>JAEIGA010019650.1_pt1 | contig 10296 bp, 9 predicted proteins | sample 9270691 | NCBI WGS metagenome assembly JAEIGA01 (sample SAMN17057246, study PRJNA624740) | gut metagenome | biome: biome; isolation source: fecal sample | host: Bos grunniens | place: China: Xizang | collected 2019
AAAGGGAGGGGACCCGCTTGCGGGGAGGACCGCCGGTGGCTACTGCCACAATCGTGGTCAAAGTTCTATTATACTCGCTATATCAACACTTTACTATTAAACAGTCCTATAGGTCATGATTTGACTGTACAATAAAAACAGACTGACCTCAAAAGTCAATTTAGACTTATCAGTCAGCCTGTTGTCATTATTCGCTTAGTATTCGAATTCTCTGTCGTTATGAGAGTTTATGGATTGCGAGTCCTGAACGGAGCTTAGGCTCGAACCAGGTTGTCTTAGGTGGCATGATGTTGCCAGAATCTGCGATGTCAACAAGCTGCTTCATTGAAACCGGATAGAGCGCGAAGGCTACAGCCATTTCTCCGCTGTCCACTCTCTGTGAAAGTTCACCGAGTCCGCGGATGCCGCCTACAAAGTCTATTCTCTTGTCTGTGCGGAGATCCTTGATGCCAAGAATCTTGTCAAGAACAAGTTCAGAAAGGATAGTGACGTCAAGAACACCGATTGGATCATTGTCGTCGTAACGTCCTTCTTTAGCAGTCATTGAGTACCATTTTCCGCCAAGATACATAGAGAATTCGTGGAGTTTGCCCGGCTTGTAGATTTCTGTACCTTCTTCCCTGACGTCGAAATCTTCGCTTATTGCCGCAACGAGTTCCTCTGCTGTAAGCCCGTTAAGATCCTTTACCACGCGGTTATAGTCAATGATCTTGAGATGGCTCTCTGGGAATGCCACTGTCATGAACCAGTTATACTCCTCTTCACCGGTGTGCTGAGGATTGTTGCCTTTCTTCTCCGCACCGACTCTTGCCGCTGCAGCTGTACGATGATGGCCGTCAGCCACATAAAAGGCCGGTATTTCGGCGAAAAGTTCAGTAAGCCTATCTATGTCCGCCTGCTCGTCTATAACCCAGAAATGGTGCCCGAAACCGTCAGCAGCGACGAAATCGTACTCTGCCTCGCGTGCTGTATACTTTTCTACGATTGCATTTACCTGATCGTTGTCAGGATATGAGAAGAAGACAGGTTCGATATTCGCGTCCTGGATGCGGACATGGATCATTCTGTCGTCTTCCTTATCCTTGCGGGTAAGCTCATGCTTCTTGATCTTACCTTCGGCATAGTCGTCGGTGTGTGCGCACACTACGAGTCCGTACTGAGTACGGCCCTCCATAGTCTGAGCATATACATAGTAGTAAGGTTTCTCGTCTTGTACCAACCATCCCTTTTCCTGCCATGCCTTGAAGTTATCCACAGCCTTGTCATAGGCTGGCTGACTGTGCTCGTCAATGATAGGATCGAAGTCAATTTCCGGCTTTGTGATGTGAAGGAGTGATTTCTCACCGGCCTCGGCCTTCGCTTCCAATGAATTGAGGACGTCGTAAGGTCTTGCCGCTACTTCCTCTACATACTGCTTTGGCGGACGTACCGCTGCAAATGGCTTGATTCTTACCATAAGTTCAAAGGTATTTTTGGGGGATTATTTGTTCACCTGGAATTTAGTGCAACCTGTAGCGAAATATCCGCAGATCTGGTTTGCAGCCGCAAGACCGGCATTGATGTTAGCTTCACCTGTCTCTGCACCCTGCTTCTTAGGTGTAGCGAAAATCTGCTTTCCGTATTTCTCCTTGAGTTCAGCATAAGCTACAGGAGCAATGTCTGTGGCGTATTTCAGGTCAGGTCTTTCAGCAAGAGCCTTGTCGAGTCCCTCCTCGCAGATGATCTCCTTGCGTGCCGTGTTGATGAGGCATGCGCCCTTAGGCATCTTAGAAAGGAGGTCATAGCCGATCATGCCCTTTGTCTCAGGTGTTGCAGGGATGTTCACAGATACGAAGTCAGACTTGCTGTAAAGTTCCTCTATAGTAGGAACTGTATTCCAGCCCTGATGCTTCTCTGCAGGCTGAGGGGCGAGGATGATCACATTCATGCCAAGACCTGCCGCCTTCTTCGCTACAAGCTGTCCGATGTTGCCGAAGCCCTGGATACCCATAGTCTTTCCGCTGAGTTCAGATCCTGTGCCCGGTGTGAACTGGTTACGGCACATATAGATCATGAGGCCAAGAGCAAGTTCTGCAACTGCATTCGAGTTCTGGCCTGGAGTGTTCATTGCAACGATGCCGCGCTCTGTGCATGATGGGAGATCGAGGTTGTCATAACCTGCTCCTGCGCGTACAACGATCTTGAGCTGTTTTGCCGCAGCCACAACATCAGCAGTGACTTTGTCTGAACGCACGATGAGAGCATCAGCGTCTGCTACTGCCTCAAGAAGTTGCTCCTTTTCTGTGTATTTCTCAAGAAGTGAAAGCTCGTGACCTGCTGCCTCTACGATTTCGCGAATACCGTTGACCGCAGCTGCTGCGAACGGCTTTTCTGTTGCTACCAATACTTTCATAGTCTATGATATTAACATAACAGGTCATTCCAGTTTTCCGGAGTGACCTGTCGTATCGATGATTCTTATTTCTTCAATGCTTCAAATTCCTTCATGCAGTCAGCGAGTGCCTGAACGCTCTCTACAGGGCATGCGTTGTAGATCGATGCACGGAAACCGCCAACTGAACGGTGACCCTTGATGCCGACCATGCCGCGCTCCTTCGCGAAGTTCATGAACTCATCCTGAAGTGACTCATAACCAGGAGCCATAACGAAGCAGACATTCATGAGTGAACGGTCTTCCTTAGCTGCTGTACCTACGAAAAGAGGGTTGCGGTCGATCTCATCATAGAGGATCGCTGCCTTCTTCTTGTTGAGTTCATAAATGGCCTCTACACCACCCATTTCCTTAACCCATTTGAGGGTCTCTGTCATGACGAAGATAGGGAATACAGGAGGAGTGTTGAACATAGACTCTCCGTCGATATGTGTCTGGAGGTTGAGCATAGTAGGGATGTAACGGCTTACCTTGCCGAGGAGATCCTTCTTCACAATGAAGAAAGTGACACCTGCAGGACCTACATTCTTCTGTGCACCACCATAGATCATTGCATACTTGCTTACATCTACAGGACGGCTCATGATGTCAGACGACATGTCCGCGATGAGTGGAACCGGGCAGTCCATATCCTCGTGAAGTTCAGTACCGTAGATTGTGTTGTTTGTAGTGACGTGGAAGTAGTCAAGGTCGGCAGGGATTTCGTAACCCTTTGGAATATAGTTGAATACAGTCTCAGCTGAAGAAGCTACAGCATATGCGTTACCGAGTCCTTTAGCCTCTTTGAGCGCTTTCTTTGCCCAAACACCAGTCTCAAGATAACCCGCCTTGTTCTCAAGGAAGTTCATAGCAACATAGAGGAATCCCATGCTTGCACCGCCGCCAAGGAATACTACCTCGTGAGTGTCAGGAATATTGAGAAGCTCCTTCCAGAGTGCTCGGCACTCATCCATTACTGCGCTCCACTCCTTGCTTCTGTGTGATACGCAGATTACCGGCATACCTGAGCCTGAGAAATCCTTGAGAGCCTCGATTGCCTTGTCGACAGCCTGCTGTGGCAGGACGCATGGACCTGCGTTGAAATTGTGAACTTTTTTCATCTTTTTATGTGGTTAATTTAAAATTGTAATCAATATCGCGCTAAAGATAACGATTTAATTTAGAAAATGTGTTTTGAATCGGTGATTTTCTCGCAATAATGGCATAAAAGTGAAATTTCGTTACCATTGTCAATTGTCTTGAACCAGGTCTTGATAGGCTGGTGGTTAGTAACGCACTTAGGGTTTCTGCACTTGGCCATGCCGTGAATCTCTTCCGGCATCACGAGCTTCTTCTTCTCGACAACCTGGAAATCACGGATGATGTTCACAGTAGCCTTAGGAGCGATGAGAGCAAGTTTGTTGAGTTCCTCGTCTTCAAAGAACTTGTTCTCGATCTTGATGATTCCCTTCCTTCCGAAGAACTTGCTTGTAAGGTTGATTCCAATGGTGATCTGGTTCTCAATGCCTTTGAGGTTGAGTATGTCCAGTGCCTTGTATACGTTTTCAGCGGGTATATGGTCCAGAACGGTACCATTCTCCAATGCGCTTACTACCAATTCTTTGTGTGTCATTGCTTTTCTTTTTAACGGTAACCGAGAAGATATGATATGATGGCCATACGGACATAGAGACCGTTCTCTGCCTGCTTGAAATAATATGCATATGGAGTGTCGTCCACATCCTGGTCGATTTCTGTGACTCTTGGGAGCGGATGGAGAATCTTCATGTTGTCCTTCACATTTCCGAGCATTCCGGCGTTGAGCGTGTAGACATCCTTCACTCTCTCATATTCCATAAGGTCTGTGAATCTCTCCTGCTGCACTCGTGTCATATAGAGAATGTCGCAGTCGTTGAGATGCTCGTTGAGCGATGTGGTTTCGATGTATTCAATGCCTCTTCTGTCAAGGAAATGCTTGTATTCCTTAGGCATCTTGAGCTCTTCTGGAGCTGTGAAGACGAATTTAGGATTGAAGTGTGACATCGCCTGAAGAAGCGAATGAGTCGTGCGTCCGTACTTGAGGTCACCTACCATGTTGATAGTCAAGCCTTCCAACGTTCCCTGGGTCTGAAGGATGGAATAAAGGTCAAGGAGGGTCTGTGAAGGATGCTGGTTGGCACCGTCACCTGCGTTGACTACCGGCACGTCCGCAACCTCGGAGGCATAGCGTGAACTTCCCTCGAGAGGATGTCTCATCACGATCATGTCCACATAGTTGTTGACCATCTTGATGGTGTCCTTGAGAGTCTCGCCCTTGCTCTGGCTGGTGTTAGATGCGTCAGAGAAGCCAATTACCTTTGCTCCCAATCTGTTGATGGCTGTCTCGAAACTAAGTCTTGTTCTTGTCGAAGGCTCAAAGAAGAGACTGGCTATCACTTTGCCTTCCAGGAACTTCTGCTCCTTGTTCTTCTCGAATTCCTTGGCTGTTTCGAGCACGTGCAGGATTTCCTCCTTGGAGAAATCCCTGATTGAAATCAAGCTTTTCTTTTTCATATATCTGGTATATTAAATTTCATCAATGTTGCATCCTTCCACATCCTTCATCCTTTCCAGGAAACTGTCTATCTGCGACAGACGTACATTGGTCTCGATGCTGCATTCCATATCGAACTTCTGGTTCTTCTGCTCAAGTCCCATGTCCTTGAATACCTTCATCACCGAATTCATGCTCATGTAGCCAAACGAGACCTTATATCTTTTGGATGCTATCTTCTCTATGAATTCGGCATTGGCGAGGGCATCTGCCGTAGATGTCTTGTATGCACGTATCAGGCCCGGTATGCCTAACTTGATGCCTCCGAAGTAGCGTATCACGACTACTAGAATGTCGCTGAGCCCGTTTGAGTCTATCTGGCCCAGAACAGGACGGCCGGATGAGCCGGAAGGCTCTCCGTCGTCGTTTGCGCGGAACTTGTCACCCTTATATCCGAGGCGATAAGCATATACGTGATGCCTGGCGTCGTAGTACTCTTTCTTGAGTTCTGCGACGATGGCTTTGACTTCTTCTTCTGTTTCAACGGGATATGCGCGGGCAATGAAACGACTTCCATTGTCCTTGAAGAGCCCTTCGGATATTGCGGCGATGCTCTTGTACGAATCTTGGATCATTGTGTTATCCATACAAAAGTCAAAAATAACATTTTTTTTGCTCTAAAGTAAGATTTTGTACGAGAAATATTTATTAACTTTGAATTCGCTTCCGGGTTTCAGGAGGCTGTTTTTATGTAGATTCAACCTTAACTTACTATGATACTGAGATATAGAGTTTCTCTTCCCGGTTTGAAGGGATTTGCCAGGGTATACGAGGTGAAAGGAAGCGCTTCGCTGTACTCATTCCATAAGCAGATGAGAGCGGATATGGATTTTCCGCAGGACCAGGTTGTGCTTTTCAAGGCCTTCAACAATGAGGGTGAGGTAGCGGCGCGCTATAGTGTATTCACAGATTTCGGTTTCGGAACCATAGATAACGTGACTGCGGCAGAGTGCCACAAGAGAGGCGAGGATAAGTTCATCTATTTCTATGATACAACGAATGTGAAGAGTGTCATTGTGACTTTCGAGGGTGAGGCGGAACTCCGCAAGGGTGTGGTATATCCGCTTCTGGTCGAGACGAAGGGTCCTAATCCTATAGAGTTCGAGAACGGTTATGTAGCTTTCGAGGATCTTCCGGACGACAAGAAGAAGGATCCGGATGATGAGGACTTCGATGATTTCGACGACGATGAACCTGCACAGGAGGAAGACGACGATACAGAAGAGCTCTACGGTGACGACGACGATGAATAAGAGGCTGCTGATCATACTGGGACCGACAGCTGTAGGCAAGACAGACTACAGCATAGAGACTGCGCTCAGATATGATTCTCCGGTTATATCTTGCGACTCGCGTCAGATATATAAAGAAATGTCCATAGGCACGGCCGTGCCTTCAGCTGCGCAGCTTTCAGCTGTGCAGCATTATTTTATCCATTCCCATACGGTGACGGAACTCTATACCGCGGGAAAATATGAAATCGAGGCTCTTGAACTGATAAACCGTCTTTTTGCAGAGGGGCATGATACCCTCGTGATGGCGGGAGGATCGGGCTTCTATGTGGATGCCTTGGTCAATGGTCTGGATGACTTCCCGTCGGCAGATATACAGCTTCGTAATGAATTGATGGCCAGATTGAAGGAGGAGGGAGTGGAGTCGCTCAGGATGGAACTCAAGTCCTTGGATCCGGTGAGTTATGCTACGATTGACATTGCTAATGGTCAGAGGGTTGTGCGTGCTCTTGAGGTCTGTCTGATGACAGGAAAACCATTTTCTTCATTCAAGACTTCAGCATCCAAGAACAGAGACTTCATAGTCGAGAAAATAGGCCTGACAAGACCTCGGGATGTTCTGTATGACCGTATAAACAGAAGGGTGCTGCAGATGGTGGATGAGGGACTTGTGGATGAGGTTCGCTCTTTGGTCCAGTATCGTGATCTTGCGGCATTGAAGACTGTGGGATACAAGGAAATCTTTGACTGGTTCGATTATGAGGCCGGTCTGGTCTCGACGGAGGGTTGGGGACCGACGGTACCTGGAGACGGCCCGGTGACTTCTCTTGAGAGAGCCGTGGAACTTATCCAGAGGAATACACGCCACTACGCCAAACGTCAGCTCTCCTATTGGGGACGCGACAAGGATATACGTTGGATGGAAATCTGACATGAACAACTAAATAAGCCGACTGTCACATCATCTGGACAGTCGGCTTATTTGTTTTAGTTTGCCACCTCGCAGAGGAACTTGATCCTGACAAGCCTTACTTCCAGCTCGTCATAATCGCTTCCAAGTTCGTTCATTGCATCTGCAAGTGAGTCTGATTCCGCTTCTTCCTTGAAGTAGTCGAAGATCTCGTCCACGATGTCGTCATCAAGTGTCTGCTCGATATAGTAGTTGAGATTCAGTTTGGTTCCTGAGTAAACGATAGCTTCGATCTCGTCAAGAAGTTCCTCCATCTCCATGCCCTTGGTGTCGGCTATGTCCTCAAGAGGAAGCTTCCTGTCCACGCTCTGGATGATGAATACCTTATTGACCGATTTGTTGACAGTCGTCTTCATCACGAAGTCGTCAGGACGTACTATCTCGTTCTCTTCCACATACTTGGCTATGAGGCTGAGGAATTCCTTTCCGAACTTACGGGCCTTTCCTTCGCCTACGCCCTGGCAGTTCTTGAGCTCGTCTATGGTGATAGGATACATTATTGACATATCCTCCAGTGACGGGTCTCCGAAGATGACCCACGGCTGCAGTCTGTGCTTCTTGGCCACATCCCTTCTGAGATCCTTGAGCATGGCCAGCAGCTGCTCGTCTCCGCCGCCTCCACCTTTGTTCGCTCCGGCAGCGATCTCGTCATCATCGTCCTCGCCGTCAGAGAATTCCCTGTCTTCGGTAAGCATGAGTTCATACGGATTCTCAAAGAATCTGCGTCCCTCATCAGTGACTGAAATCAGTCCGTAGGACTCTATGTCCTTATGGAGCAGATGCAGTATCAGTCCCTGATGGATCACTGCATTCCAGAATCTTACCGAGTGGTCCTTTCCTGCTCCGAAGAGTTCAAGTTTGTCGTGTCTGTATGATTTTATGATCGAGTTGCTTTCTCCTGCCAGCACGTTTGCCAGATGTTCCATCTTGAAACGTTCCGGAATCGCGTTGATGAGCTCTATGACCATGGACATTTCCTCGCGTCCGTCGAACTGCTTCTTAGGATGGAGACAGTTGTCGCAGGCTCCGCAGTTCTCCTCGGTATATGTCTCTCCGAAGTAGTTGAGCAGCAGCTTTCTGCGGCATGAATTGGATTCGGCGTACGCAACAGTCTCCATCAGGAGCTGTCTGCCGATTTCCTGCTCCGCGACAGGTTTGCCCTGCATGAACTTCTCAAGTTTCTGGATGTCCTTATAACTGTAGAAAGTGATGCACTGGCCTTCCTTGCCATCTCTTCCTGCTCTTCCTGTTTCCTGATAATAGCCCTCTATGCTCTTGGGGATGTCATAATGTATGACGAATCTTACGTCCGGTTTGTCTATGCCCATACCGAAGGCTATGGTGGCTACGATCACATCGACCTCCTCCATCAGGAACTTGTCCTGGTTCTCGGCTCTGGTCTTCGCGTCAAGACCTGCGTGATATGGCAAAGCCTTGATACCGTTGATGTTGAGCAGCTGTGCGAGCTCCTCCACCTTCTTTCTGCTGAGGCAATAGATGATTCCGGACTTGCCGGGATTCTGCCTTATATATCTGATGATATCCTTCTTCGGGTCGGACTTGTCACGGATCTCGTAGTAAAGGTTGGAGCGGTTGAACGATGACTTGAAAACTGTCGCGTCAGGCATTCCCAGATTCTTGAGGATGTCGCTCTGGACCTTAGGGGTGGCGGTCGCCGTGAGTGCGATGATAGGTGCAACTCCTATGTCCTCTATGATGTTGCGTATCCTTCTGTATTCAGGTCTGAAGTCGTGACCCCATTCGGAGATGCAATGTGCCTCGTCGACAGCATAGAATGAAATCTTGATTTCCTTGAGCATCGCCACATTCTCCGCCTTTGTGAGCGATTCCGGGGCTACGTATAGCAGTTTGGTGACACCTGAGACAAGGTCGTTCCTGACTTCGCTGATCTGTGCCTTGCTGAGTGATGAATTGAGGAAGTGTGCGATGCCGTCGTTATGCGAGACGAAGCCTCTGATGGCATCGACCTGATTTTTCATCAGAGCGATGAGAGGGGAAATGACAATTGCTGTGCCTTCCATTACCAGGGCAGGAAGCTGATAACATAAGGATTTTCCGCCTCCTGTCGGCATCAGCACAAATGCATTGTTGCCGTCAACAAGATGTCTCACAATACGTTCCTGATCGGACTTGAATGAGTCAAAGCCGAAGAATTCCTTCAGTTTTGAATGGAGCACAGAACTGTCGATACTCATGATTTTCGGTATTTGGCTTACTAAGTTAATGAAAAAAATCTAAGCTCCAATCATTTTTCTCCTAAAACAGATTTTTTGTGACCCTACTCAAAAAAAATACTATATTTGCAAATTGTATCATGAAACAACAATTTAATTAAAGTAAGAATAAACATGAAAGCAATCAAGATTATCGCAGCAGTCCTCGTGGCATCTATGGTGATGTCATGCGGAACTTCTTCAAAGAAGAATGTAAAGGTAGATGCAGAGCTTCCTTCTGCAGCTCTCGTTGATTCAGTGAGCTACCTTCTCGGTGTGAACTTCGGTTCTATCATCAAGGGTAACAACTTCGCTGAAACTATGGATGAATTCAATATGAACGAGCTCAAGAAGGGTATCGCTGATTTCCTCAAGGCAGAGGGCCAGCCTTTCGATCCAGGTTTCGAGAAGCAGTTCAAGATCGATCCTAATACAATGAACGATATCATCAACAACTACCTTACTGCAAGACAGGAGTATAAGGCAGCTGTGAACCTTGCTGAGGAGCAGGCTTTCCTCGCTGAGAACGCTAAGAACGAGGGTGTTCAGACAACTGAGAGCGGTCTCCAGTACAAGCTTATCAGCGCTGGTGCAGACTATAAGGTTCAGCCACAGGATACAGTGTGGGTATCATACAAGGGTACTCTCCTTGACGGTACAGTATTCGACCAGAACGACTCTACAAGATTCATCGCTAACCGCGTGATCAAGGGTTGGACAGAGGGTCTCGGTCTCCTCGGTGAGGGTGGCGAGGCAACTCTCTACATTCCTGCAGAGCTTGCTTACGGCCAGAGAGGAAACCGTGGCATCGCTCCTAACTCTACCCTTATCTTCGACGTTAAGGTACACAAGGTAGG
>JAEIGA010019651.1_pt1 | contig 10296 bp, 6 predicted proteins | sample 9270691 | NCBI WGS metagenome assembly JAEIGA01 (sample SAMN17057246, study PRJNA624740) | gut metagenome | biome: biome; isolation source: fecal sample | host: Bos grunniens | place: China: Xizang | collected 2019
CGGTATATCTGCTCCAGCCAGGTATTCGAAATTTCCGGTCAAGCCTGAGGGCGCAATCAACCTTACCTATTCTCCGGATTCGACAAAGCTTGCCTTTACTCGCGATAATGATCTGTATTGTGTCGATATCGCTACCGGAACTGAAACACGGCTGACCTTTGATGGTTCGGATGTGATTCTGAATGGTTATGCATCATGGGTGTATTTTGAAGAGATATTCGGACGTCCTTCAAAGTACAGGGCATTCTGGTGGTCACCTGACAGCAAGAGAATAGGTTTCTACCGTTTTGATAATTCTCAGGTGCCGATGTTTCCCATTTATTCGGCATTCGCAGACCCTGAAGCCGCTGCGTCGCAGTCCCAGAGTCCTCGCGTGACAGATCTTTCTCTTGGTGGTTCACTGAGTGAGACCCGCTATCCAAAGGCTGGTCAGACCAATCCTCAGGTGCGCATCGGTATAGTGGAGATTGAAGGCTTTGCCGGAAACGTAATATGGGCTGATTTCGATCCTGCCCTTGACCAGTACTTCGGTATACCGTTCTGGAGTCCGGACAGCAAGGAATTCTTCATTGCCCGTATGCCTCGTCTCCAGAATACCATAGACCTTTATGCCGTGAATGCAGCAGACGGATTCAAGCGTCATGTATATAACGAGACCTATAAGACCTGGCTTAACTGGTTTGACGGTGTGGTTTTCACTGACAACGGTCTCTATATGGCACGTGAATTCGAGACAGGCTGGCAGCAGATATATTTCCTGTCCTATGATGGAAAGACCTTCAGACGTCTGACAGAAGGTCCTAACTGGAATGTTGACATTGTCCGTGTCGATGAGAAGAAGGGTGATGTCTATTACACAGCCAAGCGTGATGCAGTAGCCAAGCAGGCATTATATAAGGTGGACAGGAAGGGAAAGATAACCGCTCTGACCGATCCGTCCTACAATGCAACCGGCATCTCATTCTCTCCTGACGGAAAGTATTTCGTGGCATCTCTGTCAAACATGCATACACCTACAAAAATTGCGGTGATTGCAAATAAGGGTGGTGTTGTTTCTGACGGAAAGGACAATATATGTGCATATAAGGCTGTCGATGTGGATGCTATGGATCCTTCATTTAAAGTTTTCGACCTGATAGGAAGTCATGCAGATCCGGCTCAATATCCGAAATGCAGTATCGTGGCAGATATGAAGGGACCTGATTATGATCCGTCAAGATATGCGCTGCCTGAACTAGTTTATGTTACGGTACAGGATGGTTTCAATCTTCCTGGCATGATAGTATATCCAAAGGGATTTGATGAGTCAAAGAAATATCCGGTTCATGTTGATATATATGGTGGTCCTGACACACCTATGGTAAGGGACCGCTGGGTGACTCCTGATACCAAGAACCAATGGTATTCAGAGAACGGAATCATCCAGATCACCATAGATCCTCGTGCGGCCGGTCATAACGGACGTGCTGGTCTTGACATGATATATCGCCAGCTCACTGTATGGGAGGTCAAGGATTTCTGCCACTGGGCATCATGTCTGCAGCACTTGCCATTTGTTGATGGTGAGAAGATCGGTGTCGAAGGTTTTTCTTTTGGTGGCACCATGACATCTATGCTGCTGATGCAGGCTCCTGATAAGTTCCACTATGGAATCGCAGGTGGCGGTGTATATGACTGGGCTCTTTACGATTCCCATTATACCGAGCGCTATATGGATACTCCTCAGAACAATCCGGAGGGGTATGAAGTGTCAAAGGTCCTCAATTATGCCAAAGGCTATCCGACAGATTACACTACAGATGAGTCCGTGATGCTTAAGCTCACTCATGGTACAGGAGATGACAATGTCCATCATCAGAACACCCTTCAGCTTCTCGATGCTCTGCATAAGGAAGGAAAGAAGTTCGATTTCATGATCTATCCTGACGGAATGCATGGATACAGAGGCTATCAGGGCAAGCATTTCCTTGATGCTAATCATGAATTCTGGAAACATTACCTTTTGAACGAATAACAAAATTACATAACGTAAGGACAAATGTCTGAAATATCAACATATATGTTTCCTACTTCCGTAAAGGAGGTAAAGGCATTGGGATGGGATTACATCGATGTCATCCTGTTTACCGGCGACGCCTTCATCGATCATCCTTCTTTCGGAACAGCCGTCATAGCGAGGTGGCTGCAGAAGTATGGCTACAGGGTGGCCGTAGTTCCTCAGCCGAACTGGCGTGATGATCTCAGGGATTTCAGAAAACTCGGAGCACCGAGACTCTATTTCGGAGTTAATGCCGGGGCTATGGATTCTATGGTGAATCACTATACGGCGGCAAAACGTCTGCGCAGCGATGATGCCTATACTCCAGACGGAAAGGCAGGCCAGCGTCCGGACTATGCGGTGACAGTCTATACGAAAATATTGAAGCAGCTCTATCCTGAAGTCCCTGTTATAATAGGAGGTATAGAAGCTTCTCTCAGAAGGGTTGCTCATTATGATTACTGGCAGGACTGTCTCAAGCCATCTGTGCTTGTCGAGAGTGGTGCGGACTGGTTGTGTTACGGAATGGGGGAGAGGACCATGCTTGAGTTTACAAGGGCTATAGAATCAGGCAGGAACATAAGCGATATTAGAAGGATCCCCCAGCTTGCATTCTATATGGACGGCAGATGCAGACTCAAGGATGCTGTCATTCTCAATTCATACGAGCGTTGCTGCAAGGACAAGGTGGCATTTGCCGAGAACTTCCATGTGATTGAAACCTATGCCAATATGATGCATCCCCCTGTGCTTGTAGAACCTGTCGGTAGCGGTTATGTGCAGATCAATCCTACATGGCCTTCAGCAACTCAAGAGGAGATGGATTCATTTTGGGACCTGCCATATACAAAGCTGCCGCATCCTCGATATAAGGGACGTCATATCCCTGCCTATGAGATGATAAAGTTCTCTGTCAATACACATAGAGGATGCTTCGGTGGATGTAACTTCTGTACTATTGCTGCTCACCAAGGCAAGTTCATCCAGTCAAGGAGCGAGGATTCCATCCTGAAGGAGATAAGGGAACTGAACAGCCTGCCAGGTTTTGCGGGAAACATCTCGGATGTCGGTGCACCCACCGCCAATATGTATGGAATGCAGGGTAAGGACAGAAGCCTGTGTGAGAAATGTCGCAGAAAATCATGTCTCTTTCCGGTGCCGTGCAAGAACATGGACAGATCCCACGGACGTCTGCTCAAGCTATATGAGAGCATAGCAAAGGTAAAGGGTATCCGTCATGCATATATAGGAAGCGGAATCAGATACGACCTTTTTCTTGATGAGAAAGGATTCGTAGACGAGACTTCATATCCATATTTGAAGGAACTCATACTTGAACATACGTCAGGTCGCCTGAAGGTGGCTCCCGAACATACCGAAGATTCGGTCCTGAAGCTGATGGCAAAGCCTTCCTTCAAGCTCTTTGAGAGATTGAGAATCGAATTCGACAGTATTGTAAGCAGGAGCGGACGTAAGTGTGAACTCGTGCCTTATTTCATTTCCGGACATCCTGGCTGCGGAATGAGAGAGATGCAGAGATTAGCCCGCAATCCTGCATTGCAGGGACTTTATATGGATCAGGTCCAGGACTTTACACCAACCCCTATGACTACATCTTCTGTGATGTTCTATACGGGGCTTGACCCGAAGAATCTGGAAAAGGTGTTTGTAGAACGCGACAAGGACAGAAAGAAGGAGCAGAAGACATATTTCTTCAGGAGAGGAAGATAATTATGGCCAAACATACATTTTTGATAAAAAAGTCTTTTCATTGTTGCTCAATTCAAAAAAATGTCCTACACTTGCACCGGATTAACGATATAACGAATAATTGATTTAACAGATATGTCAACTACACCCAAGAAGAGAGCTGTAATCAGCTATGAGAACATGTCAGAGGAGCTGGCAGCTGCATTTGCAGAAAAATATCCGAAAGGATATAGTGACTATTTCCCAAATCTTGTAAAGTATGACAAGCCGGACGGTACTTCTTTCTATGCCGTTACAATAGAGATCCCTACTGCAATATATCTGGTGAAGATAAAGGTCAAGACCGATGATGCCGAGGATATCGAGCGTTGGCTTGATGGTGAGGATAACGAGGATGATGCCGGAAACGATTCAGATAGTCTTCCAGATGATAATATCTCTCAGTATTCTTCTGATGATGATGTTGCAGATGGTGAATAGAATGAATAGATTATAGACCGGTCGTCTTGGCGGCCGGTTCTTTTTTGGATATGGGTAAGTCTCGCATAATCATAAGAGAGATCCTGGCACCCCTGAGAAGTCTTCTTAAGAAGATGGCGGAAAGGGATGTCATGATTGTTCTTGCCCTTTTCGTAGGTGTCGCCTGCGGTCTGGCAGCAGTGCTTCTCAAGACATCTATAGAGTTTATCCATCATTCCATAACGTCATGGTTTGACGGAATTGCATACAGTTTCCTATACCTTCTTTATCCAGGCGTAGGTATGCTCATTGCGATGTTGTTCGTCAAGTATGTCGTAAAGGACAATATTGGCCATGGTGTAACTAAAGTGCTTGTGGCTGTATCAAAGAACGAATCCAAGATCAAGCCACACAATATGTGGACTTCGATGGTCGCATCGTCGGTCACCATCGGTTTCGGAGGTTCAGTCGGTGCCGAGGCTCCGATAGTCTATACAGGAGCTGCCATCGGTTCCAATGTGGCCAGATATATGGGGCTGTCATACAAGAACATGACTATCCTTCTCGGATGCGGCGCTGCAGGCGCTGTGGCCGGAATCTTCAAGGCTCCTCTTGCCGGAGTGCTCTTTACCCTTGAGATACTCCTGTTCAACATATCCATGTCATCCATTCTGCCGTTGCTTCTGTCAACCATATCGGCAACAGTGATTTCCTATATCTTTCTTGGTGACAAGCCTCCATTTGAGTGCACCTTGTCTCCGTTTGCTATGGGGAATCTTCCTTTCTACCTGTTGCTGGGACTGTTCTGTGCAGCATGTTCCGTGTATTTCACAAGGATGACATTATGGCTTGAAGACAAGATCAAGAGCATTCAGAAGCCGATTGTCCGTTGGGGATTCTCTGCTGGCTGCCTTGGCCTTCTCATTTTCCTTTTCCCTCCTCTTTTTGGTGAAGGTTATGAATATCTCCATGAACTTCTCAATGGTGGAACGATAGATCTTGAAGGTCAGACTATACTTGCATTCTTTCTCGAAAAAGCATGGCTTGTGCCTGTATTTTTCTTGCTTGTACTGTTGCTTAAGGTCTTTTCCATGTCCTTTACCAATGCTGGTGGTGGAGTCGGAGGTACTTTCGGACCAACCCTGTTCATCGGTGCCATTGCCGGTTTTGTCGTATCACGCACGATCAATCTTGCATGCGGTGCGGGCTTTGTGCCTGAGCAGAATTTTGTCCTTGTCGGAATGGCCGGTCTTATGTCAGGAGTCATGCAGGCCCCGATGACGGCAATCTTCCTTATTGCAGACATGACAGGAGGTTATGAACTCCTGATTCCTCTGATCATTACATCGACTATTTCATACGCAGCCACAAGGATAGTTGAACCGTACTCCATCTATACCAAGCGTATCGCAAAGAAAGGAGAACTTCTCACTCATGACAGTGACCAGGCTGTCCTTACCCTTCTTAAGACCGGTGATCTCGTCGAAACCGATTTCAGTACAGTAAGGATAGATGCGACTCTTGGAGAACTTGTTGAAGTCGTATCCAAGTCCAAGAGAAACATATTCCCTGTGGTTGATTCAAGACATCATTTCCAAGGTTATGTTTCGTTGGAAGATATACGCCGTGACATGTTCAAGAAGGAACTTTATGATACGGCTCATGTCTTTAATTTCATGAAGTCGGCTCCTGCATATGTTTATGTGGATGAGAAGATGGACAGTGTCATGCATAAGTTCGAGAATACGGACGCCTGGAATCTTCCGGTCGTGGAACATGACAGGAAATATGTCGGCTTTGTGTCAAAGTCCAAGATATTCTCGGCATATAGGAATCAGTTGAAACAGGTTTCTCATGATTAAGGATTTATATATAAAGAATATAGCCCAGCGTTTGGGCATCAAGGAGTGGCAGGTTGAGAATTGTGCCGCTCTTTTTGAGGATGGCGCTACCATTCCGTTTATAAGCCGTTACAGAAAGGAGAGGACTGGCGGACTGGATGAGGTGGCTGTGGCTGAGATCCGTCATTGGACTGATGTGTTTGCTGAGATGGAAAAGAGGAAAGAGACTGTCCTTGAGACCATTCAGCAGAATGGCTCTCTGACTCCTGACCTTAAAAAGAGGATAGAAGTCTGTACGGATTCCCGTGAACTGGAGGATATATATCTTCCTTTCCGTCCTAAGCGTCGCACACGTGCTACCGTTGCAAAGGAAGCAGGACTTCAGCCGCTGGCAGACCGCATGTATGATGTGGCTGTATCGGATCCTGTCGCAGAAGCCGGAAAATATGTCAATGACAAGGTGGCTTCTGCAGACGATGCACTCGCAGGAGCCCGTGATATAATAGCAGAGCGTCTGAGCGAGACTGCTTCAGTCCGAGAGACAGTGCGGCAGATATTCAGAACCCGTCGTGTGGTTGCCAAGGCTACAAGGAAGGCGAACTCACCTGAAGCCATGAAATATAAGGCCTATCTGGAACATTCTGAGTCTCTTGAGAAAATTCCGCCACATAGGTTGCTTGCCCTTCTCAGGGCAGAAGAAGAAGGTTATATCTCGCTGAAGATTGATGCTGATCCGGAAAAATGCGGCAAGAAGATATATTACGACTTCTGTCAGGAAAAAAGATATCCGTCTCATGCCTTGGCCGAACAGATGCATCTTGCCTTTGATGATGCCTACAAGAGACTCATTGAGCCATCCATATCAAACGAGGTCCTGAAAGAGGCTAAGGAGAAGGCCGACAGGGAGTCTGTAAGAATTTTTGGAGAAAACCTCAGACAGCTTCTTCTTGCACCTCCAGTGGGTCAGAAGAGGGTGTTGGCTATCGATCCCGGTTTCAGGACAGGCTGTAAGGTTGTATGTCTCGACGAACAGGGAAACCTTGTGCACAATGAGGCTATATTTCCTCATCCGCCTGCAAATGAAAAGGTCAAGTCTATCCAAAGCATCTCCTCGCTGGTTCAGAAGTATGGAATCGAAGTGATTGCAATTGGTAACGGTACGGCAAGCCGAGAGACAGAGGATTTCATAAAGCGTGTTCCGCTGCCGAAGGAGGTACGTGTATTCACTGTTAGTGAGGATGGCGCCTCCATATATTCTGCTTCTGATATAGCCAGGGTCGAATTTCCAGATCATGATGTGACTGTCCGAGGTGCGGTCTCAATAGGCAGACGTCTCATGGATCCTCTTGCCGAGCTTGTGAAGATAGACCCGAAATCGCTTGGAGTCGGTCAGTATCAGCATGATGTGGATCAGAATCTGCTTAGAGAAACCCTCGACAATACCGTTGAAAGCTGTGTAAACTGTGTAGGTGTCAACCTTAATACAGCAAGCAGTTACCTTCTGAGCTATGTATCCGGAATCGGTCCTGCTCTTGCAGAGAATATTGTGGAATACCGTTCAGAGAATGGGGCTTACCATAGCAGGCATGATCTTCTGAAGGTAAAGAGATTGGGCGGAAAAGCCTTTGAACAATGTGCAGGTTTTCTTAGGATTCATGGAGCAGATAATCCTCTTGACAATTCAGCAGTTCATCCTGAGGCGTACCATATTGTGGACAAGATGGCTAAAGACTTAGGTGTTGCTACCAGAGAACTTGTCGGCAATCAAGAACTTTGTTCAAGAATAGATCCACAAAGCTATGTATGTGATAGTTTCGGATTACCAACTGTGAATGATATCATAAAGGAGCTTCGCAAGCCTGGACTTGATCCTCGCGAGTCTGCCCAGGAGTTTGAATTCTCACATGATATCAAGACCATGGAGGATCTTGTCACCGGTATGGAACTGCCGGGCATCGTTACCAATATAACCGCTTTCGGAGCCTTTGTGGATATAGGAATCAAGCAGAACGGTCTCATCCATGCTTCACAGATGGGAATCAAAGGTATGGCAGACCCATCCAAGGTGGTCAAGCTTCACCAGCAGGTCAAAGTTGAGGTGGTGTCTGTGGATCTGGACAGAGGACGTATAGGTTTAAGACTAATGAAATGATGTTTGAAATGAGAAAATTATTATTTTTGTCAGCATTCTTGCTTTCTATGACGGCAGCCGCTCAGAACAAGACTCTTACGGCAGCTTTGGATTCTCTTCCTGCGTCGTACGACAGATATAAGTCGCACATAAATCTTGAATTTGCTTCTTCAGCAAACGCGTATTTTACAGAAGGAAACTTTGATGAGCTGTCATTCAAGATCAACCGTGTGCGAATGGAGATATTCGGAAGGCTGAACAGCCAGCTTTCCTATCATTTCCGTCAGTCGTATAACAAGTATAGCAATCCATACTCAGTGGATAATCTTTCGTCTTCCATCGAATATGCGAACATAAAGTGGCATAACGGGGATGGAAAGTTCGAACTTGTTGCAGGAAAGCAGTTTGTGGCTCATGCCGGATATGAGGGCTATGTGAATGGAGTGCTTGTGAGGGAGTTCTCCGATTTCAATAACAACACTGAAATCTATCAGGCAGGTCTTAAGGGAGTTTATTATTTTACACCTGACCATCTCCTTATGATGCAGGTGACAAACATCAGAAGTGCTTCAGATCCAGACATCTATCTATATGGACTGCCTGACGGTATAGAACCGGCCAAGGTTCCTCTCATGGCTACAGTGAACTGGAACGGATATTTTGCAGACAGGTCTATACATCTCATGTATTCTGCGTCTGCCGGTCAGCAGGCTGCAGGTAAGAATCTATATTACCTGATGTGCGGAAATATATACAAGAAAGGACCGGTGCTTGCCTATCTGGATGTTCTCTATTCGAGAAGTGGTCTTGACAGCCAGCAGCGCATCACCACCCTTCAGGGCCAGAGCAGGGGAATGTTACCTGCTACAGCTCAGAATACCGAGTACTTTACAGTGATCGCAAACTGCGACTATCAGTTCCACCCTAAATGGAATGCATACGTCAAGGGCGCTTATGAGACTGCCGGAGTATATGAGGCTAATGGCATATTCGAAAAGGGTCGATACATCACTTCGTGGAACGCCCAGGCTTGTCTTGAGTGGTTCCCGTTATCTGAGGACGGAGGATTCAAAGTCTTTGCACATTTCCTATATAAGAATCATGAACTTTCCACATACGCTGAGCAGATTACGGTAAGGATGAGACCACATCAGCGCCTGTCAATGGGAATCGTGTATATAATACCAGTATTTTAATGAGTGAACTTATAAGATCAGCTATATTAGCAGGAATTGCAGTAGGAACAGCGGGATTTGGAAATCTTGCTGTCGGGGGATTGATTGGTGCCGTCTTGTTCTCATTCGGACTCTTGACTGTATTAGGATATAAGCTTAAGCTTTACACCGGCACAGCAGGCTTTTTTGTCCGTGGTGAATTCGGCAGTCTGTTCCTGATTTTGTTAGGAAACATCATAGGATGTTTTATCGTAGGCCTTCTTGCAAGAGTTTCTCCTTTAGGACTTCCGGATGCAGCCCAGAAGATTCTTGAAGGCAGACTTGCCACTGGCCCTGTCAGATGTGGACTTCTAGGAATCGGTTGCGGTTTCATCATGACCACAGCTATAACATTTGCACGTCAGGGGAATGTACTTCTGTTGCTTTTAGGTATTCCGCTATTCATTTATTGCGGATTCACGCACTGTATAGCTGATGCTTTCTACTATCTCACAGTACCGTTCGGATTTCTTGCAGATCATTGGAAAGAAGTCCTCGCAGTCTATTTATGCATAGTTGTCGGTAATTTCATCGGGTGCAATCTGTATCGTATATTCTTCCCCGAGAAAACTCTTAAGCAATCATAAACTATGTTATAATAAATCGGCAGCTGATGCAGATGACATGCCACCCCCGGCTAGGGGTGTCCGACCAAAGGGAGGACGGGGGTCATCGGAATCAGCTGCCGATTTATTATTTTGATAAAATTGATTTATTTGCTGTATGCATCAAGTCCGCTCTGGAGAAATTCCACAAAACCATCAATCGAAAGGTCATATCCTCTTACAGGTGCAAGCATTTCTCCTTCCGGCGTAAGAAGCACGTAGTTAGGCTGGGCATTTACATTCCACAGTGTACGTGCAAGATATGAATTTGCCCTTCCAAGGTCCTTATAGACCTTTC
>JAEIGA010019653.1_pt1 | contig 10296 bp, 3 predicted proteins | sample 9270691 | NCBI WGS metagenome assembly JAEIGA01 (sample SAMN17057246, study PRJNA624740) | gut metagenome | biome: biome; isolation source: fecal sample | host: Bos grunniens | place: China: Xizang | collected 2019
ATGCTGTGTCATTGTCAGCTGCAAGTGGTGAAAAACAGACCCTGAACGTGACAGGCAGTAAAGTTTACAATGACTTGACAACAAAGGAAAGCAACTACCTCAAGTGTATGCCTGGTGAGAGTTTGACAGCAGAACTTTCATATACCGGTACATGGATGCATGGTTATGTATTCATTGATGAAAACAACGACAAGCAATTCTCGTTTGTAGAAGGCAGCACCGACCAGAGCAATACCGAGGTAAAGAGCTTCAGTTTCTATTCGGGAGATTTCAACAATGATGCAAGCGGCTATAATTCTGCAGGCTCATATCTTACCGGCAATAACCGCAATACTATGGCTTGTCCTTCATTCCTGGCACCGGCAGAATCGGGAACCTACCGTATTCGCTTCAAGGTTGACTGGAATAGCGTAGACCCTGGCGGACAGCTCGCAGCTGACGGTACCCCAACCGGTAGCAATGGTATCATTGCCAATGGTGGTTTTATCGTTGATGCCATCCTCATTGTAGGCGAAGCAACAGGAATTGACGTTGTGGAAACTACAACAGATTTACCTATATATACCATTGATGGTCGCCGCGTGAACAACCTACAAGGCCTTCCTAAAGGCATATATATCATTGGCAACAAGAAAGTTTATGTAGAGTAAATTAATGAAGTAAGAATCGAACAAGTGCGGGGATTGTTTCCCGCACTTGTTGTAAGTTTAATATCTGAAACAGTATAATTGGCAAGCTATGAAAAAGATATTATCACTTATAATATGCCTGTTCATTCCGGTTATTGGAATGAAAGCTGCCGACCCGTTCAGAGAACACAGATATGACGTGTTCAAGGTTCTGCCATTGAACAAAGAGAGTGTTGTCTTTGTTGGTAACAGCATAACCAACATGCACGAATGGTGGGAAGCATTCGGGTGCGAGAACAACATTGTCAATCGCGGTGTTTGGGGAACATTCATCAGCGAGACGGTAGAGAACATCGAGAGTGTTGCCATGGGAAAGCCCCAAAAGGTATTTTTCATGGTTGGAACAAACGATCTTGGCAAGAACGGTAGCCGGAACATTGAAGATATAATAGAAAACACCCGTATGATGGTGGAACGCCTGCAAAAGGTATCTCCGGCAACAGAAATCTATATTCAGGGCATATTGCCGAGCGTATACAACCGCGTTCTCGAACAGTTGCAGGAGACCAATGTACGGTTGCAAGAACTTTGCAATGAGTATGGGATCACATACATTGACCTATGGGATGATCTTATAAGCCTTACACAAGACAACACCCATACCCTTGATGGACTGCACATGAAGGCTTCGGGCTATCAGATATGGACAAAAAAGATAGAGGAACTTGTTGGAGCCAAGAGTGTTTATCCCGAGGAGTGCGCAACCATGCAGAGTTCCAATTCCATAAGCAACGCATCGTATGCCATGCGTGCGACGATATTCAGCATGCTACCCATCAACAAGGGTGACATTGTCATTATAGGCGATGAAATGATACATGGCGGAGAATGGCACGAACTGCTCAAGAGCAAAAAGGTAAAGAACCGTGGCTCGGGCTGGGGATATACAGGACCGGGACTGGATGTGATGTTGAAGGAAATTCCTTTAATACTTAACAACCGCAGTGGCAGTTGCGAGCCATCGAAAGTGCTGCTTTACGCCGGTGCAGGAGAAATCAACGGCACTGCATCACTGTCGACCATTGAGAACAACTACAGGACGGTCATAAATAAGATAAAGGAGTGTGCACCAACTGCAGAAATATGTCTGATGAGCCTACAGCCGACAAGCAATTCCTACACAAACACGGGACGCGTCATTCCTTTCAACAACCAACTGAAAGCGATAGCCGACACAGACGAGCTGATTGAATACATTGACATATACAGTGGGTTCGAAAGCAATAATGTTGCAAGCAGTGCCTATTTCAATGGAAGCTACCTGAATGGGTTCGGTTATGTCAAGGTAGCCCAAAAGATTGCCGAAGCACTTGCAGATGAAAACCTCGTGGCATTGACCGATGAAGAGGCACAACGCAACTACCGTTATTTTGAACTGCGCAGTACTGTGGGCAACGCCTTGGCCATTGCCGGCAGATTGAAGGAAGGTGACGGAACCGGCGAATACGCTGCTGAGGCTCTTAGTGAACTCAAATCACTTGTAGACAAGGCATACGACATTCTTGCCGGCGATGCAAGCGAAGAGGAGTACAATGCAATATCGGCACAAATAACCGATGCAGCCACAAACGCGCTTAAAGGCATCAACAAGCCGAAGCTAAGCAACGGGGAGAATGAATATTGGTACAGACTGTATACACCCAACCGTGGCAGCAGGTATCTGACATCCAACGGTGAGGGAGAAACCGCTACGGGCAATGATGCCAACAATCTTGCAAAAAGCCAATGGAAATTTGTTGAACGCAACGATGGTACGGTAGACATAATAAACCGTGGCAACGGCACATACATAAGCCCTGATGCCTCATACAACTCCGCTGTCAAGACTATCGCATCGGCACCATCAAGAGGATGGAATTTTGATTATTGCAATGTTCCCGGACTATATATAATCAACAGTGGGACAACACAACTGAACCAGACACAAAGCGATTTAGGGTGGAAAATATACAACTGGAGCAGCAGATCAGACGGGTTGGACCGTGATGACAAAGGATGCCAGTACAGAATTGAGCTTGTAACAGAAGAACCCGAGGAGGTTGTTGTTGAACCTTACATCAATTTTTCGTTCACACGCGGCTCTACACTCGAGAACACATTCGTTACAATAAGTGATGAATCGGGCAACAGTGTTGCCGGCATAACAGCAAACATTGCGGCAAGCGGTGCAGCATCGTGGCTTACAACAAACAAGGCAGCTGCAGACAGCATATTATGTCTGAACATCAACACTAATGCAACAACAACCCACTCTCCAATAACATATACTCTGGAAATTGAAGGATTTGACGAGGGCTGGTCGTTCCATAGCATAATTTTCCACAGTGTAGCACTGAACTCTGCAGGCAATTGGCAAGGGGCTACAGAGACGCGTCATTGTAATTTTGTATGCAGTTACGGCAATGAGAAAGAGAATCTTGCAGAACTTGTTACAATAAAGGATGAAAGTATTATGGTTGGCGGTGGTGTCATTAAAGATGTCTCTATTGAAGCTGTAGAGATATCGCCTTCAAACGGCAGACTTGTCATAAGGCTGCAGCTTTATAAAGGAACGAACAACAATGGATGCTTCTATGGCTTGACAGGCGTAACGCTCAAAGGCTCATTGCAGAACGGCACGACAGCATTGGAAAAGATTGAAAGAGACGACATCCAATCACAAAAGAGATATGACACAACAGGACGCATAGTAAAAAGTGCGTCTAAGGGAATATACATAATAAATGGTGTCAAGAAAGTTGTCAGATAGTATATTCACGCCACATTTGAGATATAGAGCGTTTTTTATGCGCCATCTGTGAAAAATATTGAAGCTGTTTCATGTTTTTCGCTTCTTTGTTGCTATATTTGCGATAAATCGTGAATATACATTGCATCCGTTGTGGAAAACATTGGAGTAATCTTCATATTTCCCACTCGTTTGCGAATATTATTGTAGCGCAAAATTTATAACTACAAAATACAAAACACTATGTCTATCAAAAACATTAAAAGATGCCTATTGACTGTTGTCACATTGCTGAGCATTGCAGGTGCATTTGCACAGACAACATTCGAAAAAGGCAAATTGTACCACATTTATGCCAACGGCAACAAAGATAATGTCGTTTACGAAATGAAGGACAATATGGTCGGCCTTACCGACTTTGAGAAGGACAATGCTGCACAGTACTGGAAAGTTTCGGAACTGGCAGGCAGCTGGCGTATCATCAACCCTATAACAAACAAGGCGTTACGCGTAAACGGAAGCCGCGTTGAAGTTGGAGAGAACAACGGTTCGGACGAGGCACAGCTGTGGAAATATGAAAACGGATTGCTTATCCCTGCCAACAGCCCGAATGCTGCTGTTGTAAAGTCAAAGAAAGGACTTGTGATCATAAGCAAGGAGAATGCTTTGACAAACAAGGCTGCACAGTTCCGCTTTGAGGAATCGGTATACGCAGGCTTTGACGATGACCTGACATACCGCATCTGCCCTGTTGCAAGCGAGAATATGGTACTTGGCAACAACGATTCAGGCGAGAACAACGCACGTATCGTGAGCGAGGCTGTCAATGCCGAGAACCGTGGACAATACTGGAACATAAAGACCATTGACCTACATACCTTTGCTGTAGAGAACGCTTTCTACGGACAGAACTTTGACGACGGTGGCGGCAATGCGAGCATCGACTACCTGTTGCAGTGGCCTGCAGTTTCAGGTATATGGAACAATGCAAAGTTCCGTTTCGAACCTGTTGAGAAGCAGAAAGGTGCATACCTTATTGTTTCGGCAGGCAAGAGCGACAAGATGTATGCCTTGCGCGAGGGCCGTATGATGCTCGTCAAGAAGAACCCTGCCGACAACACTGCATGGTTCAGATTCGAGCAGGTGGAGAAGCCAAAGATTGCTTCGCCATATTGGGAGGACGAGACAATGTTCGCCGAGAACAAGGAGCGCGCCGTTGCAACATATATGCCATACAACAATGTGGCAGAGATGCTTGCCGATGCCGAATATTATGCAACTCCTTGGACTGAGCCTGTAAATGCACGTTATCAGAGCCTCAACGGCACATGGAAGTTCAATCTTGTAAGTGAACCGTCACTGCGTCCGCTCGATTTTTTTGAAATTGGATACAATGTGGAGAATTGGGACGAAATTCCGGTTCCGTCAAACTGGGAGATGCACGGATATGACAAACCTATCTACAACAACGTAGAATACCCACACGCTAATACACCACCGTTCATCAAGGCACGTCCTGGATTCAACGACGGTGGAAAGAACTACGGCATTAACCCAGTAGGTTCATACGTGCGTACATTCGAAGTTCCCGAGAACTGGGACGGCCGACGCACATTCATTCACTTTGGCGGTATATATTCTGCTGCCTTTGTATGGTTGAACGGTGAATATGTAGGTTACACACAGGGTGCAAACAATGTTGCTGAATTCGACATCACAAACTTCCTGAAGAAGGGCGAGAACAAGCTTGCCGTACAGGTGTTCCGCTGGAGCGACGGCTCATACCTTGAGTGTCAGGACATGTTCCGCATGAGCGGTATCTTCCGCGATGTATATCTCTATAACGTTCCTAAGACATCGGTACGTGACCACTACATCACAAGCAAGTTGTCGGATGACCGCTATAGTGCAGAGATGAACATAAACATAGAACTTGACAACAGAGATTTCGAGCCAGGCACAAAGACTATTGTTGCTTCGGTTTATGCTCCTGACGGACGTTTTGTAAAGAGCGATTCTCTTAAACTGAATACAGCTGCAAAGATTGCGACATTGAGTGGCGACCTGAAGATGAACATTGATAACCTGAAACTCTGGAACGCTGAGAAGCCTGCTCTTTACACTGTACGTATCGTACAGCTTGACGCTGACGGCAACGAGGAGATGGCTTTCTCTACAAAGTATGGTTTCCGCGAGATAGAAATCAAGAACTCGCTTGTATACATCAACGGTGAACGCGTATTCTTCAAGGGTGTGAACCGTCACGACACTCACCCTGTATATGGCCGTGCTGTCACTACAGAATCGATGTTGCAGGACGTTCTACTGATGAAACGCAACAATATAAACACTATACGTACAAGCCACTACCCCAATGCGGCAAAAATGTATGCGATGTTTGACCACTACGGCCTATACTGCTGCGACGAAGCAGACCTTGAGGACCATGCAAACCAGAGCATCTCGGACCGTGAATCATGGATTCCATCATTCGTGGACCGCATCAACCGCATGGTACTGCGCGACCGCAACCATGCAAGTGTGGTAATGTGGAGCTTGGGTAACGAGGCTGGTAACGGAAACAACTTCGGTCCATGCTACGATGAGGCGAAACGCCTTGACAGCCGCCCTGTACACTACGAGGGAACACGTTCTGCAGGAGACTACGGTGGTGGTCGCTTCAGTGACTTCTACTCAAAGATGTACCCAGGACAGGCATGGATGAACAGATACACAAACGACCTTGACAAGCCTATGTTCATCTGCGAATATGCCCATGCAATGGGTAATGCCATCGGTAACTTGAAAGAGTACTGGCAGAAGATTGAGGCTTCAAATTCATGTATTGGAGGTTGTATTTGGGACTGGGTTGACCAGGCTATATACGACCCGCAAGAGATGAAGGAAGGCATATACCGTATACATACCGGTTACGACTATCCGGGCCCACACCAGGGCAACTTCTGCTCAAACGGTGTCATTCCTCCTACACGCGAGGAGAGTGCAAAACTGAAAGAGGTAAAGGCAGCACACCAGTTCGTGGAATTCACAATGCCTGAGATAAACCACGAATACGGAATTGCAACTATTGAAATCAAGAACAAATACAACTTTACAAACCTGAAAGAGTTCGATATTGTATATGACGTTGTAAAGAACGGCCATGTGATATACACCGGACGCACACAGGCTCCTGAAGCTGCTCCAAACCACAGCGGTAAGGCATGGTTGACCATCAAGAAGGCCGGAAACATCAAGAAGGCCATCAAGAACGGCGATGAACTGATGTTGACAGTGCGCCTAGTGCATCGCGAGGATCAGGTATTTGCTGCTGCCGGACACGAGGCTGCCATGCAGCAGTTCGCCATCACACAGCGTGGTCCTTTGGCTGCAATAGAATCTAACGGAGCTCCTCTGGCAAACGCATCATCATTGCACGAATACATTCTTGGCAATGATATGGTACAGGTTAAATTTGATGCCAACACTGCACAGCTTACAGCTCTTGCTTTCAACGGCAAGAATATTATTGCAGATAATTTCGGATTCATCTATGACAACCACCGTTGGATTGAAAACGACCGCTTTGGCAATACGAGCAACGGCCTTGAGGCAAAAGGTGAGATTGCAATTACCGAAGAGAACGGAAATACAGTAATCAAGACTGTACGCAAAGGCTCACTCTGTGACACAGAAATCAATTATACCATTTACCCACAGGGTATTGTTGACATTGATGCCAAATTCATTCCAAAGAGTGGCGACTTGCGCCGTGCAGGCCTTGTATGCGGCATCGATTCTACTTTGAAGAATGTCGATTACTACGCGTTGGGTCCATGGGAAAACACTGTTGACCGTAAGGACGGTGTTGTTGTAGGACGCTACAGCACAACTGTAGACAACATGGCAGCTCCATACGTAAAACCACAGAGCAGCGGTAGCCGTGAAGAGCTACGCGAACTCACGCTCACCGACAACAACGGTAAGGGTATAAAGATTGAGACTCAAGGCAATGTAAGCTTCTCAGCTCTTCCATACACCGATGAGGACCTGATGAATGCCAACCACTATTGGGAGATGGAGAAACGTCCTTACACAGTGTTGCACCTTGATGCATGGATGCGCGGTATCGGTAATGCTTCGTGCGGATACGATGTAGGTACAATGCCTGAATATTGCGTTCCAAACAAGGAGATGAGATACAAACTTAGAATTTCACCTGTTAAGAAATAACAAAAAATAAGGCGCAAATTTGCGCCTTATTTTTTTTGATTGTACTTTCGCATACATGAACAAGGATTGCATGAACATAACTGACGGAGACACACTCCAATTGAGATGTGCGCCCATCGAATGCGTACGCATAGGCTTTGTAGGACTTGGCGTGCGTGCCAAGCGTGCCGTACACCGTATGATGCATATCGAGGGATGCCGGATTACAGCATTGTGCGACCTTGTAAAAGAGAATATCGACGAAGCTATTGCAATAATGGCCGGGCAAGAAGGTGGAACACCGGCTGTATTCACAGGCAATGAAGGTTGGAAACAGCTGTGCGAAGCTGAAGATATTGACCTGGTATATATATGTACTGATTGGAGCAGTCATGCCGAAATCGCTGTATATGCAATGCAATGCGGTAAGCATGTTGCCACAGAAGTTCCTGCGGCAACAACCATCGCCGACTGCTGGCGACTCGTCGACACTGCCGAAGCGACACGACGCCATTGCATAATGCTCGAGAACTGCTGTTACGACGAGTTCGAGCTATGTACCATCAACATGGCGCAACAAGGCATTTTGGGCGATATAATACATGCTGAAGGATCTTACCTGCACGACCTGCGCGAACGAATTGCCACAAACGACAACGGCGAACGCAAATGGAGCAACTGGCAGATAGAGTTCATGAACAGTCACAACGGAAACCCCTACCCCACACACGGCCTTGGCCCTGTAGCCCTTGCCATGAACATACACCGTGGCGACAGAATGAAAAGCATTGTTTCGGTATCATCTATACGAACAGGCGACAGGGAGGGACTGAACGGTACAATGAACAGTTCGCTGATTACAACAGAAAAAGGCAAGACAATACTTGTACAACACTGCATATCACTTCCACGGCCATATAGCCGTTCGTTCCTGATAAGCGGAACAGAAGGATTTGCACAGAAATACCCGACACCAATGTTCGCATTTGCTCCCAACAGCGAGGATATTGTAACAGGAGAGGCATGTGACAGGATTACAACGGAATACAAGCACCCATTCGTTGCCGAATATAAGGAACGTGGCACGAAACTGTGCGGTCGCCGATGGATAGACTATGCTATGGACTGCCGACTCATACATTGTCTGCGCAATGGACTGCCGCTTGACATGAATGTGTATGATGCTGCACTTTGGAGTTGTCTTGTAGAACTGACGGACACATCGGCAAACAATGGTGGTATACCAATAGAGATACCGGACTTTACAAGAGGACGGTGGAAAGCAAAAAAATAAGCCGAAAGGCTTATCTCTTTGCTTTATAAAATACCGCTACAGCAATAACAGCCGTAAGGACTCCGCCAAGGAGATAAGCCATCGCCCGGTTTTCCATACCGAACATCATTGGCGAAATGAAAATATACGACGAACAGACGTATGTCATTATGAGTGCCGGAACAGCACCTATAACAAGCGGTTTCCTAATGCGGAACAGATAGACTGTAATACACCACAACGTAATCACTGCCAATGTCTGGTTACACCACGCGAAATAGCTCCATATTGTTTGGAACGGCAAAGCAAAGATAATGAACAGTGCGAATGCAAACAAAGGCAAAGAGACAAGCACTCTCTTCAACAGGCTCTTTTGGGAAATCCCGAACATATCGGAGATAATGAGCCTTGCACATCGGAAAGCAGTATCGCCTGATGTCACGGCGCAACCTACGACACCGATAAGCACACAGGCTGCCACAACCGGCCCAAGTGTTGTTTCTGTTATCACATCGACCAGCTTTGCTGCACTGCCTCCATATTCGGCAATAGCAGCATTGAGCCCTTCTACTCCACCCCAGAATGCCATACCTATGGCAGCCCATATAAGTGCAATGATACTCTCTGCAATCATGGCACCGTAGAAGATGCTGCGTGCCTGTTTTTCAGAAGTCATACAACGCGCCATCATGGGTGACTGCGTTGCATGGAAACCAGACAAAGCACCGCATGCAATGGTGGTAAAGAGCATCGGTACAATAGGGAAGTTATCAGGATCGGCAATGCCGTTGCTCAACGATGTAAGTTCAGGTATCGGATAGACATCGCTATGGGTCAGCAGGATAAAAAGTATACTGGAAGCCATTACAAGCAATGCAATACCGAACAAAGGATAGAAACGGCCTATTATCTTGTCTATAGGCAACAGTGTTGCAAGAAGATAATATACAAGTATCACTGCAAGTACTGCAAGGAGTTCCCATGTGGTAGTACCGAAAGCTACCGTCTCAAGTGAAGGCAATGTGATATTCGTTGCTATAAGCACTGCCGGCTGTGACATGAACACTGCACCGACAAGCACCATAAGCAACACGGAGAATATCCTCATGAATATTCTTGTTCCGTTGCCGAGATATTTGCCTATGATTTCAGGAAGGCTCAGACCGTTGTTCTTCAAGGATATCACACCTGCAACAAAGTCGTGCATCGCGCCCATGAATATACCGCCAAGTGTTATCCATAAAAACGCTACCGGACCATAAGCAGCACCGAGCAATGCACCAAAGATTGGACCAAGACCTGCAATATTGAGCAGTTGGATAAGGAATACTTTCCAACGTGGCAGTGGAAGATAATCAACACCGTCGTACATTGTTTTAGACGGAACAGGGTTG
>JAEIGA010019654.1_pt1 | contig 10295 bp, 15 predicted proteins | sample 9270691 | NCBI WGS metagenome assembly JAEIGA01 (sample SAMN17057246, study PRJNA624740) | gut metagenome | biome: biome; isolation source: fecal sample | host: Bos grunniens | place: China: Xizang | collected 2019
AATACTGTCTAGTTCTCTAGAATTATTTCATTAATTACTAAATTTTTATTTTTAGTTTTGCTAAAAATTATATGAAATTCAGAAGTATTTGTATTGAAAGTCTAATCCCTCTTATTTTTTTCCCGGGATTATATTTAGTGATATATGAATTATTCAAGAATTAGTATTATTAAAACTATATTAAATTATTCTATTGAATAATTTGAGTAATTTCTATAGTTAAAAAATAATATAACTATATATAATTACATTATATTATGATTCCAAATGAATTATAATATCTGCCGATGGATGGCATAGCCAGATGAAAAAGGAGGTATATTTTATGGCAAACATTTATGTAAAATTTGACACACCTGAAGAATTAGCTAAACAAGCTGAAGAAGCATTAGAAACCGCACAAGCTACTGGTAAAGTAGCAAAAGGTACAAACGAAGTAACTAAATTCATTGAAAGAGGAGATGCAGCATTAGTTGTTATCGCAGAAGATGTTGATCCTGCTGAAATCGTTGCTCACATTCCTGTTTTAGCTGATGAAAAAGAAATTCCTTACGTTTACTTACCTACCAAAGAACAAGTTGGTGGAGCTGCTGGTTTAACTGTTGGAACTGCATCTGCATGTATTGTAGACGCTGGTGATGCTGAAGCTGCTGTTGCTGAAATTGCAGAAAAAGTTGCTGAATTAAAAGAATAGATTCTTTTAATTAAATTACGGTGATTTACATGGAAGAAGGAACTCCTGCTGAAGTCATTGAAGTTTTAAAAAGAACTGGAATGACTGGTGAGGTGATGCAAATCAAATGCAGAATCCTCGATGGTAGAGATAAAGGAAGAATTTTAACAAGAAACATTATGGGTCCTGTAAGGGAAGGCGACATTTTAATGTTACTTGATACAATTAGAGAAGCTAAGGAAATTAGAACTCCTTAAGAAGGTGTAAGAACATGAGAACTTGTTCATTCTGTAAAAAAGAAATTGAAGACGGTACTGGAAAGATGTACGTTAAAAGAGATGGTACAATTTATTTCTTTTGTAGCAGCAAATGTGAGAAGAATATGATTAAACTCGGAAGAGTTTCAAGAAAAGTTAAATGGGTTAAAGAATGATTCAAAAAAGTTTTGTAATGATGAAACCAGACGCTGTACAAAGACGTCTTATGGGTAAAATTTTGTCTCGTTTTGAGGAAAAAGGTCTCAAAATCGTTGCTTGTAAATTAATTCAAATTGATGAAGATTTAGCAAAAACTCATTATGGTGAACATGCTGATAAACCGTTTTTCCCAGGTTTAGTTGAATACATCACTTCCTCACCATCATTAGCTATGGTGATTGAAGGAGAAGAAGCTGTTACCACTATCAGAAAATTAGTCGGTGCGACAGATCCTTTAGAAGCTGATCTTGGAACTATCAGAGGAGATTTCGGTATGAATAAAGGAAGAAACATTATTCATGCTTCAGACGCTCCTGAATCTGCTGAAAGAGAAATTGCTCTTTTCTTTAATGAAGACGAAATTTGTGATTATCAAATTATTGATAACGATTTAATTTATGAATAAATTTAGATTTTAAACATTTATTATTAAAGACGATATTATGAAAATCAGATCCCCGATTGTATCAGTTTTAGGACATGTAGACCATGGAAAAACTACATTGTTAGATTATATTAGAGGTAGTACAATCGCCGATAAAGAAGCGGGGGGTATTACTCAACATATTGGTGCTACTGAAATTCCAAATGATACTATTGAAGAAATCTGTGGAAATTTTATATCAAGATTGACTATCAAAGATTTAATACCTGGCTTGTTCTTTATTGATACTCCAGGACACGCTGCATTTACTAGTTTAAGGAAACGTGGTGGGGCATTAGCTGATTTGGCAGTTTTAATTGTTGATATTAATGATGGATTTAAACCACAAACATATGAAGCATTAAATATTCTTAAGATGTATAGAACTCCATTCATTGTTGTTGCTAACAAAATCGATATGCTTTTTGGCTGGGAAACACATGAAGGGGCTTCTTTTAAAGAATCTTTTAATCAACAAGCTCCAAGTGTTCAACAAGACTTGGATTTAAAGGTTTATGAGATTGTTGGAACTCTCCACAAGGAAGGTTTCCAATCTGAAAGATTTGATAGAGTAAGTGATTTTGCTTCACAGATTAGTATTATTCCTATTAGTGCTAAATCCGGTGAAGGAATCATTGAAGTTTTAGCAATGTTGCTTGGGCTTGCTCAAGAGTATTTAACTGAACAATTAGAAATTAATGAAGATGCTCCCGCTAAAGGTACTGTATTGGAGATTAAAGAGGAAGTAGGTTTAGGCCTTACAATTGATAGTATTATTTATGATGGTGTTTTAAGAACTAATGATGAAATCGCTTTAATAACTTCTTCAAATGAGGTTCTAACAACTAAAGTTAGGTCTATTCTAAGACCGCTTCCACTTGAAGAAATGAGAGATTCTAAAAAGAAATTCAGAAAAGTTGATGAAGTTGTTGCGGCTGCAGGTATCAAAATTGCAGCTCCTAATTTAGATGATGTCATTTCAGGTTCACCACTCAGAGTATTAAATACTGATGAGGATGTGGAAGAGGAACTCTTGAAAGAAATTGAAGACATAACTATTAGCACTGAAGATGAAGGTGTTTTAGTTAAAGCAGATACATTAGGTTCTCTTGAAGCTGTTGTTAAGTTATTGAAAGATTTGGAAATTCCTATTCGTGAAGCGGACATTGGTGATGTAAGCCGTAGAGATATCATTAATTCATCTATAGCTTTAACTGAAAATGATGCTCATGGAGTTATCATCGCTTTTAATGTTGATGTTCATCCGAATTCTGTAGAAGACCTTAACAAATCAGATATAAAACTTTTCAAGGGTGATGTCATATATCAAATCATCGAAGACTATGAAGCATGGATTGAAGAAATGGAAATGGCTAAGAAGAAAGCATTTTATAATGCAATTATTAAGCCTGCAAAATTCATGTCTTTACCTAAATTAGTTTTCCGTCAAAGTAAACCTGCTATTATTGGAATTGAATCAATTAGCGGTACAATTAAACAGGGTCAAACTTTGATTAATAAAAATGGCGAATATGTTGGTGTAATAGCCAGTATGGAAGATAAAGGTGAAACATTACCGGATATTTCTAGAGGTCAAAGGGTAGCTATGGCTATTAAAGATGCTATTGTTGGAAAGCATTTCGATGAAGGGGATGAATTATACGTTGATATTCCTGAAAAGCATTATAAGTATATTGAAAGGGAATTTAAAGATAAATTGACTGAAGATGAATTTGAAACTCTTTATGAGTTTCTTGAAATCAAACGTAAAAAGGATCCTGATTGGGGTAAATTTGGTCTTTTCGAATAATAAATTAAGATTATAAAATAATTAAGGAGGAATACCATGGCATTCAAAGTTGTTGTGTCTCAAAAAGCTGAAACTCATCAAATTGAAATCGATGAAACTAAAGCTCTTAATGGGTTAGTAATCGGTGATGAATTTGATGGTGGAATTGTTGGTTTAGATGGTTACACCTTAAAAATCACTGGTGGTAGTGATAAGAATGGTTTTACCATGAAAAAAGATGTTTCAGGTACCAGAAGAATCAAAAGTTTATTAACTGGTGGTATCGGTTATCATCCTAAAGCTGATGGTGTTAAAAGAAGAAAAACCGTTAGGGGAAACACTATTGCTGAAGATATTGTACAAATCAACACTGTAGTTACTCAAGCTGGAAATAAACCAATAGCTGAAATTCTTGGTGCTGGTGAAGAAGAGGAAGAATAGTTTTACTATCTTTCTTATTTAACTTTAAAGTTAATATAAAATTATAAAAAAGGTGGTTATCTGTGAACGTACAGTCAGATGTTAACATAGGTTTAGTTGGTCATGTAGACCATGGTAAGACAACTCTTACTAAAGCATTATCTGGTATATGGACTGACACTCACAGTGAAGAAACAAAAAGAGGTATTTCAATTCGTTTAGGTTATGCAGACATTGAATTTAAGAAATGTCCTAACTGTGATGAACCTGAATGTTATACTACTTCTGATAAATGTGAAATCTGTGGGAGTGAAACTGAATTAATTAGGAAAGTATCATTTGTTGATGCTCCAGGTCACGAAACTCTTATGGCAACTATGTTATCTGGTGCTGCAATTATGGATGGTGCAGTATTAGTTATTGCTGCGAATGAAACTTGTCCACAACCACAAACAAAAGAACATCTCATGGCACTTGATGTAATCGGTGTTAAAGATGTGATAGTAGTTCAAAATAAAATTGATATTGTTTCAAAAGAAAGAGCTATTGAAAGCTATAATGAAATTAAGGAATTTGTTAAAGGTACTTGTGCTGAAGATGCTTTAATAATACCAGTTTCTGCTCAACAAGGAGCTAATATGGATATTTTAATTGAAGCAATGTATAAACAAATCGAACCTCCGGAAAGAAATGTTGAAGATACTGCATTAATGCATGTTGCAAGGTCATTCGATATTAACAAACCTGGTTCAGGTGCTGATAAGATTAAAGGAGGAGTTATTGGTGGTACTTTAATTCAAGGTACTTTTAAACTTGGCGATACCATTGAGATTAGGCCAGGCCCTACCAATGAAGGTAAAAGACTCACTTTAACTTCTGAAATTATTGGTCTTGAAGCAAACGGAAAACAGGTTGAAGAGATTGGTCCAGGAGGTCTTGTAGGTATTGCAACTAAATTAGACCCATCTTTAACTAAATCAGATTCTTTATCAGGTACTGTTGCTGGTGAAGAAGGTACATTGCCAGATGTATTAGATGGTTTTTCAATGGAAGCTAATTTACTTGATCGTGTTGTTGGTACTAAAGAAGAACGCGAAGTCTCTCCAATTAAAGTTAAAGAGCCTTTGATGATTAATTGCGGTACTACAACTACAATAGGTGTTGTTACATCTACTAAGAAAAACGATGTTGATGTTGTTTTAAAATTACCAGTTTGCGCAAGCCCTGGTGACAGAGTGGCTTTAAGTCGTAGAGTTGGCGCTCGTTGGAGATTAATTGGTTACGGTATTATTAAATAGAGGGAAAATAATGGACTCTAAAGAAGTTGTGATTGATACCAATTTTTTTATGGTTCCTTTTCAGTTCAATGTGGATGTTATCACTGAACTTGAAAATTTATTACCTTCTTATAAATTAACAACTCCTAGCTTTGTTATCAATGAATTGAAGGGTTTAGAAAGAAATACTAAAGGAAAAGTTAGGTTAAATGCAAATTTGGCCTTAAAGTTAGCTAATTCTTCAAAAGTTGAAATAAAGGATATTTCATTACTTGAAAATGAAACTGTGGATGATGCGTTACTGAGAGTTTCAGAAGTTTTAGCTACAAATGACATTGAATTAAAGAATCGTGCAAAAAGTAAAGGAATAACTGTTGCATATTTGAGACAAAAGAAATATATTGCTGTTGAAGGTAAAATTTAATATTAATTAAACTTATTAATTATAAATGAGGGATTATTTTGTATTATAAAACAAAAATTAAGGATATTGTAAGAATACCACCTTACAGATTTGAAGATCCTCTTGAAGAAGTTGCTATTCAAACTTTAAACAAAACTTATGAAGGTCGTTTAGACAAGAAACTTGGTTTACTCATTTGTGTTAATGAAATTGTTGAAATTAGTGAAGGCAAACTCATTATGGGTGATGGCGCTTCATATCATAATGTTGTCTTTGAATCTATTTTCTTCAAACCAGAGCAACACGAAATTTTCGATGGTGAAGTAATTGATATTGCTGATTACGGTGCTTTTGTAAGAATTGGACCTATGGATGGTTTGATTCATGTTTCACAAGTAACTGATGATTATATCAATTATGACGGTAAAAGAGGAGCATTAATTGCAAAAGAATCTAATAAAACTTTAGATGTAGGAGATTTAGTTAGAGCTAGAGCAGTTAGCGTTTCCATCAAAGATGAATCTACAAACAGTAGAGAAAATCATAGGAATTCCAAAATTCCACTCACTATGAGACAAACTAACTTAGGTAGATTCGAATGGATTGAAGAAGCAAAACAAAAAAATAAGAAGGCGTAAATAATGAAAGCATGTACTGTTTGTAAATTGATTACAGATAAAGACCAGTGTGAAAGATGTGGAAGCCCTACATCTGATAATTGGAGCGGTCTTTTAATAATCACTAATCCTGAAGAATCAAAAGTAGCTAAGGAATTAAATATTACCGAACAGGGAGAATACTGTTTAAGAGTAAGATAGAGGGATTTTTTGTGTTACGTTTAGATGCAGAATTAACAAAAGACATAATTGCTGAGCTTAAAAAGCCATTAGGCAAATTATATCCTAACTTTGAAGATGCAATTGATGAAATTAAATCTTCCGAGTTTTTAATTTCTGTTGGTGATGCGACATTCGAAAATCTTACCAAATATGAATTATACCCGAATATTGGAATAATTGATAATTTAATTCAAAGAAAAAATCATACTCATGAAATTATCCTAGCGGACCACATTCTAAAAGCAGATAATCCTGCGGGATATATTACAGATGATCTATGGGAAACCATAGGCCAAGCTCTTGAATTATCTAACACTGGCGAATGTTATGTAATTGAAGTAGCCGGGGAAGAAGATCTTGCAGTTCTTCCTTGCATCTTAATGGCAAATCCAGAAACTACCATTTTATATGGTCAGCCAAATGAGGGGTTAGTGCTTTTAAAGGTTTGCGATTTAGAAAATAAAGCTCAAATGCTTATTGACGGATTTATTAAAGAATAAATTAATGAGGTTTTATCATGGAAATCGAATTTATCGAAGAAAAAGAAAACAAATTATTCAATAGAAAAGAAATTAAATTTTATGTTGATTATGATGGAGAAGCAACTCCAAAAGTCTTAGACATTAAATCTAAATTAGTTGCTTTATTAAACACTAAAAAAGATTTACTTGTCGTTGACAATGTACAACCACACTACGGCGAACCTAGAGCATTAGGTTATGCTAAAGTTTATGAAACCGTAGATGATTTGCAATACATTGAAGCTAAACATATTTTAGCTAAAAATACAGAACCTGAAGAAGAACCTGCTGAAGATGCAGAAGAAGAATAGGTGATTTTAATGGTAAGAAAATCTGATCTTTACAAAGTAGACGGAGACAAAATTGAAAGAAAAAACCCAATTTGTCCTCGTTGTGGTGAAGGCGTATTCATGGCTGACCATGGTGACAGATTCGCTTGTGGTAAATGTGGATACACTGAAATGAAAAAATAAGATTTTTAAAATCTTTATTTCTTTTTTTTATTTATTTTTATTTTCAATTATTAAGAAGGGATTTCTTTGGATAATATTAGAAATGGTCGTTTTAAGACTGGAATGACTGATGAAGCAGCTGAATACACTTCATCTTATGATGCTGATAAATATCTTTTTGAAGCGGATATTAAAACTAATTTTGCACATACTTCAATGTTAAAGCATGAAGGCATTATCGATGCTGAAATTGCGGATAAAATCTTATGCGCACTTGATAGCCTTAAGGAAGAAGGTTTTGAAGCATTGGTATTCGACCCATCTGTTGAAGATGTTCATATGGCTATCGAAAACTATGTAACTTCTAAAATTGGTCCTGAAGCGGGTTTTATGCATACTGCAAAATCACGTAATGACCAGGTTGCTTGTGATGTCAGATTAGTTTTAAGGGAAATGATTGAGGAAATTCAAATTGGAATTCTTGAGTTCATGGAAGGCCTTGTTGAAATGGCTGGTGAACACTTGGATGATGTTTTCATTGGATTTACTCACTTACAGCATGCTCAGCCGATTACAATTGCTCATCATTTAATGGCACATGTTCAAGCTCTTAAAAGGGACTATGAACGTTTAGCAGATACTTACAAACGTGTTAATTTAAATCCATTGGGCTCAGCTGCAATGGCCACCACTAGTTTTCCAATCAACAGGCAATTAACCACAGATTTGCTTGGTTTTGATGCATATTTAGAAAACTCCATGGATGGAGTTTCTGCAAGGGATTTCATTTCTGAAACTGTCTTTGATTTAGTAGCATTATCATCAACTTTAGCCAAAATCTGTGAAGAATTGGTTTTATGGAGCACCTACGAATTTGGTGTTATTGAAATGGCGGATGAATATTCCTCAACCTCTTCTATCATGCCTCAAAAGAAAAACCCTGATGTAGCCGAACTTGCAAGAGGAAAAACCAGCATCGCAACTGGTGAGTTAATAACTATTCTTACAATCCTTAAAGCCATTCCGTATACTTATAATAGGGATTTGCAGGAAATCACTCCTCATTTATGGAATGCAGTTAAAGTAACCGAAGAGACATTATCAATAGTAACTAAAATGATGTTGTCCGTTGAATTTAAAGTGGAAAGATGCGCAGAACTTGCAGGTAAAAACTTTGCAACAGCAACTGATCTTGCAGACATAATGGTTCGTGAAAAGCAAATTCCATTCAGAACTGCTCATAAAATTGTTGGAAGGATTGTAAACGAAGCTACTGCAAGCAATATGGCTGAAGAAGATATCACTTCAAAATTCATCGATGATATTGCAGTTGAATTAGGCTTTGATGAGTTAAACTTGGCTGATGAGTTGATTCAAAGAGCTTTAAATCCTGCTGAAAATGTTAGGATTAGGGCGGTGCCTGGGGGTCCTGCTCCTGAAATGGTAGAAATAGCTCGCAATAACATTAAAATATTTTTAAATGATGAATTTGAAAGGCATGGAATTTAATCAAATTCCAAATTTTTTTTAACAGAAATTGATTTTAGGTATACCTAAACTTTAAATACTTAAATTTTCAAAAATAGTATTGCCAATGAATAATTGGTTGGGTATGTATTGGCTTTAATAGAATACTTATCAATATTCCTCATTGAATTAAATAAGTAATGCTCAGCTTCTATTATTGTCAATTACATTACTTAGTCATTATCTTCTTTTTTCAAAGATTCCAAATAATTTTCATGGATTTCATCAGATAAGTCTTGGTTTCCTTCGATAATCGGTCCGGTATAGTCACAATCATAACAAACCCATTGGGACCAGTTTTGAGGTATAATCCATTTTACGTTTTTAGATCCGCATCGAGGACACATTTTAAACATCATATTACTATATCTTATAAAAACTCCATATTAAATCTAATGCCTCACCAGGTTCAAGTGCGCCTGAACGGGTTTCCCTTAAAATTCTTTGTATTGAAAATTTCTTCAGGTATGGAAATTTTCTGTGAACTTCATATAGCAATGGACAGCCAAACCCTTTAAATTCTTTCAAATTATATGTTCTGATTAAGGATTTTATCTCTTGTTTGCCGACACTTAAACTTGCGGGTAGGTTTAAACGATATAATTCATCATCCTGCATATTTATGCATTGAGTGCCGGTTGCAAGCATATCACCAAAGACAATTATGGGGATTTCGTTATTTTTTGCATATTCCTTCACAAGTTCGGATGTGTTTTTTGAACATCTCCCGCAAGGGTGAAACTTGCCTGTAAATGATTCCTGAATTATGTCCGAATAGTCGGCAGTGATGTATTCATGATGAATGTCTAAAGATTCAGTTATATTTCTGATATTTTCTTTAAACTGCTTTGGCAGGATTATAGTTCCCGGATCAACTGTAACTGCAGTCGGATTAAAACCTAGTTTTTTAGCCAAAATTAGTGAAAAACTACTGTCAACGCCACCAGAAAGCGCAACAACTACCTCTGTATTTTCTGATTCTTCAAATTCATGCTCTTTAAAATAAGTATCAAAGTTAAAGCTGTAGATATTAGTTAATTTATTGTCAATTGTGTATTCTAAGTTTTTCAAACCCACCAAATCCAAATCCAAATTATGCACTGTCTTTTTGGATAGTCTTAATTTATATTCCTTGTTCAAAAAGTCCCCATAACTTTCAACATGGATGCTTTCAAGGCCTAGCTTTTCCCTGAGCTTGCCAACTACCCAACCTCCTTTTCCAATAATTGCAGATTTGTCTGGTCTGTCTTCTGTGATAATCCATAGCTCATTATTCTTATAGTAAATCTCTTCAATTGAAATATTTACATCTTCATGACCTATTTCAGCTCTTATTTCATTGATTTCATCTAAAATTGATTCTTTTGTATACATTTAAATCATATCTTTTGTAATTGAAATGCTTTCTTTTGAGTATAATTCATGGTTTGCAATAATGTCTGCAGCAATTTTTTTAACGGATTCAATTGTGGAAATGTATCCTTTAGGGGTTTC
>JAEIGA010019655.1_pt1 | contig 10295 bp, 5 predicted proteins | sample 9270691 | NCBI WGS metagenome assembly JAEIGA01 (sample SAMN17057246, study PRJNA624740) | gut metagenome | biome: biome; isolation source: fecal sample | host: Bos grunniens | place: China: Xizang | collected 2019
ACCACTGCGACATATGACAAAGTCCTCGGTACTGTTGTCCTTGAGCGCAGCTGGGAACTCCTCGTGATGCTCCTTATGCTTCTCCTTGTCGTAGTGGCGGGATTCGAACGCTTCGGTACCTTCTTCCTTGAGGAGATATGGACACCGATGTCGCAGAAACTGAACATGTGGTGGGTGCTTGCTGCGGCGGTTGCAGCAGGAGCGGCAGCAATCTGGATGATCAGGAAGTTCAAAGACAGAAGCACTTTCTGCTCAAAGGTTTACGGCATATTCACCGGCATTCTTCAGGGCTTTTCAAGCTGTCTCAGAATGGAAAGGAAATGGATGTTCTTTGCATATACGGCCCTCATCTGGGTGGTCTATTGGACCATGTCAGCATGTACCGTGTGGTCCGCACCGTTCCTCAGCCATCTCGATATAGTGGATGCTCTCTTCCTTTCCCTTGTAGGAGGTCTCGGCTTCGCTGTTCCCATCCCCGGAGGAATCGGCGCCTTCCATTTCATCATCGCCCTCACCCTGACGGCGGTGTATGATGTACCTATGGAGACAGGCATCATCTACGCGACAATCTCCCATACGTCCCAGGCGATAACCCAGATCGTATGCGGACTTGCTTCATACTCTTACGAGGTTTTGAAGAAATAAAAAACGACTTGACTTATGGCACGTTCATTCATGCTACATCTGTGCCTTATTTTGGCACTGCTGCTTTCCCCATGTTTTCTGACGGCTCAAGACCGCCAGGGGCATTGTGTCGTATCAGGTGTGGTGACCGACAGCTCGAAAGAACCTCTTGCAGGTGCGTCAGTCTTTGTGAGGGGACATATCAAGGACGGAACCTCTACAGACATAGACGGACAGTTCGTATTGCTCATTCCTGAAGACAAGAAGGCAGTGATTGAGGCATCGTTCCTCGGAATGAAGCCCTATTCGGTAGAATATACCGGTCAGAAAACAATCACTATCATAATGGAAGACGATGCCAATATGATGGAAAGCGCCGTGGTGATGGGTAAGCAGAATATTAATGACCTTGACATTCGCGCAAAGGCCGGTGTAATCAATTCTGTAGATATGGACCGTCTTCAGGACCGTCCTGTGATGGACCTTTCTCTGTCTCTTCAGGGAGCGGCACCGGGTCTTGTTGTTACAAACAGGGGAGATCTGGGTACTAAACCGGAAATACGAATCCGAGGAAACTCCTCATTCCGCAAGGGAGATGTGGCCAATGAACCTTTGTATGTGCTTGATGGACAGGTGATTTCTTCGGATGCCTTCATGACTCTCAACCCACTTGACATTGCAGACATAAAGATTCTCAAGGATGCCGTAGCCTGTGCCTTATATGGTACAAAGGCGGCAAACGGTGTACTTGAAATCACATCTGTCAGAGGTTCCAACGGTGACACAATGGTGACATATGACTTCAACAGCGGTGTGACCTTCAGGGGCAGAAGAGGAGTGCAGATGATGCAGACTGACGAGAAACTCGAACTGGAACGCAGACTCAAGAACGTGGAGGCCCCCGGCTACAGATACAGCGAGGACTATTATAGAAGATATTTCGCCAAGGATCCGGACCTGGACCTGATGATTGCAGAGGGACAGGCAATTCTCGCCGAACTACGTAGGACGGAGACAGACTGGTTCAAGGAACTTCTAAGAAATGATTTCTATCAGCGCCACAATCTCAGTCTGCGAGGAGGAAGCGACAAGACTTCCTATTATGCTTCAGCAAACTACAGTTATCAGGGAGGACAGGTGCCCGGAAATGATGTAAGCAGATTTACCGGACGAATGAGCCTGGACCAGGCTGTAGGAAGCAAGGGATATGCTTCATTGAGCGTAAGCGGAGGATATTCCAAGGCAAACAGTCCCAACGGATCGGCATATTCGCCGACCTCTCTGATATATGAACTCAATCCTTATGAGAGCAAGACAAGCGGTGAACTATGGTCATATCCTAACCGTACATATGACGACCTGGTCTATCAGTTTGAACGGACATCCACAGAAAAACGGTTCGGAACGACAGCCAGTCTTAATCTGGAACCTTTGGAGGGACTGACAGTAGGTGCTGTTGCCGGATTGGATTTCGTGCTTTCGGAATCATTGGAATTCACTCCGTCCACAGCATATGAGGAACAGCGCAGCGGTGCTCCGAAGAACGAACTCGGAAAGATATCGAAGTCAAAGAACACCAATGCGAACGTAACAAGCAATGTGCGTGTGACATGGAACCGGACATTCGGAAAGCATGATGTCACCCTCGGAGCCAATACTGACTACTATCTTGACAACATGGATAATATGTCAGTGACCGGTTACGGTGTGGGACAGCTCAAAAGTATGGCGGCAATCAACCAGTCCATTGAAGGAAACCGTAAAGTCAGCACATCCAACTTCCGTGAAAAGACAGCTCAGCTTGGTGCCGGTCTGCTCGGCGGATACTGCTTCAATGGCATATATGATGTGTTCGGTACATATAAGGCGGACGCTTCATCTATCCTGCCCAAGGATAAACGTTGGAATGCGGCATGGGCGGTAGGCGCAGGATGGAATGTCAAAGAATATTCCTTCCTGAAGGATTGGAAGCCGGTGTCTGCGTTGAGGTTCAAGGCTTCATACGGCCGTACCGCATCTTTGGCCGGTGTCTCTCCGTCATTGACAATAGGTACGTTTTCATATCTTGAAGACAGTCACGGAGATATAAGACTTCTTGAACTCATGGCCCTGTATAATGATTCTCTCAAGCCGGAGCAGACAGTGTCTACTGAAGTCGGAGTATCGTTGGGATTCTATGACAGAGTTACATTGGATCTCGGATGGTATGACAGGAGAACGGAGGATGCGCTTCTGGATGTACCTATACCGTCATCAAACGGTTTCACAACGCTCAAGAGAAATATAGGAGTCCTCAGCAATTCAGGAATAGAGGCCAGCATGAATACGAAGATTGTCAACAGGAATGATTTCCGACTTAATCTCCGTCTCTCGCTTGCTTACAACAGCAACAAGGTCATCGATCTTTATGACGGAGACCGTCTCTACACAAGTGAGGAGGCCATAATCCCGGATTATGAAGTGGGACAGGCATACGATATGATCTATGGACCTGTTTCTCTTGGACTCGACCCTATGTCAGGACTTCCTGTCTTCAAGGGAGCGGACGGAAGGGAAATCCAGGCTACGGAAAAACTCAAGCGTGAGGATATGGTAGCGCTTGGCCATTCCATCCCTCCGTACAACGGCACAATCAACTTAAGTTTCACCTATAGGCAACTGGAGTTTGACGCCGACTTCTATTATGTGTTCGGCGGAATCAAGGCGTATGCCTATGCCTATGTGAGAGACTATGACGACGCCAACCGAAATGCTGTCAGAGGTCAGGTGGAGAACATGTGGTTCCAGAAGGGAGATGAGAACAAAATCTACCATACGCCGTTCTATTCATCTTCCGCAATCGAGAACCTCACAATGTGGCCGAACAGCAGATCTGTGGGCAGCAGCGACTATCTTCGTCTGTCAATGCTGTCGCTACGCTACCGTTTCCCACATGCGTTCATAAGAAAACTTGGCGGTGTGATAAAATATGGAAATGTCGCTCTGCAGGCATCCAACCTTTTCACCATTACGAGATACAAGGAGTCTGATCCTGAATCAGGTTCCTTCGTCGGTGCGCAGCAGCCTATACTTACGTTTAACCTAAGCCTTTCGTTCTAAGTATGAAAAAGTACGTATTATATATATTGTCTGTCCTGCTTCTGAACGGATGTCTCGACATAAAACTGGAAGATCAATACTCGGATCCGGATGCGATATCCACTACTTCCACTGCTCGCGAACTTCTTGCATCAGCCTACAATTCATTGCCGAGATACCAGATGGAATTCTCCATCTTGAGTGATGATTTCGTTCCTACCAACCTTACCGGAAAATATGCGGAACTGCAGAATCTCTATGCATGGAAGGAAAAGGATATGGAAGATTTGTCCGATAATGTGTGGAGCGGTTATTACATGACGATAGCCATCGTCAATACTCTTCTTCCGCGATTGGATAATATCAAACCGAAGGATGAGGAAGACCGACTTGAAAAGGAAAGAATCCGCAGCGAGGCGAAAGCCTTGAAGGCAATGTGCTATTTTGACCTTTTGCGTCTGTATGGACCGGTATATTCGGAGGAGAATGCCTCGAAAGAAGGAATAATACTTCAGCATCGCCTTGAGCTGGACTTCAGACCGAGGTCGTCAGTGGCAGACTGTGTGACGGAGATCGAGACCTTGTTGCATGATGCCCTCATGGTGGAAAATGAGAGCGCGGAGGTGTTCTACCTCTCTACGTCTGCAGTGAAGGCCTTGCAGGCAGAATTTGAATTGTACAGAGGTGATTATCAGGCAGCGGTTTCTGCGGGACTGGGACTGTTGGACGATGCAGAGCAAAGGTGGACAAAGTCTGACTATGTGAACCTTTGGGCGGATAACGCGAGTGCCGACCGACTGTTCGCCCCATATATCTTCGATTCATTCTATACAGATCTGTGCTATGACAGAAACTCCGGAGACTATTTCGTTCTGAATCCTGACATTGAATACGCAGATACGGATATCCGCAGGGATTGGGCGACATATCAGATAGAAATGAACGGAGGATCGGTTGCCGCTCTCGGAAAATACAATAGAATGTATTATGAGAATCTGACGGTCAGATATGTCAATACGCTAAGATACAGCGGGGTGTGCTTTACTGTTGCCGAGGCATATGCAAGGGATTACAAACCGGCGATGGCGATAGAGACTGTGAATAGGCTGCTCAATGCCTATGGTGCGGAGCCCCTTGATGAAACCTTGAAGGATGAAGCATTGATCGAGGCCATATTGCTTGAGAAACAGAAGGAATTCGCAGGAGAGGGCTGTCGACTTTTCGACCTCAAACGACTTGGCCAACCGCTTAAGAGAATGACAAATTTCGGTGCAGGGACATCTGCGACAATCCGGCCGGATGATTACAGATGGCTGTTCCCGATACCGGCTTCGGAATATAAATACAACGACAGGATTACCGGGAATAATCCGGGATGGCCATTCATCAAGACAAACTGATAAATCTTTATAAAACAACTAAAACAAAAGATTATGAAAAAAATCGCTTTTTTCAGCTGCCTTGTTGCAGCTATCGTTTCATTCGCGGGATGCGAAGAGACCGGAACCGACTTTGAAGGAACAAATTACATCTATCTTTCTTCAAAGGACGGAAAGACATCAATGTTTGAAACAGACGAGGAACCGATCACTGTGGAAGTTATGCTCACAAAGGCACTTGAGGAGGACCTCGTGATTACTTTTGATCTCAAGGGAAAGACAGGCGTCGTTGAACTGAACGGCAATCCGGTGACCATTCCTGCAGGTGAAAAGACAGGTTCGTTCACTGTTGCAGCTCTGGGCGTATATACTCTTGAGGCTGCTGAGAACTATACAATAGGTGTTTCAAGCCTGCTTCCTGAGGGTGTCGAACTTAAGGAACAGCTTCAGTTCGTTGTGAACCCCGTTGAGAGAGCAGACCTGACTTCAGAGCAGAAGGCCATTCTCAATGCCTACAAGACAGCAACAGGCATCGATCTCTATAAGTTCATCGGTGTTGTCAGTGTAAGCACAGTTATCACAGGTACTGATCCTGAGACATATGAGCCTCTTGATCCTCAGACCGTTACAGGAAGTACTATCATTACGCTTTCAGAGACAGCGACTGCTGAGGCACCAGTCCTCAAGATGACAGCAAACCCGATGGGTATCCAGGATTACATGTATTCAATTCTCCGTTCGGTAACTGTTGACTGTGATGACTATTGGTATGGAGAGTATGCTTCCGAGTGCTATGCTACACTCATGAACGCAATCAACTGGAGCAAGACTTCAGAGGAAGTGTTCGCGATGTCTCTTGACGGCATCACATTCAACGCTGACAAGACAATTGACTTCCTTGGTGACGGTATGAATCAGTACGAGGAGGAGATCACTGTAGTGCCTTTTGATTACAGTTTCTCGGCATACGACAGAGAACTTGCGACTACAATAGAGAAGGATGATGAGTGGGCATACGATGCTACCGCAAATCCTTACTACCACCTCAATTGCGATGATGTGACTGAGGACTCGTACGAGGGTGGAAACTGGGTTGAGGCTTCTGCCGAGATCGTTGACGGAAACCTTGTATTCACATTCTGTACATACGCATGTTGTCTTGACGGCGACTACACTCGCGTAGTGGCTACTTACACACCAAACAACTAGTTTTATGCTGAAAAGACTGCTGCCAATATTAGGCATGCTGATTATATCGGTCGCTTCCAGGGCACAATCCGTGTCCTGGAATGACCGTATTCTGCTCCCTCTCGGAGTGGTCGAGGAAAAGCTCGACAACGGGTTGACCTATATTCTTGTAGAAAACGATTCGCCTGACAGAATGGTTGAGATGCGCCTTATCTTCCGTGCCGGCTCTGTGCTGGAGACAGAAGAGAATAGGGGAGCAGCTCATTTTCTGGAGCATATGGCATTCGGAGGAACCAAACATTTCCCGGGAAAGAAGCTCGTGGACTATGTCGAATCCCTCGGTGTCCAGTATGGTATCGGTATCAACGCCTATACGGGATATGACCGTACGGTGTATCAGATTGCCATTCCTTCGGACAATCCGAAAGATATAGACAACGGCCTTCTTATTCTCAAGGATTGGCTCGTGGATATTCCTCTTGACAAGGAGAAGGTCGATGGAGAGAAGGGTATCATCATCGAAGAGCTTCGAGGTTACGATGTAGGAGACGAATTCTACAACCTCAAGATCGGCAGCGGACTCTACAGCAAAGGAATTCCTCTTGGTACCGAAGAGGACATCAAGAAGATAACTCCTGAGATACTCAAGGAGTTTCATGATAAATGGTACACACTTTCGCAGGCGACAGTAGTTCTTGTCGGTGATATTGACAAGGATGATGCACGCCAGCGTATACAGAAGACATTCGGCTCTCTCAAGCAGACCTCATCTCCTGACTACAGGGAGTACCCGCACACCTACGACGCGGGAACAAACTACGCTGAATCTCAGGATACGCTTCTCCGTAGGTCCACACTGGAGATCATGATTCCTCACGAGTGTACATCAAGACGTACAGTCGGAGACGCGGTGGACAGCGAGAGAAAGGATATGCTCATTGCCGCATTGTCGAACAGATTTTATGACACTGGCAATGACGCTTCACTCTCCAACACCTGGTATCTCGCCGATAAGGACCACTTTACAATTTCTGTCGATGGAAGGACAAAGGAAGAAATCCAGGAGACGCTCCTCAATGCCGTAGCTGAACTCTACAGAGTTGCTAAGGAGGGCTTCACTCCTGAGGAAATGGTCATCGTTCGCAAGAAATGTCTTGACCGTTTCCACATTCCTGTCTATCGTTTCAATTCGTCTTACATCTGCGAGTCCATCGCCAGCGATGTGATGTTCGGAGACAGGAATATCACGGATCCGAAACAGTTCGAATGGGCGAAGGAAGAGCTTGCGTCCACACTTTCGGAGGACCTTCAGAAGATTCTTGTAAGATGGCTTTTCGCTTCGGAAAACAGCCGCCTGGCAGCGTTCCGCTACAATCCGCAGTCAACACAGGGATTTACACCCGAGGAACTTGACGCCATGTGGGAGGCAGGAAAATCGAAGACACTTGGCAGTTATGTCTACCAGCCTGAACCGGTAGAGGAGCAAGAGCCGGTTTTCGAAGTTCCTGACTGGCTTTCAGAGACGGCACCTTATGATTCGGGACTGATTGCTTCTAGAACAGATTATGAACATATAGGTGTGACAGAGGTTGTTCTCAAGAACGGTTTCCGCCTTGTGCTGCGTCCTACGAATGATGAGGACCGCAAGATTCAGCTTCAGCTTTTTGCTCCGGGGGGCCTTTCCAAGGCTCCTGAGCAGAATTACACTCTATATGAGAATACTGCAGGATATATGGAACTCGGCGGAATAGAGAAACTGTCGGATGATGACTACTATTCACTCATATCTCAGAATGAAATAGGTCTTATCGTTGCTATGGAACAGTGGTGGCACGGCATGATAGCATCATCTCCGCATGACAGGTCTAAACTCCTGATCAACCTTGTTGCCGAGAAAATGCTCCGTCCTCGTCTTGACTATGAGGAGTTCGAGGAATTGAGGCAAGCGGAACTGGAGGATTTTGGAGAGGAGTCATATCTGTCCAAACTGATGAAGACGGATTATCAGCGTCAGCTTGCTTTCCGTCTTGACAGTCTGATGGGCAACCTCGTGTATGGCAGAAGACAGGAGACCACTAAGGAAGACCTCAGGAACCTCACCCTTGAAGGCATGGCTGATTTCTACAGGTCACTTTACAGCAATCCAGACGGTATGACATGCGTCATCTGCGGATATTTCGACACTGAAGACATCCTGAAAGAGGCTGTGCCTGTATTCGGCGCAATGGTCTCATCAGAGCCTAACAAATACGGAGTTTCATATTACACTCAGCCGGTGGGAACCAATGTCGAAACCTGGCCTAATTTCAACGAGTCACAGTCGGCATTCGACTATGTCCTCTACGGAAAATATGAGCCGTCCCTCCGTTCCGGTCTCATACTGAAACTTATGCAGAACCTCGTGCGCAACCGTCTTATTTCTTTCCTCCGCGAAGAGAAGTCATTGGTGTATTCACCATACATTTCGCTCTTCTACAACGCTGTGCCGGACAATGCCTTCTATTTCGACGTCAATGCTTCTGTTGACAAGAAAAACACGGCGCAGGTGCATCAGTTCCTAAACGAGATAATCACTGATCTGCAGGCAAATAAGGTGGCAAAGAAGGAACTTCAGACCCTGAAGCAGATATTCATTGTCAACAAGAGAAACTACCTCCAGAATGACGCTACATCCGGATGGAAATCATATCTGGTAGGTCAGCTTAAGAATGATGAGTCGCTTGCAGATCTGGAAAATTACGAAAAGGTACTTGCAGAAATCACCCCTGAGGATATCAGACAGGCTTTCCGCGACCTTGTGAACCTTGACAATCAGATAATACTTTCAATAGGAGAATTCACCCCATGCGAAAACTGATGGCATTATTGGCGCTGCTGGCAGCATTTGGCGCAGCAGCGCAGACAAAGGAAGCTTATGCGATATTCACCTCCGAAGGAGAGGAGACAGACTATGGAAAAATGCTCAAGGCCTTGAACAAGGCGGATATCATATTCATAGGCGAAACGCATAATTGTCCGATAGCACACTGGATGGAATATGAGATTACGTCGGATATCATCAGGAAAAATTCCAAGGGACTTGTGCTCGGCGCCGAGATGTTCGAGTCTGATGACCAGTTGCTTGTGGATGAGTATACCGCAGGTGTGATATCGTCGGACAGATTCGAGAAAGAGGCCAAGCTATGGGACAACTATTGGACAGATTATGCTCAACTGCTTTATCTTGCGCGTGAAAACAGCCTCAGATTTGTGGCTACCAATGTTCCTCGACGTTATGCATCATATGTCAAGGACAATGGCCTTGAAGCCCTGCAGGGAGTCTCTGATGAGGCCAAGACGCTGATGGCCCCGCTGCCTATACCTTATGAGCAGACTTCGCAGGATGATGCGATGTTCGGCTTCATGCAACTCATGGGAGGGAAAGAAGGTGAAAAATCATATTATGCGGAGGCTCAAGCCATAAAGGACGCCACAATGGCATGGTTCATAGCTCAGAACTTCGACAAGAAATTCATCCACTATAACGGCAACTTCCATTCAGATAACAAAGGAGGTATCATCCCATTTCTGGAACAATACCTCCCTGGTAAGAGTATCGTAACTATCTGTTCTGCGCGTCAGGATTCGGTCAAGAACCTTGATAAGGAAAATCAGGGCAGAGCCGATTTCATCATTGTCGCACCGACAGACTTTCCGATGTCGTATTGATTACTTCTGTCTCAGGAATACCTGCACCGGACATCCGAGGAAATCGAAGTTGCTTCTGAGCTTGTTCTCGAGGAAGCGGCGATAAGGTTCGCGGATGTACTGCGGGAGGTTGCAGAAGAATGCGAATGAAGGCGAGCGGGTAGGGAGCTGGGTGACATACTTGATCTTGATGTACTTGCCCTTCCATGCTGGCGGCGGATAGTTCTCGATCTCAGGAAGCATAGCCTCGTTGAGTTTCGATGTGCTGATCTTGCGTGAGTAGTTGTCGTACACATGCGCGGCAGCGTCGAGAACGTCCATGATTCTCTGCTTGTTGAT
>JAEIGA010019656.1_pt1 | contig 10295 bp, 7 predicted proteins | sample 9270691 | NCBI WGS metagenome assembly JAEIGA01 (sample SAMN17057246, study PRJNA624740) | gut metagenome | biome: biome; isolation source: fecal sample | host: Bos grunniens | place: China: Xizang | collected 2019
AGAAGCTCGCTACGCTATTCTACGAGCCAAGCACACGCACACGTCTTAGCTTCACCGCAGCAATGATGGAGCTTGGTGGTAATGTCCTGGGCTTTGCCGACGCTAAGTCATCATCAGTATCCAAGGGCGAGACCGTGCAGGACACCGTAAGGGTTATGAACTGCTTCGCCGACATCATCGCCATGCGCCACAAGGTGGAGGGTGCTCCCCTTGCCGCTACGGAGGTATCGCGCACACCCATCATCAATGCTGGCGACGGCTCACACAGCCACCCCACGCAGACGATGACCGACCTACTCACCATCAAGCGTGAGTTGGGTCGCCTCGATAACCTCACCATCGGTTTAGTGGGTGACTTGAAGTATGGCCGCACCGTGCACTCGCTCATCAAGGCGATGACACGCTACGCCAACACCAAGTTCATACTTATCGCGCCACCAGAATTGGCACTGCCCGACTACATCAAGCGCGATGTGTGCGACCGCAATGGCATCGAGTACCGCGAGGTATCGGATATCGAGAGCGTGATTGGCGAGGTTGACATCCTCTACATGACCCGCGTGCAGCAGGAGCGTTTCACCGACTTGGATGAGTATGAGCGAGTTAAGGACTGCTTTGTACTTGACGCAGCAAAGATGCGTGGTGCAAAGGAGCACATGGCAGTCTTGCACCCACTACCACGCGTAAACGAGATTGCTATCGATGTGGACGACGACCCACGCGCTGCATACTTCCGCCAGGTTGAGAATGGCAAGTTCGTGCGCATGGCACTTATCGTGAAACTCCTCGAGTGGCAGAATGACGAGAGCCGCACCTTCGACCATGGTGGCGAGGCTATGGAGTGCAAGTGTCCTAACCCACTCTGTATCTCGAACTTGGAACCTGTGCGCCCCCGCTTCGAGCACTCTGAGGGCATTGTACGTTGTGTTTACTGCGAGTCAGAGGCTAAGTAGAAGCAGAGTACTACAAAGACTTAAAAAAACTGAGGGACTATCTAAATATCTTGGATAGTCCCTTACTTTATGTACTTATATTCGTGTTTAGATTGATTTTTTTGACTATCTTTATAGCTGAATTACTCTCGATATAGAGACAATATTATGAAGAAGAGCATAACACTACTAATCATAGCCCTTATCCTTCTAATGGGAGCATCAACAAGCGCAAGTGCGCAGGGATACATCAAACTAAATGGATTGTATGCACTCGGTGGCGTGGCAAATCCTCAGGTGGAGATAAAACTTACCGAGCACTCTGCATTTCAGGCTGAATTAACCTACTCGCCATGGCGCGAGCTTAAGGGTGGCTACCACATGCACTTCGGACTATTCACAAACGAGTATCGCTACTATTTTCGCGAGACAAATAACGGCTGGTATATTGGCGCCGAAACGGGCATTATGCTATTTGATGTCTCTAAGCCCTACTTTTCGAACGGTAAAATAGGACTACAAAACCGCTACTGCAAGGGATATGGATGTCTTGCATCTGGCATCGTGGGATACGAATGGAAGTTTGCCGAGCGCTGGATGCTCGACGCATACGTAGGCTTCGGATACCTACACAGCAAGTACAACGGCTACTCGTTAAAGGGTGAGATTGACCTCTATCCACATCGTCCCGAGGACAAGCAGCCAGAATACCCCGATCCATTTAACTCATCTGCCGAGTGGCTGCCCACACAGATAGGTCTGTCAATAGCATTTCTGCTATGGGAGTAGGCTACAGATACTTGCCCGTATAGCTACGCTCCGAGGCTCTGATATCATCGGGAGTACCCTCGGCAATGATCTCGCCACCACCCTTGCCACCTTCGGGGCCAAGGTCAATAATCCAGTCAGCAACGCGAATAACATCGAGGTTGTGCTCGATGACAATTGCCGTATTGCCACAATCCACAAGGCGATTGATAACATCCAGCAACTGACGTATATCCTCAAAATGGAGACCCGTTGTAGGCTCATCAAGAATATAGAGCGTTCTGCCTGTATCGCGCTTCGAGAGCTCCGTAGCGAGCTTTATACGCTGTGACTCACCACCCGAGAGCGTCGTACATGGCTGACCGAGCGTCAGGTAGCCCAAGCCCACCTGCTGTATAGCCTTCAGCTTGGTATATATAGATGGTATGTGCTCAAAAAACTCAACAGCCATGTTGATAGTCATATTGAGCACATCGTTGATACTCTTACCCTTATACTTAACCTCCAACGTCTCACGATTATAGCGGTTACCTCCACACTGGCGGCAACGCACATATACATCGGGGAGGAAGTTCATCTCTATGGTCTCGTGACCCGCACCACGGCACGCCTCGCAACGTCCACCCTTGACATTGAACGAGAAACGTCCAGCCTTATAGCCTCTTATCTGCGCATCGGGAGTCTGCTCGAACAATTTGCGTATGTCAGCAAAGACATTCGAGTATGTTGCAGGGTTACTTCTTGGCGTGCGACCAATGGGTGACTGATCAACAACCACAACCTTATCGACGTGCTCCAAGCCCTCTACCGAGGCGTAAGGCAACGGTTGATCAAACGAACGATACAAATGACGTGTGAGTATAGGACGGAGCGTGCCGTTTATCAGCGACGACTTACCCGAGCCCGACACACCTGTGATGCAGACCATCTTACCAAGAGGAATGCTAACATCGACACCCTTGAGGTTGTTGCCTGTTGCACCACGAAGCGTAAGATACTCACCACTACCCTTTCGCAACTCCTGAGGTGGCTCAATGCGTCTGCGTCCCGTGAGATAGTCTGCCGTAATGGTGTTGCTACCGCATATCTCCTCGAAGGTTCCCGACGCCACAATCTGACCACCTCGACGGCCTGCCAACGGGCCTACATCGACGATGTAATCCGCAGCACGCATCATATCCTCATCGTGCTCGACAACAATCACCGAGTTACCTGCATCGCGCAGACTCTTGAGACTCGATATCAGACGGTGGTTATCTCTCTGGTGCAGACCAATACTTGGCTCATCAAGAATATACAATACGTTTACGAGTTTCGAGCCAATCTGCGTAGCAAGACGTATGCGCTGTGCCTCACCACCCGATATTGTGCGCGACGCGCGCGAAAGCGACAGGTAGCCAAGACCTACATCAACCAAGAAGCCTACACGTTCGCGTATCTCCTTAACAATATCACGCGCTATGGCTCTCTCCTTATCATTCAGCTCGCTCTCGATATTTGATATCCACTCCTGGAACTCAACAATCGACATTGCCGACACATCAGCGATGTTCTTATCGCCTATACGGAAATACAAAGCCTCAGCCTTGAGACGCGAACCATTACAGCACGAACACTGCTCCATTGCCATAAACTGCTCGCGCCACTTACGTCCCTTTGCCGACTCCTCATCCTCGCTGCGCATGATCCACTCCGAGACACCCATCCACTGCACAAGGCGCGTTCCCGATGTTGTTGAGAACTCCGACATGTTGATTGCCAAAGGCTCCGAATCGCCATACAATATAGCATTCAAGCCCTCCTTGGAGATGGCATTGAGTGGATCATCAAGTGTAAAGTCGTGACGATGACCCAACATCTCAAGCATAGCAAACAACAGATTGTTATGATACTTTCCTAATGGCTCGACAGCACCCTCACGCAGTGATAGATTGAGATCGGGAGCAATCTTCTGGATGTCAAACACAGCCCTCTCACCCAAGCCATTACACTCGGGGCAAGCACCCTTAGGAGAGTTAAACGAGAATGTGTGGGGCTCAGGCTCCTCAAATGCAACGCCCGTTGTGGGACACATGAGATTACGGGAATAGTAGCGCACACCCTCCGTACCATAGTCGTAGAGCAACATTGTGCCGCGACCCTGTCGCATAGCCTCACCCAATGATGTTGCCATACGATCGCGGTGCGCCTCACCCACAACCAGTCGATCAATTACCATATCAATGGTGTGAGTCTTGTAGCGGTCCAGCTTCAAGCCTGCCGAAAACTCTCTGATCTCGCCATCAATACGAGCATAGATATATCCCTTGCGCGACATGGTCTCGAATAGTTCACGATAGTGACCCTTACGACCCTTGACCACAGGGGCAAGGAATGCAACTCTACGTCCCTCAAAGCCCTTAATCATGAGATTGATAATCTCCTGATCGCTATAACGCACCATGAGTTCTCCCGTATGTGGTGAGTAGGCGCGCGAAGCACGAGCATAGAGCAGACGCAAAAAGTCACTTATCTCGGTGACTGTACCAACCGTAGAACGTGGATTTTTATTAGTTGTCTTCTGCTCGATGGCCACAACGGGACTAAGGCCCGTGATGTGGTCAACATCAGGGCGCTCCATATTACCGACAAACTGGCGTGCGTAGGCAGACAGAGTCTCCATATATCGGCGCTGACCCTCGGCATAGATAGTGTCAAAAGCCAACGACGACTTACCCGAACCCGAGAGTCCGGTGATAACAACGAGTGAGTCGCGAGGAATTTTAACATCCACATTTTTGAGGTTATGTACCCTCGCACCCGTAATTTCTATCTGTCGCTTTGCCATAGTTACATCATCTTAGAGAGCATATCCTGCAACGAAATTAGCCCCACAAGGTCGATAAACGATACAACGATAATAAACAGCGTAAACCACTTAACGAACTTAACACCCCAACTAACAGCCCAGTGCGATGCCAACACCGCACCCAGAATGTTACCTAAGCCATGTACCAGACCTGCAATGTAGTCCACCTGACCATTATACATAAACACCGCCAATGCAAATGGTGTAGAGATAAATATGACACATCCCTTAAGCGCATTCGCCGTAACGAGGTCAAGTTTCATAGTCCACACAGTCACGGCAAGAATCAAGAAACCGAGGCCAATATATATATAGCCACCATAGAAGCCCACAATAAAGAATAGCGGATAGTGCCACCAGCGCAATTTCAGTGCGTGACCCTCCTGCTTGGGGGCATTGCCACGATCAAGGATCAAGTAGATAAGGATTATGGCAAGCACAAGACTCAAGCAGACCTTGAAGGTCTTATCGCTAACATCAATTGCAAGCATCGATCCGGCTATAGTACCCACTATGGTTGGAATACCAAGCAAAACGCTATTCTTGATATCGAGCACCTTCTTTCGCATAAAGGCGATAGTGGCCGACAGGTTCTGCATAACCACAGCAATACGGTTGGTACCATTGGCCACAGCAACAGGTATACCCATAGCCATATACAGTGCCATAGTTATCACCGAGCCACCTCCACCAAGCGTATTGATAATTCCAACAATAATACCCGAGACGAGTAACAATACTATAACATTCCACTCACAATTAACAATCCAATCTATCATAATAGTTTAGGTTACAAAATTACAAAATTGTCGGCATCGCGCGCAACGTTAAAACGATCTGCAAACTTATCACGCGCCGCTATATCGATGTCGGCAACTGCCACACCCTCCTCACTTGCACAATCCACAATAACATCACCGCGATAATCCACAATCATCGAGTCACCCGAATACTCAAGCGCTGGTTCCTCACCTATACGGTTAACACCAAGAACATAGGCCTGATTCTCCATAGCACGCGCACGGAGCAGTGTTCGCCACACCTCCCTGCGTGCCTTGGGCCACAATGCCGAGTAGATTATTGCATCATAGTCGCCACGCTGACGACTCCACACCGGGAAACGCAGGTCGTAACACACCTCCAATAGGTATCTCACACCGCGCCACTCGACCACCTTGCGCTCTTTACCCGCAGTAAATTGCTTCGCCTCACCACCAATAGAGAACAGATGGTGCTTGTCGTACCACTCCACCTCACCCGTTGGCTTAACGAAGTACATGCGGTTGCGATACTCCTCACCCTCGCGCACAATCACCGAGCCCACAATGGCGGCATCCATCTTGCTCGACAGGCGATGCATCCACTCTAACGAAGCGCCGCTATCCGCCACAATGCTCGGGTCTATGACAAATCCCGTTTGAAACATCTCCGAGAGCACAACAGTATCACACTCCACACCACACAACATATCCTCAATAGCGGCAAGGTTTGCCTCTATCATCTGCCACTCAATGGCTCGTTGCACAATAGCTACTCGGTGTTTCATTTTTCAAAAATAGTTTTCTATTTTGTTGCTACATAGAAGAGGTCGAAACACTTGTCGTCAACCTCCTGCAATGCGTAGTCATCCATCTTTATTGACTCCGTAAGCGCGGTATTTTGGCTATGCAGACGACGGCGGTTGAGTCTGTTTGCCACATCGTATGGCAACTGCAACAGCCAACGAGGCAACCACCACTGCATCTTCAACACATCGAAGCGCATGATGCGATGCACGGACTCTCGATTCTTCTCATAGTAGGCCCACACCCTCTCATTACCTCCTACACCATAGCACTCCACGCTCCCAAATGACGAGAGTAGAGCCTTGAGTTCCTCAGCGCGATATTCTCTAACGTGCCATGGGTTGCGTGTCAACGACATCGGCTTATTGGGAGTGCTGACGATAAATCTGCCACCCTTGCGCAACACGCGCATCACCTCGGCCACAAACTCCTTGTCACGAACGATATGCTCGATAACCTGAAACGAGACCACGCAGTCGAACTCACCATCGGCAAAGGGCAATGGTGGCACCTTAGCCTCGCGGAACTCCACGTTCGAGGGCAGCAACGATACATCCACCGCACAGTGCTTGTCGAGCGTAATATATCGCTCGGCATGTGGCGCAATAATGTCTACACCATAGCCCGTGCCCGTGCCAATCTCCAGCACACGCCCCTCAACCCTCTTTGCCGCCTCGCAATACGCAAGGCATGAGCGCTGATAGACGAAGTTATCGGAGACCTCGCGCGATACTCTCTCTGCCGTATTAAACGCCATATCTCGCTATCGCTTGATGCGTTCGATACCAAACTCTGTCTGACGCACCTTGCCCTGTTTGAGCAACATGCCAAGTGCACGCTTAAAGACCTTCTTGCTCATGCCCGTAAGGCGTGCGACATCCTGTGGATCGCTCTTGTCGTTTGCCGCGAGCACACCACCATGATCCTCGATAAGCTGCTCCAACTTCACAACAGCAGTCTCCACCTCTGCCAAACCCTGTTGCTGGAGACTAACATCGATACGGAAGTCCTCCGTAATCTTGCGCACCCAGCCGCGACATGTATCACCGATATGGATGGGACGGAAGAGCTGGTTCTTGTATATCATACCCCAGTGGCGGTTGTTGATAACCACACGATAGCCAATGGGCGTAGCAAAAGCCACCAACACATTCACCTCATCACCCACCTTAACCGTTAGCGGATCCTCATTATAGACAAAGGGTTTTATTTTGTTGGTTGCCACGCAACGGCCTGTGCGGTCATCGACGTACATATAGACCACAGTCTTCTGACCTGCTACTACGCCACCCTGTTGGTTGCGGTTAGGCAGGAAGAGGTGCTTACCAAAGAGACCCCAGTCGAGGAACGCACCATGCAGGTTCTTATCTACAACCTTCAATGCAGCAACCTCACCCACCTTGATAAGGGGCTTCTCGGTTGTAGCCACGGGACGGTCATCCGAGTCGTGGTAGACAAATACCTCAACGCTGTCGCCGACCTTCATATCGAGTTTAACAAAACGGTTAGGAAGCAACACCTCAACACCCTCACTATCAGTAAGATAAAGACCAAAGTCCGAGATGCGCGCTACCTCAAGTGTTTGAATTTCACCTATTCTCATATTCAACATTATAATTGTAAGCGTGTAAAGATAGTGAAAAAAAGTGAATAACGGGAGTAGATATCAAAAAAAATCGTACATTTGCAATATATGAGTAAAATACAGGAACATCTACGCGAGCAGGTAGCAGCACTTCCCCACGCGCCAGGCATATACCAGTTCATCGACCGTAACGACAAGATTATCTACGTCGGCAAGGCGAAGGATCTGCGTAAACGTGTGTCGTCATACTTCGTCGAAAACCGCGACCACTCGGCAAAGGTCATAGTGCTCGTAAAGCAGATTGTCGATATACGCCACATCGTCGTGGACAGCGAACAGGATGCGTTACTACTGGAGAACTCCCTAATCAAGAGCCTGCAGCCGCGCTACAACATCCTGCTCAAGGATGACAAGACATATCCATGGATTGCAATACGCCGCGAGCCATTCCCTCGCGTCATATCAACACGCCAGCTTGTACGCGACGGCTCGGAGTATTTCGGACCCTATGGCTCAATAGCTACACAACGCGCCATACTCGACTTTGTGCGTCGAGTCATTCCATTGCGTACGTGCAAGTTAAACCTCACGAACGAAAGTATCGCAAGAGGTAAGCATCAACTATGCTTGCAGTACCACCTTGGCAACTGCAAAGCCCCATGTGTGGGTAAGCAGAGCGAAGAGGAGTATGCCGAGAGTCTAAGCCTTGTGCGCTCTGTTCTGCGTGGCGACCTGCGCCCCGTTCGTCAGTGGCTTGAGAACGAAATGATGGAGGCAGCAAAGGAGCTGCGCTTCGAGGCAGCAGAGGAGTTTAAGCAGAAACTGCAGTCGCTGACCAACTACCAGAGTAAGAGTGTCATCGTGAGTTCAAAGATTATCGACACCGACGTATTTTCGCTCCTTGTTGACGACGACATAGCCTACTGCAACCACCTGTGTATACGCCACGGCTCAATTGTCGCGGTACAGACAATACGCATGACAACTGGTGTTGAGGGCGACGATGCAGACATGCTCTCAATGGCTATACAGCACATTGCCGAGGACATCAGCGATGGCCTTGCACGCGACGTGATAGTGCCACTCATACCCTCAGCAGCAGCGCTATTCGATGGTGTTACCTTCACCATACCCAAGCGTGGCGAAAAGGCTGAGCTCCTCGAATTCTCACTGCGCAGTGCACGCATCTACCGCGCCGAGTTGATGAAAAACCTCGAAATAAAAAACCCTGAACGACATACCGAACGCCTAATGGCAGCCATGCAGCGCGAACTGCACCTCGACCGCCAGCCAAGACATATTGAGTGTTTCGATAACTCCAACCTTCAGGGCACAAACCCTGTGGCATCGTGCGTAGTATTCCGCGACGGCAAGCCCTCGCGCAAGGAGTATCGCCACTTCAACATAAAGACCGTGGAGGGCCCCGACGACTTCGCATCTATGCGCGAGATTATCCATCGCCGCTATTCACGCCTGCTCTCGGAGGGCGCGGAACTCCCCGACCTAATAATTGTGGATGGCGGCAAGGGACAACTCTCGAGTGCCCATGGCATGCTCAAAGAGTTGGGTATTGACAATAAGGTGCCCATCGTGGGTCTCGCCAAACGTCTTGAAGAGGTTTTCTACCCTGGTGACCCTGTACCCTACTATCTCTCACGCACGGGCGAGCCACTTAAGGTTGTTTGCCACATACGCGACGAGGCACACCGCTTCGGCATAACCTTCCACCGCCAGAAGCGCAACAATGCGCTTATAACAAGCGAGCTGGACAGCATAGCAGGCATCGGCGAGAAGAGCCGCAACGCACTACTAAAACACTTCAAGAGTGTCCGCAGGATTAAGGAGGCGACACTCGAGGAGCTCACATCTGTTGTCGGCAACACCCGCGCCGCGGCAATACTAAAACACTTTCACAGTGGAGAATAGGAGTATTATTTAATAAGTCAAATGGGATAAATTAGTTAAATTCTTTAAATAGATACGCAGTAACAACACCACATTTAACCCATTAAACTCATAAGAGTAATTTTACGTGTAATAATGGACACTTATCGATCCACGCCGCTTACACATACAAATAAAAACAAAAAAAAAGAGAGAAACTTTTGTTTCTCTCTTTGAGTACCCAGAGCCGTTGCCTTGGGATGGTTATATATAGGGACACAAACGAACTAACTGCGTGGAAATTAGGGGTTTTGCAACTGATTGATACTGAATGCTTGTAACTAATTGGGGTGTCGGTAGTTATGAAAAATATGCAAAAAATACCCTCAATTATGGTGTGAAAAGGTGACCAAAAGTGACCAATACTATATATTTGCGTAAAAATGAGGAGTTCTGCGTGATATCTATTAGCAGGGGATATAAAGAAAAAAGGAATAACCAAAGGTTATTCCTCTTACTTAAAACATCTCGCCGTCACTCGATATTGCAAGTTTGTGAGCCTCTTCGTCCAAAGAAAGTTTAATATATTTCGTAAAGGTCTCAACCTTTTTATGACCCGTAACGAGCATCATTTCTCGTATATCATACTTCTTCGACAGATACATATTAGTAGCACAGGTTCTTCTGCCAGTATGGGTTGATATCAACTCCCA
>JAEIGA010019657.1_pt1 | contig 10295 bp, 7 predicted proteins | sample 9270691 | NCBI WGS metagenome assembly JAEIGA01 (sample SAMN17057246, study PRJNA624740) | gut metagenome | biome: biome; isolation source: fecal sample | host: Bos grunniens | place: China: Xizang | collected 2019
AGGTGCATTCTATATTTTCCCGGACATACGCTCTACCGGCATGAGCAGCGAAGAATTCGCCGTTCGACTTTTAGAAGAGTGTGATGTCGCCTGCGTTCCGGGAACCGCATTCGGCGCGTGCGGCGAAGGCTTCGTACGCATGAGCTACGCCACCGGCCTGGAGAAGATTGCCCAGGCAGCAGAGCGCATTACGGCGATACTGAAGCAGGCTTAGACAAGAAAGCCCAATAAGAGAGCCCAGCATTCGCTTATCCTCCGTACACACTCGCCCAAAACAATAAAGCGACGCATTTGAGCGTCGCTTTATTGTTTGCCAAACTCCCTTGACTTACTTCGCTTCGGGAGCAGCCTTAACTTCCGCTTCCTCCTGCTCGGAAGCGTTCATGTTAAGTTCACGTCCGCTCGGAGTGATGAGACGACCCGTCACAAAGATCAAGAGGTTGCGCTTGATCGTCTGCTCGGCATGGCTGCGGAAAAGACGGCCGAGGTAAGGAATGTCGCCAAGGAAAGGAATCTTGTCATCCATAGCCTTACGCGCCTCGGTGATAAGACCGCCCATAACAACCGTGGAGCCGGGAGTAATGGAGACCTTGGAGTCAATCGAGCGGACGTGGAAGAACGGCTGTTCCATCGGAGCATCGTACCAGGTCATCGTCGAGCTGGACGAGGAAGAAACATTTGCCGCCGACATCATAGCCGAATCAACGACCTGCTGCGCCATTGCATTACGATCGGCATCGGACAAATCAGCTCCGATTGTCTGAAGAGCCGTAGACATTCCTGCAAAGATGTTGCCGATATCGGCCATCGTACCCGAGGAAGTGTTGCCGGTAAACGGAATGCGCATACCGTAGTTCTTCCAGATAGGCTCATCGACAACCTGAGGCTTAAGTTCGAGGTCGATCGTGCCGCCGTTGGCCTCCGAATAGGTCGGAGTGACATCAAGAATAACGCCGACTTCGCGCATGGTGAAGTTCTGCGGCTCGACGACCGCGAGAATCGCGGACTGGCTGCCGCCCGACGAACTTCCCGAAGAACCGGACGAGCTCGACTGAAGCTGAACGTCATAATCCTGCGGATAGATGTATTCGGTAACAACCTTGATGACGGCGTTCTCGCCGGACTTCGTAACCACCTTGGGAGCCGAGAGAAGGTCGGTGTCGCTACGCTGTGCGAGCATATGGAGAATCATCGAAAGGTCAGCCGAACCCAAGAACGCGTTTACGCGCATGAACTGGTCGTTATTCGAATTGGAGTCGCCGGAGATGTGGTTGCCGACCGTAGAAAGGTAACGATTTCCGGTAGTGTAGGTCGAGCCATCGCCGCCGATACCGTTAATAGAACCGAAACTGCCACGACGGCTACTTCCCGTATTGTACTGCTTGCTGTAAGTCTTGCTGAACGGATCGTACGTATACCCATTGTTCAGCAATGCGGTCTCACTGTAAGGGGTTTTATTTGGATTAGCTACATCCGTATATCCACCTAAACCATCTGACTGCCGGATCGTATCAGTCCAAGTACCTACACCTAACCTCTTATCTGTGCTCAACACCGTGTTTTCCTGACCATTTACCAACATACTCTGACTTGCGCCAACGTCATTTTTCACGTCAGATGCAGAAATAGAGTCTGTCTTTGTAAAGAACGTTTGTCTTCCTGATGTGGAATTGACATTATTCTTAATGCCGAGCAGCTTGCCAAGACCATGACCGGCCGCGAGCGAATAGTCGCTGTTCAAAATCCACTCAAATCCAAGCGAGTTCAAATCTTCCTGCGAAACTTCAACAAAGCGGGTCTCGATTTCGATAAGCTTGGGCTGTGAACCCATTTCCTGGAGGACCTTCTCGAACTCGGCAAGGTTTTCGCGGGTGTTGCGGACATAGAGCTTACCCAAGGTCTTGATGTACATAATCGAGGAGCCTTCAGGCCACTTGACGCCCATCTGCTCAAAGAACGCCTTCCAGTCGCGCTCCTGATTCTCTTCCGACTCCTCGGCCGCCTTACCGCCGCCGCCGAAACCGGCAGACTTCATTTCCTTGACATCGCTCGACGCGCTGGTCATGCGCTCAAGGAACGCATCAAGAACGTCGTACTTGCGCGAAAGAAGTTCCGCAGTGGACATATCCTTCTGCATGACCATCACCACCGGGCCGCGGACGATGAACTTGTAATCAACGGAGTCACAGACAAGCTTCAATGCTTCATAGAAGGTGATGTCGCTCGCCTGAATGGTGGGAATCGGATCCAAGCCGTTGGCGGGACCGGCGGCATCCTTATTCTCATCGCCGGTAGAGGAGAAGTCGTCGGAGGCGGCCTCTTCAGTGGCGGCCTGGGCGGACTTCAAGGGCTGCGGCGTCTTCAAAACGAAGTTGAAGCCGCGCTTTTCAAGCGGAATATCGGGACGGTCGTAGTCCTTGGACGCCTGACGGAAGAATTCAACAGCCTCCATAATCGTGGCCGGCGGCTTGAAGGAGATCGACGGCAGGCGCATTTCCTTCATGCGCTTTTCGATATCCTGCTCCTGCGTACGCTCAGGATCCTCACCCGTCTGGGTCTTAACTGTCTCAGCGGTGGAATCGGCGAGCTGAGCGGCATTGACCGCGTAAACAGGACGCCATGCCTCATCGACATCGGCGATCATGCCGTCGCGGGCGGCTTCGCGCTCCTGCTTGAGAATAGTCTGGCGCTTGCGCTGAATCGCGCGGCGAAGACGGATCGCCTCCTGATTGTACTCATCGTTGACAAGAACGATTTCGCATTCATCAAGGGCACGATCAAGATCGCGCACCGCGAGATACTGACGGCTGCGGCGCAGATGCTTGCGGATCTTGGAGCGCTTTTCCTTGTAGTCGGCGTCGTTGATACGATGCTTCAGATCGGAAATATCGCGGGTCTGAACTTCTTCGCCGGAAGAGGCGAGCCAGTTCTCAAGCGTCTTGCGGGCGCGGGGATGGCGCATGTCAAGCGCTTTCTCCATGAGCTTCTGGGCACGCTCGTTGCGACCGAGATCTTTTTCCTGCAGAGCGGCGCGGTAAAGACCTTCGGCAATTCCCTGATCACATTCCTTGCGAAGCTTCACCGAACCGGGGCGGTCGTTCAGGAGCTTGGCGGCCAAACCGTAATGACGGACCGCTTCGGAATATTCCTCGTTCTCCATGCACGCGCGGGCATCGTCAATCTCACGCTTGGCCTGAGTGTCAAGCGCCACGCGACGGAGCGTTTCGGTGGCACGGAGATTGGCGATGAGCTCGGCATCGGGATTGACGGGAGCGGAAGGAGCAACCTTCTTCTGCTCGACCGGCTTCTTTACTTCCTTGACCTCGGCGGCGAGCTCGTTGACCGTAGCGACGGACTCTTCCACCTTCTTTTCTTCAACCGGTTTTTCTTCGGCCGCAGGTTTCTCCGCCTCCGCAGGCTTTTCCGCCTCCGCAGGTTTTTCTTCCGCAGCAGCCTCGGTCGCAACCGGCGCGGCGGCTTGCGCCTTTGCAGCCGGCTTCTTGGCTCCCGCCTCGTTCTCAAGATCCTTCAAGAGATTATCGAGGTCATCTTGTGCAAAAACATTATGCGTGGCGACCAATGCCGCCACCGTCGCGCTTACCGCGAAGAGGTTCCTAATGTTCGTCATATTGACAATCCGCTCCTTATTTTAGAGAACATTATACTATTTATTCGTTTACTGTTCAAGTGCTTCCAAGACACGTTTTTTTCCGGAGAGAGAATTCTCGACAACGACCTTGGCGCCCTTGCCTACGCTCTCGATTTCGGCGATCTTGTACTTACTGCCGTTCAGGTCGATTTCCGAACCCGGAACAACTTCGAAGTTCTGCACCGTGCCGCGCTCGTAAACAAGCGTCGCCTGCACATCAACGGCAGAGGGCTTATCCTTGCGGCTCTCGGCGATGACGAGCTTGACGATCTTGCCGTCGCGTTTGCGCTCCAAGGTCGCCTCGGAAATGTCGACCATTTTCTGCATGCCCTTGCCGCCTTTGATGGCGCGGCGCGTCTGCTTCTGTGCGTAACCCTTGACGACAAAACCGTACTTGCCGATTTCCTCGCCGATCACCGCCGTCGACGTGCGACCCATCTGTCCGTAGTCGTTGCGCTTGGACGCATCGAAGAACTCAAGACGCCAGCCGCTGGGGATCTTATTGGCACGGGTGAAGATAAACGGCATGTAGGTAGGCTTCAAAGGAAGCGCTATCTTGAGCGAGTCGAGATAGTCGGGGTGATCCTTCGCATCGGCGATACCGGTCTTGGCCTTGTACTCTTCAAGGTTGGTGAAACCGTCGCCGTCCTTGTCGGCGGTCGCGTCGGACGCGTCGTTGGGATTAAGGCCCACCTTGAGTTCCCACTCATCCGGCAGACCGTCGCCGTCGCCGTCCAGAACGACCTTCTTCTCAAGCTCCTGCTTTTCGCCGCAGTAAGGGCAGGCGGGGAACTTGCGCACATCGCCGGAAATCGCCTTCTTGCACTTTTTGCAGGCGACGCGGCGCTCGCTCGCCAGAAAGCTTTCGCTCTTCTCGGAGATCTCCGCGACCGTGACCGGATTCTTGGTGCTGCGCACCGCGGCCTGATAGGCGCTCATATCCACGGCCTTCACGCCGGTCTCCTGCGGACGCATGCGCTCCACCGCCGCCACCGACTGACGAGCCGCCTCGTCGGCGTCGCTGCCGAGAGCAAGGGCGTAAAACGCTCCCGCGCCGACAAGCGCCAACACACCGACGCCCGCCAAGATCCAATCGTAGTGAGCCGCAAAAAATCCCTGATTGCCTGAACGGGTAATCATTTCTTCACCTCCTCGCCCTTGACTTCCTCAAGCGAACGGAAGTCGTAGACAGTAACCGTCATCTGAACCTTGCAGGGAGAATCGAGCAGAGGATCGGTGATGATGCCGCCGCTCTTGGACTCTTCTTCCTTTTTCTCCTCCTCAACCGCCGCGCGGCGACCGCGACGGCCGCGGCGACCGCCGGAAGCGGCCTCCTTCTTGTCGCCGCCGCCGAGAGCCTCGGCGATCACATCCCGGTCGCGGACAAAAGAGAAATCCTCCACCACCGTGAAGCGCTCGCCGGTTCTCAAGGCGTTGAGCGCCTTCACGATACCGGCCGGACGGGAAGTGAACGAGAACACGTAAGAGAACGCCGCCGGCCCGGAAACCTCGGCGGAGTCTTTATCCGCATTGCGCCTGTTGCCGCGGCGGACGTTCTTCTTGGATTTTTTAGTCTCTTCCTCCTTGGGCGCTTCCTTCACCTTGTACTGGACGTCGACAAGTTCGGAAATTCCGGCGGAAGCGAGAATCTCCGTGACGGTCGCGACATCGTCCCAGCGGCGCTGAAGTTCGGCGAGCTGGGAATCGGTAGGCATCTGCCCTTCGGCGATATAACCCTTGAACGGCCCGAACGCGAAGTCGCTTTTCACCAGCACGCCGTTGACGCCGCCCTTCATGGAGGCGAGACGCTTGGCATCCTCGACGATAAAAGCCTTGAACGCGGCGGTGGTCGTCTTTTCATAGACGCGGTCGCCGGCCGCGGCGAGCTTGAGAGCGGCGTTTTTCCACTCGACAAGCTGCGTCGTGTTAGACTCGATCGCCTTCACACTCGCGGCGCTGGGGAATACCGCCTTGCGCGAGAGCTTCTGCGCCGATGAAACCACGCTGTCAAGACCGTCGTTACCCTCGTCATCGCCTTCGATCGCCGCCACTTTTGCGGAGTAACCGCTCCATACGAAATAGGCCATCGCCAGAACCGCGACGGCGATGACGCCGCCCACCGAGGCCAGAATTATCTTTGACTTGTTCATTTGAATTTCATCTCCACGGTGAACTGTTCAACCTGGCCGTCTTTGCCGATTGCGGACATATCCGCGATTTTCACGCTGCCGCTCTCGATGACGCTTTTGCCTTTAAGCTTCTCGACGACGGTTTCGCCGGCCGTCTTGCCGCCGGTGAGCTTGACGCGATCCTTCCAGTAACGGACGGTGACACGACCGCCTTCCCACTTTTCAATCCACATTCCCGGCATAAGCGCGCTGCGCACGGCATTGCCGCGCTCGACCGCGGCGCTGCGCGCCTCAAGGAGCTTGCGCACCTGTTCGGCCTCCGCCTCGGCGAGAACAAACTTCTCCTCGGCGGCCTTGACCTTGCGGTCGAACGAGGATAGCGTCGACACCTTCGCGGCGACCGCGTCGCGCTGGGCGACGACGACACCGGTCTCGTTCTTCAGCGCAAGCACAACGAGCGCGAGCGATGCGACGAGCAGCACTCCTGCGGCGGCCACAACCGGGATCTTCGCGCGCTCGGCGCGTTCGGCCACGATCGAGGGCGGCAGAAGATTGATCGCGAAGCGGGCGTTTTCCGTCATGTGCAGCGCAAGACCTACGCTTGCGGCAAGAAGCGCGCAATCGGAATCAAGCGCGTCGGCGTTCATCCTGGGCGAGACGGCTACCGATTCAAAAGGATTGAAAAACTCAACTTCGATCTGGAGCGAGTCGACGAAAAACTGATCGATCTGCGGCAGAAGCGCACTGCCGCCGGTCAGGTAAAGCTTCGTCGGCGCACTGCCGCCCTGCTGCGAGCGGTAGAAATTGATCGAGCGCGAAATTTCGGCGTTAAGACGCGTCAGAACTGCGCGGCAGACCTTGGACACGCGGTCGGCGACCTCGTCTTCATCTTCGGCGACGCCGCCGAGCGACACATAGCCTTTTTCGATCTTAACCGCCTCGGCCTCATCGGTTGAACAGCCGAACGCCTGGGAAATCTCCTTGGTGATCGTGTTGCCCGCGACCGGAATCGAACGGTTGTAGAGCTTGTCGCCTTCAACGATGACGAGCGAAGTGGTCTTGGCTCCGATATCGAGAATAACGCTGCACCCTTCCGCCTCCGCCGGACGGCTGAAGCGAAGGGCATTGGTAACGGCGATGGGGGCTACGTCCACAAGCTCGGGCGAGAAGCCGGCCGAAGCGACGGCGGACGTGAGAGCCTCAACCTGATCCACCTTGGAGGCAACGATCATCACCGACTTGTCGCCGTTTTCGGTGTCGCCCAACACCTGGCGGTCGCAGACCATCTCGTCGATCGGGAAGGGGATGTTCTGCTCGACCTCGTAGCGGACCATCTGCTCGAACTTCTCTTCTCCGCCCGCCATGGGGATGGCCGCGAACTTCGGGAACACCATCTGTCCGGAAATCGACATGGCGACCTTGCCCGGCTTGATGCCCTTCTCGCGCACGATCTCAAGAAGCGCGGGAGCAAGAATAGTTTCCGCGTTGCCGGAATCAAGCGGAGCAGAGAGCTTCGCCGTGCCGTAGTTCACAAGCGAAAGCGCACCTTTCGCTCCCGACTCGTACTCGGCCAGGGAGACCGTCGTCGCCCCGATATTCAATGTCAAAAATCGTTTTGCCATATTATTCTCTTCACTTTTGTTTCAAACGCCCGAACGCCCGAACATTCGAACATTCAAACATTCCAACATTCGAACATTCCAACATTACTGCATCACATCTTCGTAATCGTTGGGATTGACGAGCGCCCAGATCGTCTTGGAGCGGTCGACGAGTCCCTGACGGCGCTCGATCATCGGCTTGCCGTCCTTGACGGCGTTCATGATATCCTGATTCTCCCAGAACTGGGTTCCGGATTTGATACCGCCGATCTCACTCTCACAGTTGCCGCCGAGGACTTCGCCGTTCTTGTTGACGATGGTAATTCCAATCGCTTTGGGCTCGCCGTAGCGCTCGAGATACGAAGGCGGCAGGCAGACGGACGCGGCGTGCGAACCTTCGGGAATATTGGCGTAGGTCACCGAGGTGGAGAAATAGCTGTAAGGGGAAAGGCCTTCCTTGTTGCCCTTGTTCTCGGTCGCGCTCTTCGTTTCAAGAAGAACGTGCCAGTTGAAGGTAAGCTGATCCTGCCACTTGGCGAAAGTCGTGTACTTCGCTTCCAGAACGATCCACTTGCGCGGCTTGGTGAAGCAGCGTCCGATCATCGATGCGCCCTGCAGGCCTGGCGCCATGAGACAACTGCCTTGGCCGGTGCGGGGGAACTGATCGATCAAAACCTTCATCTCGCGTTCGGAAGAACCGGACACGGTCTGCTTGGCGCTCTGTTTGGCTCCAGCTTTCTTTTTCGACCGGTACCCCTGAGCTTCGGCAGCGAACGCCGCGACGGAAATTGCCATTACTGCGATGAGGAGTTTTTTCATAGGTGGATTCCTTTCGTTAAATCACTTTCATCTTGGGAAGATCCTGAATGTCGACGATCCCCACGACTTTTCCGTCGCGGTTACAGACCGGCAGATCGTCGATATGCCGCCGCTCGAAAATCTTCAACAGCTCGACGGCATACGCATCGTCGTGCACAAAAAGCGGCGAGGCGGTCATCCAAGAAGAAATGCAGGACTGTTTGAATGTTTGAATGTTGGAATGTTCTTCTCTGGCCATCGCTCTTCTGAAATCGCCGTCGGTGAAAATGCCGAGAAGTTTCCCGTCTTTATCGGCGACGAGCGCCGAGCCGCTCTGCGCCTTGGTCATCGCCATCACCGCTTCCATGATCGTCGCCTCCGGCGGCACCACGGCGAGACGATCGCCGGTGCGCATGATGTCGGTCACCTTCATGACGAGGGCTCTGCCGATCGCGCCGGCCGGATGATTCATCGCATAATCTTCAATAGCGAACTTCTGCCGCTCGACAAGCACCATCGCGAGCGCATCACCCATAGCCATCGTTGCGGTGGCTGAATTGGTGGGCGCCATCCCGAACGGACAAGCCTCCTTGCCGCAGGGAATGCAAAGATGGACGTCGCTCAATTTCGCGAGCGTCGAATCTTCATTGCCGGTAAGCGAGACGACTTTAAGCCCGTGGCGGCGCACGGCGGGAATGAGCCGCACGATTTCCTCAGATTCGCCGGAGAATGAAAGCGCCACGAGAACATCGCGGGGAGAAACGAGCCCCAGATCGCCGTGCATCGCCTGCACGGGATTCAAGACTGTCGAACGCGTGCCGGTGGATGAGAAGATTCCGCTCATTTTTTCGGCGACATGAAGACTTTTACCCACGCCGCTTACCACCACGATGCCGCCGTTTTTAACGGTCGAGGAAAGAAGCTCAACCGTCTTGACGAATGTTTCGCCGATTGAATCGCGCACGGCCTTCAAGCCTTCGATTTCAACATCGAAGACTTCGCGCGCTCTTTCAATCGACTTTTCAACCGTCATTTATTTCCCCTGGCTCTGAAGCAAAGTAACGCAGACGGTTCCTACGATGTCCTCGGCGGAGCAGCCGCGCGAAAGATCGTTCATCGCCTTGGCGAGACCCTGGAGATTCGGGCCGATCGCGTCGGCGTCGCCGAGACGCTGGGCGATCTTGTAGCCGATGTTGCCGGACTGGAGATCCGGGAAGATGAAGACGTTGGCGTTGCCCTGAATTTCCCCCTTGGGATTCTTGAGCTGTCCGACGGCCGGTACGATCGCCGCATCAAACTGCATTTCACCGTCCATCTTGATGCCCTTCTCCGCAAAGCGCGGACGGGCAAGCTCAACCGCCTTCTGAACCTTCTCCACAAGCTCGCCGCCTGCGGAACCCTTGGTTGAAAAAGAAAGAAAAGCCACACGCGGCTCGTTGCCGGTAAGATCGCGGTACGTCTCGGCTGTGGCAAGACCGATATCGACGAGCTGCTCTGCGCTCGGGTTGGGAATTACGGCGCAATCGCCGAAGGCAAGCACGCTGTCGCCGGCGGGAGCCGCTTTCTTAAGATCCATGATGAAGCAGGACGAAGCGGTCTTCACGCCCGGCTGGGTGCCGAGAGTATGGAACGCGGCGCGGAGCATATCGCCGGTCGAGGCGATGGACCCGGCGACAAGGCCGTTGACCTTGCCGAGCTTCACCATCATACCGCCGAAGTAAATGCGCTTGGTGCGAAGAGTCGTTTCCGCCGTCGCAAGATCGATAATCTTCTGCTTCTCGGCAGGCTTCTTCGCTTCCTTCTGATTCCAGGCTTCAAGGTAGGCCGCTTCAAGCTCGGCGTCACCTTTGGTATAGTCGATCACCTTGATGCCGCGGACCGTGAGCGAAAGACCGGCCGAAGCTTCGGCAACGGAGATTTCTTCAGCGGTGCCGAGCACGACCGGGGTGCAGATCTTGCGGTCGACAAGCGCACAGGCCGCGGTAATCACGCGAGCGTCCTGACCTTCCGGCAGAACGATCGAACCGTTCAGCTTCGACGCCTTCTCAATTATATCTTTAATAGCGTTCATGGTTATGAAATGTTAGAATGTTAGAATGTTGGAATGTTAGAATGTTA
>JAEIGA010019658.1_pt1 | contig 10295 bp, 14 predicted proteins | sample 9270691 | NCBI WGS metagenome assembly JAEIGA01 (sample SAMN17057246, study PRJNA624740) | gut metagenome | biome: biome; isolation source: fecal sample | host: Bos grunniens | place: China: Xizang | collected 2019
CAAGACACGCCTGTTGTCGAAGCCCGATACCGTGGTGCTGAGCAAATGGCTCCCGACAACGAAACTGTGCACGTGTTGCGGGCACCGCGTCGAACTGACACTCCGCGACAGGACATTCGTCTGTTCCGAGTGCGGATGCCGTGAGGACAGGGACATCCATGCAGCTGGTAACATGCTGTGGTTTTATAGAAACAAAATAGGTGTGGGACGCACCGAATTGACGCCTGTGGAGATTGACGCTTCCATATCGGAAGTGTTCAGTCTGAAGCAGGAAGCCGCTGAATCTTCAGTTCAGCGGTAGTTCACTTATCAGTTAGAACCTGTCTGGCAGCATTACGTTTGTGTAAAGGACGTACATGTAGAAAACTGTTCAGGCTCAACGCCGTCGATTTTTGAAAAATATCGGCAAAAAACTGAAAACCTACCAAATATCCCCACATTGAAAATTGAAAGGGTGAATCCAGGTTCAATTGCATGTGGCTTTCTTGGTGGATTTTTCGTAACAATTGTAACAATTTCTTATTTTTTACATTGAAATGGTTAAAGCTAACTTCGCCCAAGCAATCAAACATCTCCAAAAAGTTATTGAAGGTTCCGAATTCGAAAAACACGTCTACATTGTAGGTGGTTATGTTCGTTCCATATTCATGGGAAGAGAACCAAATGATTTGGACATTGTCGTGGATTTGCCTGACGGTGGCATACGGTTCGCGAACTGGATGCACGAGAAAGGTGAGGCTGACGGTGACGTTGTGGTGTATCCGACGTTTGGTGTTGGAATGTTTCGTTTGAAGGAGTTCCCCGAAATTGAGTTGGAATGCGTGATGACGCGTGGTGAACAATACCATGACAAGAACAGTAGAAAGCCAGAAACGGTGTTCGGTTCCATACACGATGACTGTGTTCGTCGTGATTTTACTGTTAATGCACTTTATCTCAACATCAGCACAAGCGATGTGCACGACTACACTGGAAAAGGGTTGGATGACTTAAAAAACCAGATTATTCGTGTTACAAACGATAATCCGGATGTTGTTTTCAATGACGATCCTTTGAGAATTTGCAGAGCGTGCAGGTTTTCGAGCCAACTTGGATTTGACATTGAGGAACAGACGTTTGCGTCAATGAAAAGGAACGTCGAGCGTCTCACAATCGTGTCAAGGGAACGGATTGCGTCTGAATTGAACAAGATTCTTATGTCGCCAGAGCCGACTAAAGGTTTGGAACTATTGAGAAAGTGTGGTGCTTTAGAGAAGATTATTCCAGAATTCGCTGGCTTGTATACCATGACACAAAACAAGTACCATGACTACAACACAGTGTGGGAACATACGCTCAAAGTTGTGAAGCACTCCACTTTATACGACGATTTATCTGTAAGACTCGCGGCGTTGTTGCATGATATCGGCAAATTATCCACAAGACGTGTTAATAACGGCAAAGTCCAGTTTTTGAGGCATGAACAAGCCGGAGCTACCATGACTGAAATTATACTACGTGGTTTGAAATACGACAACCAAACCATACGCGACGTCAAATTCATGGTTCGCAATCACATGAGATTCAAGTCGTTTGGAGATAACACACCGTCTGATAAGGTGTTGCGTAAATTTCAATACGAGTGCAAGAGTGAGGAACTCTACGACAAGTGTTTAGCGTTAATCCATGCGGACAATCTTTCACACGGTTACGATTACTGTCTTCCAATGCAGGTTCCGAAAATAGCGGCAAGGACAGTGCAGTTGAAGTTTGATGGCGAAGACATGTTCGAGTTCCGTTTACCCGTGAGCGGTGAGGACATAATGGCGGTTCGTGGATGTCAACCCGGAGAAGAAGTTGGAAAATGCCTGGAATATTTAACTAAACTTTGCTTCAACGGTGTTAAAAAGATGGACAAGGAAACTTGCCTTAGGATGATTAGAAATTATAGAACAAAATAATTTAGAAATGAATAATACAAATCAGCCAATACCTCAGCAACATTTTCAAATTGTTGATTATACACGAGAAGCCCCTGAATGGAAAAGTTACATACGTCCAAACGCTGAAAAAATACTAAACTTTATGAAAGATGGTTATTTAGCAGCAGGTAAAGGGGAGTTTCTTGGAATTCCTAGAGCTGAAAGTGTATATCGAAGTTGTAGTATGGTGCGCATTGCTTTTTGTGGGGAAGAATGGGTGGCGATTGCTTTATATTCAAGTTATCAGGGTGGTTTTAAAAGTGTTGGCGTAACAGCAACAACAAACCATTTATATAAAGAAATTGGAAAGCAAGCTGTTGAAGCAATAATCAAAAAGAACATTTCTGATTATAAACTTTTTTTCTGGACTGTTTGCAGTGATGCTATTGAGCATTTATACGAAAGAAATAACGGAATATCAATACCGGCAGAATTCGCCGAATTGTATGTGCCTGATTATTGTAAAGGCATTATAGATGAATATCATTTCAAATATCAAAACAGTAAAATGGAAGAACCATTAGATAAAGCAATATTCGGGTTCAATTCTGAAGAAACATTTAAAACTGTTTATTCTAAATACACAAAGCATATTGATGACAGTATTAAAACAATTGAAAAAAATCAACAAATCCTTTATGAATCTATAGTTGATGACACACCTACCTATCAATTGATACTTCAAGCAAACAAACTCACCGTTTTGATTAATTTGGAACTAGAAGGTGTTCATGAATTACCTGCGGAAAAACTTACTGAATTTAAGTCTTGCATTGACAAAATGGAAGATTTATTCAAAGATGTAACGCTTAAGCCTGAAAGAATTGCACACTATAAATCAATGCTTGAAGTTGCAAAATATTCATACGATATGATGGAACCAATGGTTTTACACAAATTTGAAAAGTAAATAGGGTAATTATGAATTTAGAATTAGGCGAAAAGTGTAGCATTTGCTACGATTGCGCAAAATACGATGATTGCCCTAAGCGTCGCGACGATATTGGCGAGTACGAATGCTCTGACTATGAAGAAGCCCGTTGGTGTCTAACACCGAAAGGGATTTTCTGTACTGTTACAAACAACATGGGTTGGGACGAACTTTGTGGAAAGATGTCCGAACTAGCTTGGGAATTGTACGAACACCGTGCACCAGAGAACGCTCTGGATCTCAAAACATTTTCGAGTGTAATCACTGATTTCGGGTGGTGTCATGAAAACGACAAGCAAATCAAAATTGCTTTTGAGCTGTTCGTCTCAAGAATGCGAGACAACGGATATCTCGAAGAAAAGGAGGAAAACTAATGCTACTGAATGTTATCGACACGAAAATCCATGCGGCGCTCAAGGAAGGAAATACCAAACGCGCCGATTCCATACGACTTATCAAAGCGGAGCTCCTGAAACAGTACAAGGCTGGAAAACCAGAGGACTATACCGAGGATAAGGAACTAAAAACACTTCTCAAACAGAAAACACAGATTGAGGACTCTATAGAGCAGTACACAAAAGCTAACCGCGAGGAGTTGGCTGAGAAGGAGCGTTTCGATTTGAGTGTGGTATCGGAATTTCTGCCAAAACAAGCAACTGACGAGGAAATCACCGAGGCGGCAAGCAAAGCGATTGATGAACTCGGAAGGAAACCGACGATGTCGGACATGAAAACTATTATGGCTCGGGTTAAGGAAACGTTTCCTACGGCAAACGGCAAAATAATCTCAGAAATTCTAAAGGAGAGAGCAAAATGAGTTATTTCTCGAACCCTGAAAACTATTCATGGCAACCGTTAGACTTGACGAATTTTTTCAAAATGGTTTTGGAAAATAAATCGTCCGACTGCCAATTGGATAAACGCGGAGAAGAAAATGCCGTGCGATGGCATGTCTGGTACGAAAACGGCTGGAATGTCGAAGCCGAAAAAAACGGCGTAGCCAAATCTACGAGTTGGTTCGGGTACGAGCCACGTTTAGGTGTGGATATTTCTGATTCTCAGAAAATTGAGGAAACTTTGGAAAATTATATATCAAATTTTGAAGAACAATGACTTTAGAAGAATACAAAAAATCGTTTGACGGGCGTCCGACAATTGTAAAGTGCTCAGCTGAGTGGTGTTTTCCATGTAAGGCGTTAGCTAAAACGCTGGAGAAGGTTGAACCGCAATATCCAAACGTCAACTTTATCCATGTCGACGTGGAAGAATCTCCCGAGCTCGCACAAGAGTTCCAAATTACCAACGTTCCGGTTACGTTTTTCATCAGCGCAGACGGTGAGATTGTCAACCGCAAGGTTGGACTTATGCCCGAAAAGGCGATTGTTGCCGAGATTGAGAATTTGCTCAATGTCTAACATTTTTATTGTTCCAAATTTGCAGAACTGAAAATTGTTTTGTACATTTGGAACATCAATTATTCTATTATGCAAGATTTTGTTAACAAGATTATAGTTGGGGACAGTCTGGACGTTCTCAAGCAAATGCCTGACGATTGCATTGATTGTGCCATAACGTCGCCGCCGTATTTTGGGCTTCGTTCTTACGGTTCGGATAGTGCTATAGGAAACGAGTCCACACCAGACGCATACATTTCCAAATTGGTTGCCGTTTTTCACGAACTAAAACGCGTCCTCAAACCTGAAGGCACGTTTTGGCTGAACATTGGTGACACTTGGAACGGCTCAAAAACGGGAAACACTGAGAACGTGAAACACAAAAAGGTACATGAAAATGTGTCATTTGAGAAAAAATTGTGGAATGGCGCAAAACGAAAGGATTTGATTGGTGTACCGTGGTCGTTGGCTTTTGCTCTTAGAAACGACGGTTGGTACTTGCGCAACGACATTATTTGGTACAAAGAAAACGCGATGCCAAAAACGGCGCCTGACAGATTGTCCCCTTCGCATGAGCACATATTTTTGTTAACGAAATCTCCTGATTATTACTTCAACACAAACGAATCCTACGAACCAACCGTAGACGGAAAAGGACGCCGTAGAATGAGAGATGTTTGGAGCATTAACTCTTCAAAAGGTTACGGTACCTGTGTCGCACCCTTCCCTGAAATGCTCATTGAACCGATTGTTAAGATGGGCTGTCCCGAAGGTGGCGTGGTATTTGATCCGTTTATTGGGAGCGGAACCACAGCATTGGTTGCCTTAAAGAACAATCGACGTTTTGTTGGAATTGAACTAAACGAGCAATACGCAAAAGAAGCAGAAGAAAGACTGAAACCGTGGATAAATCAGAATTAAACAACTCAAACATAATTAAGAATATTTCGACTGACCAATCTGAAATCCTGTATAATGTCATGCAGCTTTTCAACAATGGAGAGCCTTTCGATTGCGACATGACAGCTTCTACACTCTCATTCTACAAAAAGAAAAAAGGTAAGAAGTACGAGATTCCGTGTCCGAAAATTTTGTTTGATGTTTATCCGCAGACGCCAGAAACAGTTAAAATAACACCGTTTGAAAAATTGCCACTCGAAAACGGTTCTATACGCAGTATCGTGGTAGATTTGCCGTTTCTTGTCCAGCCTAAAAACGCACCGTCTGTCCTTGCACAAGAAGGGAACAGGATTTGCCAACGTTTCAGTAGGTGGTATCCTGCAAGCGAGTTCTATGAGAACGCCTATTGGTGGCTAAAAGAATGTGGACGCGTTTTGGAAGAAGGTGGTATTGTTGTTTGGAAAATGCAGAACAGTGTTTCAGGTGGAAAACAGTGCTGGTTTACATATTTTTCGCACATTGCGGCGTTAGACAACGGTTTTGTTATGGAAGACGAGTTCGTTTTGGAAGCGAAAAATCGAATGATAAGTGCAGGAAAGTACAAAAAACAGGCACACGCAAGAAAATACACATCATTATTTATGGTGTTCAGAAAAGATAGCAAAAACGCAAAGAAACTGAACGCGTTGGAAATGCTGAGCGTATGCAAATCGAAATTTTTGGAAAACAAGACTACAAACAACTAAATTTACATAGTATTATGCAACAAATGTTCAAAAACGTTACGATATCGAGCGAGTGTGTGACGAACTGCCACCCTGACAAGATGGCAGACAGAATTGCCGACGCCATATTGGAAGCGTACCTAAAAGAAGACGAGGACGCTAGGACTGGTATCGAAGTTATGGTTAAGGACAATGTCGTCGTTTTGGGTGGTGAGGTTAACTCATACGCCACAGTCAATGTGGAGGATGTTGTCAAGGATTTGTACCGTTTTTGGTTCAGATTCCCGGAAAACCACCATCTTGAACCTGACAACCTGAAAATCATCAACCTTATTGGTCAACAATCCCCAGAAATACACAGTGGCGTGGATAAGGTTGACGGTGAGATTGGTGCTGGTGATCAAGGATTTGTTGTAGGTTTTGCCACCAACGAAACACCAACGTATATGCCGCTCGGGCATTATTTCGCGTCCCAAATTTGTGGATGGATTGAAAACCACCCAAAGATTGGGCCCGATGCCAAGAGTCAAGTTGTTGTGGAATACGACAATGAAGGAAACGCGTCAATAAAGCACATACTTGTGTCGACAATGAACCCAAACCATACGCTCGACGAAATCAGAAAGTTGATAGAAGAAAAAATCAGAAACGGTGAAATGTTCCTCAACACCGAAATGTACGAGCGTTATATCAAGTACAAGAACTTTCCAATTCTGGTTAATCCGTGTGGCAACTGGAAAATTGGTGGACCAATATCCGATTGCGGAGTCACAGGTAGGAAAATTGTCGTAGACCAGTACGGCGGTTACTGCAACGTTGGCGGAGGTGCGTTCTCTGGGAAAGACATGTCAAAGGTTGACAGAAGCGGTGCATATGCCGCACGATACATTGCGAAATCAATTGTCGCTGCTGGTATTGCTGATGTAGCCAAGGTTGAAATGACGTATGTAATCGGTGAGCCGAAGCCCGTGAGCATTAACATTGTGCTTGACAGGAACGAGGACAAGATACCAGAAATCAAGAAGGTTATCGAGGAAAAGTTCCCAACAAAGGTTGCGGACATTATCAAGGCGTTCCACCACGTAAATTCGACAATCTCAAGACTTTCGAGAGCGTCTCATTTTGGATACGAGACAATCGACGAACTCATTATCAAATATTCATGCCCTTGGGAAAACGAAAAAAGAGGAAAAAAATATTTTGAGAAAATAATCAACAAACAATAAAACAAATGTACAGGAAATTCAGACTGAAAAAAAAGTACGAATGTGAGGAAGGTGAATTGCACGAAGGTTCGGAAATCGTCCTCATGGATAACGGAATCTACTATGACGGAGGCTTGTTGAATCCGGCGTATTACGGGCTTATGATGGAACTCATCAACAATCCAAAGCTCCATAAAGAATACCTCGTGGAAATGGTTCCGAACAGAGACGCCTACGTCAATAACTTTTAATTGTATTACGTGTATGTTGACTGACATCGAACTGGTTGAGCAGCGTATCATACCGTGTCTCAACGAAATGTATCTCAAATCGCAATCCGTTTTCGATTTCAAGGTGGATTTTGAAATGATTGGACAATACGCCCCCATAATCAAAAACGCCCGTGGCGAAGAGGAACGCAAAAGCGTGATGGGTAGCTTCTACCTCCCAAAAGAGGACTACGAGAAGATACTTGACAAACACACAAAGGATTTCCAGCTCTATTGGTATTTTCCGTACAATATTGAGGAGTATAAAAAAGGTGAGGAGTTCGAACAGTTGAAGAAGGATTACGAAGCCAATCCGGATAACGAGAACTTGAAAGAGGAATACGAGCTTACGGTTGAGCGTATGGAACACGACAGGTTGTGGAACGAGTACCAATCCATCATCAAACCGTTATGGGAAGACTACGAAAACGGTAAACTCTCACTGAAGGAAACTAGGAAAAAAGAAGCTGAAGTTGCGAAAAAATACGAATGCACACAGCGTTCGTTGGAGAAGGACAAGGTAGCGTTCAACGTCTCCGGGTTTGCGCCGAATTCAAACAAGGAGTACTTCGATATGGTTAAGAACTACTACCTTGCTGGAGCTTCGGATAACCTGATAGGTAATGACACACCGCAAGTCAATAAGTCTGCATTCGAGGATGCTAGGATTGCGAAAGCGTTTGAGGAAAATTGGAGAAAGAATAACAAAACAACTGAAAAATAATGGGAATCTATTTCACATACTTTTTGGAAACTAGAGATAACGCAAACGACAATTGGAAACTTGTATCTTCGTTGGTACCAAAGGAAAAATACAAATATCCGGAAGACACCAACACGGTTCAGTTAGATTACAAGGATTTTTGTCTCGCAAACAACAACTGTATCCAAGGACACGTCCGTGACATTTTCAGCTCACACGGTTGGTATGGGGCACCGTTTGCGGGAAGAGGTTTTCCTGAAGATATGAGTCAGGAACTCAAGGCTTTTATCCACGAACAAGAACTAAACTCGTTCGAAAAAGACAAAGTTTATGTTGATCCAGACAACGAGTGGAAACTGGTTGATGGCGTACTAAAGAAAGTGTCTAGGACACAACCAATTACGTTTGAAAACGACTTCAAAGACTGGAAATACGACAAGACTTGGGTGACACTTTCTGAATTGTCGGAGTTTTCTGACAAGGAAATACTGAAGGCGGAGCAAGCCATCAAAGAGCACAAGGAGAAAGACTCGTTTGCGAAGATTGAGAAACGCCTGAAAACCATTGAGGAAGTAATTCTGTCTGATGACAAGACAAAGTTCGTCAAACCAGAAGAAAAAGAAGAGGATGACGAAGAGAATTTGTACGCAGGCGAAATCGAAATGGAACTTAATGAAGAACTTGATGACGCAAGATTCTTGGAACAATGGATATATGGATTGAAACTCATTGTTGATTTTTACAACGGTGGGTGGAATGACTATAGTGATATTAGAATAATCGGATATCTGTCATGACAAAGGAAGAGGAAGAAGTTTATCAAGATTTGTACGCAAGACACGAACAAGAAATGCAAAAAATATTTGAAAAAGGCGGCGTTTTCGATTTCAAAAAATTGTAGAAAAAATTGTTTTTCTGAAAATTGTTTCTTATAATTGGAACATCAAAACGAAAACTATTATGCGAATTAGAGAACTTTTCGACGAAAACCTTAACCCGAAGTGGGAATATATATGGACGCTTGAACCCTTCAAGGCGTGTATTGGTGTTAACCAAAACAAAAAGTGGCATAGGGAGATGTTGGAGGAACATATCCAAAACGTCACCATGCACATGAAGGACGTTATTGACAGCAACTGCCCAGAATGGATGAAACGCCCTCGTAATAATTGGGATAATCTAATGCTGATGGCTGCCGCACTTTGTCACGATTTGGGTAAAGCTTCCACAACAAGATGGGATGACGGGCTGAAACAATGGAAGTGCAAAAACCACGGGGCGGTTGGTGAGAAAATCACAAGGCGTTTGTTTTTTGACGAGCCAGACATTCTTCTTAGGGAAGGTATTTGCTGGTTGGTACGATACCACATGGGATTGCACAATGCATACGACAAAAAAGACGATGCTGAAGTTGTTAACGCAAAATTCAAAACGCTATCCAATTTTTGGAAGTGGGTACACCCTGAAGACTTGGCAGCACTGTATGTTTGTGATTGCCTCGGTTCGCAAAGTGTTTTCAACGATAATGGCGGATGGAAAGACAACATGGCGTTTGCTATGGAATACTGTGCCCAATGCCACAATCTTCTACAACCAGAGAAACAAGAAAAACAAGGAGTCGCTGTCGTATTAGTCGGAATATCTGGTTCTGGTAAGTCTACATTTGCAGAAACTTACAAAAAAGAAGGTTTCGAAGTAATTTCTCGTGATACTATACGAGAAGAACTTGGTATGACGTCTTCGGATAAAAAGTTCAAAGGAAACAAGAAGCAGGAGGACGAGGTTACTGAAGTGTTCAACGAGCGTTTGCTTGAGTGCGCTCGCAATAAAGTGCCGTTTGTGATTGACAACATGAACATTATAGAACGGTATCGTAAAAGCTATAAGGAACTTCTTAAAGACTACCCATTGGATTGGCAGTGTGTCTACATTGAAGCACCAAGTTTGGAAGATTGCAAAAAACGCCGTGAAGGACAAATGCCCCATGGTGAAATCGACAAAATGTTGGATAGGCTTGAATTCCCTCGTCCATATGAGTTTAATATGGTGATTATGATTAAACAGCATATTTAATATGACTCGGCGAGAAGTCCCCTTCGTTTACGTGGGGGATGAATCGCCGTTATTTCAAAAATAATTTTCTTGATATTTATTATCAAAGATAATAAATATGCGACGAGCGTGCAAATACGAAATCTACCCGAACA
>JAEIGA010019659.1_pt1 | contig 10295 bp, 10 predicted proteins | sample 9270691 | NCBI WGS metagenome assembly JAEIGA01 (sample SAMN17057246, study PRJNA624740) | gut metagenome | biome: biome; isolation source: fecal sample | host: Bos grunniens | place: China: Xizang | collected 2019
GCACTTTCTCCATCTCTTTGGATTTCTCCGGTAGAGGTGCAGAACATGCTTTCCACTGCACATTTTGCTCAGGATTCCATTCTGTATATTGATTATGGATCAGAAGAATTTGGAAATCACAAAAATATGCGCCGTGCCTTTGGGGAACTTGCAACCCTTCTCATGTATCGAAAACTTTCGCTGCATTGCCGCGTGGTTCCAGGCGGTACCCATTGTGAAGCAAGCTGGGAAAAACAGATTCCATTCTTTATGGAAACATTTTTATATAACCTTCAATAACATTTTATACAATTAGAAAATGAGGAACCTTTTCATATGGAAACACATTACACCAAATGGTACAGCCCATCTTTAGGTCGTGAAATGGAAGTGAAAGTCTGGGGACACGCAGGTCGTCCGGTACTTTTCATTCCTTGTCAGGACGGGCGCTATTTTGATTTTGAAAACTTTAAAATGACAGATGTATGGAGTCCATGGATTGAATCCGGACAGGTCATGGTTCTTGGGATCGACACCATTGACTTAGAAACATGGTCAAACATACACGGAGACGGACGTTGGAAAGCAGAACGCTACGAAGCATGGATTCGTTATATTACCAATGAAGTTGTCCCATTCCTTAGAAATTATGCCAATGCAAAAAATGGATGGGAAGGTCATCCGGGTATCCTTACCTTTGGATGCAGCTTAGGTGCAACCCATGCAGCAAACCTTTACTTACGTCGTCCTGATTTATTTGATGGCACCTTAGCACTCAGCGGTATTTACACTGCGGAATATGGATTTGGCAGCTATATGGATGACCTTGTATACCAAAATTCTCCAGTTCATTATATGAGGAACCTTCCAAACGACCACTACTACATCGATATTTACAATCAGCAGAAAGCTGTCATCTGTGTAGGTCAGGGAGATTGGGAACTTCCTGATACAACCAAAGAATTAAAATATATCTTTGAACAAAAAGGCATCAATATCTGGGTTGACCTTTGGGGATATGATGTAAAACATGACTGGGACTGGTGGTATAAACAGGTGGTTTATTTCTTACCATACCTTTTAGAACATTAAGTATTTAGCATTTATAGACAGACGGAACTTAGGGAGAGACACAAATGAGAAATTTCGTATTTATTTCACCAAACTTTCCAGAAAATTACTGGATGTTCTGCCATGAATTAAAAAACAATGGCATCAATGTACTGGGCATCGGCGATTGTCCATATGACAATCTGTTACCTGAACTTCAGAACAGCTTAACAGAATATTTTAAAGTAGACAGCCTTGAAAATTTTGAACAGGTTTATCGCGCTGTAGCATTCTTCATCTTCAAATACGGACGCATTGAATGGATCGAATCCAACAATGAATACTGGTTAGAAAAAGATGCAAAACTGCGTACAGACTTTAACATTACTACCAGTTTCCAGACTTGTGATATTCCAAGAATCAAATACAAATCTAAAATGAAAGAATTCTATACAAAAGCCGGAATCCCTGTGGCAAAACACCACATGGTAGATACTTTGGAAGGATGCCAGAAATTTATCAAAGAAGTGGGATATCCTGTGGTTGCAAAACCAGACAACGGTGTAGGTGCTTCTGATACTCATAAAATTTGTAATGAAGAAGAATTGGCAGCATTCTTTGAAAACAAATGGGATGATGTAGAATACATCATGGAAGAATTCGTTCATGCAGAAGTAAACTCCTACGACGCCATCATTGACTCAAATGGAGAACCAATCTTCGAAACCGGAAATGTTACTCCAAGCAACTTAATGGAAGTAGTAAATACTTTAGACAACTCTTTATATCACATTGTCAAAGACCTTCCAGCAGACGTTAAAAAAGCCGGCCGTGCAACGGTAAAGAGTTTTGGTGTAAAGAGTCGATTTGTACACTTTGAATTTTTCCGTCTTTTATCTGATCACGAAAGACTTGGCAAAAAAGGAAGCATCATGGCTTTGGAAGTAAATATGCGTCCATGCGGCGGATACACTCCAGATATGATCAACTTTGCAAACAGCACCAATGTTTACAAAATCTGGGCTGATATGATTGCATTTGACCGTTCCACAATGCCAGTTGGTGAACGTGCTTACTGTGCTTTTGCAGGACGTCGTGACGGAAAACCATTTAAATACACTCACGAACAGATTATGGAAAAATACAGTGACCAGCTTCGTATGGTAGGACGTGTACCGGATGCACTTTCCGGCGGTATGGCAAATCAGATGTACATTGCCAACTTCCCAACCAAAAAAGCACTGGATAAATTCTATAATGATGTGATCGTAGAAAAAAGATCAAAAAAGAAAGCCTAATCATATAAAAATCCTCCGATAAGTATATCGGAGGATTTTTTACATTGAATCATTTTATTTAACGAAAACTTTTTACCCAGTTCACCAGGGAACCTTTGTGTGTATTATCTCGGACAGTTCCTAACATATAGTCAGTCACTGGTCCATTTTTTCTCATTTTTTCAAGAATTGCTTCCTGAAGTTCTTCCACTGTCATATCTTCATAAGATTTGTTCCAGTCTACTGCCACTTCTTTCTCAGGTACTGGTTCTGGTTTTATCACTTCCACTCTCACAGGTTCCACCTTAGGTGCTTTCACGATTTCCACAGTCTTGATTGGCGCAATGCTTTTTTCCATCATTTCTGCCGGAATCCAAATTTCTCCAAAGTTGGCTGGCACATTTACCTGAATGCGTCCGTCACTTACAGAAACCTTCTCTCCTGTCAGTGCACCCACATACTCTACTGAATTTCCTGCTTCTACACTCATAGAAACTTCATTATCTGCATTATTCACGGTAGCAATTACGGATTTTCCATCCAGAATTCTTGCATATGCAAAGTGTGTGGTCTGAAGCAATAACTGTTTATACTCCCCATACATCAGCGCAGGCGTATTCTGACGGATTTTTCCAAGCGCAGCAATGAGTTTTGTGCATTCATTGGTCTTCACCGCATCTTTATAATCTTCATAATTTAACGCAGGTCTTAAGGAATCATCTGAATGGCGTTCTTTACGTCCTTCAATCCCAAACTCAGATCCATAATACAGTGATGGAATCCCTGGCAATGTATAAAGCATCACATGCACTGGCACAAAATGTGCTTTGTTTTTTAATTTTGTATAAATACGTTCTACATCGTGGTTATCGGCAAAGGTGTAAAGATTTAAGTTCTTTCCTACCATACCGCCCACATAGGTAATCGTATGCGCAATTTCAAAATAGTTATGATCGTTATGGGCAGAGTACAATGCTTTATGAAGCATATAGTTGGTTACTGAGTGTAATGTTCCTTCATTTGCCCAACGGGAATAATTGCCATGAATGACTTCTCCCATCAGCCAGAAATCCTGTTTTACTTCATTGGCTACATGACGAAGAGATTTCATATATTCAAAATCCATGACATCTGCTGCGTCCAGTCTGAGACCATCAATATCAAATTCACTTACCCAGAAACGGATCACGTCGCAAATATAATCTCGAACCGCTGGATTACGCTGGTTTAATTTTGCCAGAAGGTCATATCCTCCCCAGTTATCATAGGAAAATCCATCATTGAATGAGTTGTTTCCCCAAAAATTCACATTACAATACCAGTCCTTGTATGGTGAATTTTCTCTATTGCGTTTAATATCCTGGAATGCAAAGAAATCACGGCCTGTGTGATTGAACACTCCATCCAAAATTACTCGAATTCCCTGTTTGTGACATTCTGCCACGAAATTTTTCAGATCTTCATTGGTACCAAGTCTGCTATCCAATTTTTTATAATCTGTTGTTTCATAGCCATGTCCTACAGATTCGAAAAGTGGTCCAATATAAATCCCATTACATCCAATCTCTTTGACGTGAGAGATCCATGGAAGTAATGTATTTAACCGATGTGTCGGTTCTCCATATGAATTCTGTTTTGGTGCTCCTGTCAGCCCCAAAGGATAAATATGGTAAAATACCGCTTCATCATACCAAGCCATGAGTCTTTTCCCCCTAGTTACAATAAAATTTTATCTGATTGTTTATTTAAATAATGTATTTAAAATACCACGTCCCAGTGAAGCACCAACATTGCCTCCAAGACGTTTGCCAAAGCTTCCGCCCACAGATCCACCGATAGATTTTCCGATTTCACGACCAATGGTTCCTGTAGCACTTCTTGCAACATTTTTCACTGCACGTTTCACTTCTCTATCCTGTGCTGCCGCTTTCTTTTCAGCCGCCTTTTTCGCAGCTTCCGCTTCTTTCGCTTTTAATTTTTCCGCTGCTGCAGCTTCTTTTTCTTTCTGTTTTTCTTCTGCAATCGCTGCTTTTTCTTTGGCCTCTTCCTCTGCCTGTCTCTCGATCTTTCGAGTTAACAGTTCGTACGCAGATTCTCGGTCTATTTCCTGTGTATATTTTGTATAAAGTAAGTTATTCACGATTTCAGATTTTCTGGTTTCGTCATCCAACGCCCCCATCAAACTCTGTGGTGGAAGAATCTTACACTGTTTCACAATTGTCGGAATACCTTCTTCATCTAAGACAGACACAAGGGCTTCCCCGATTCCAAGCTGACCCAAAACTTCGTATGTATCAAACTCTGGATTTTCGCGGAAAGATTCCGCTGCAGCTTTCACACCTTTCTGTTCTTTTGGTGTGTAAGCGCGCAGTGCATGCTGCACTTTATTTCCGAGCTGACCTAATACATCATCCGGAATGTCCGCAGGATTCTGTGTGATAAAATAAATACCAACGCCTTTGGAACGAATTAATTTTACTACCTGTTCAATCTTGGATAACAATGTTTTGGATGCATTGTCAAACAGAAGGTGTGCTTCATCAAAGAAGAATACCATCTTAGGTTTTGGACGGTCTCCTGCTTCTGGCAGCGTTTCAAACAATTCTGCCATCATCCAAAGCATAAATGTAGAATACATGGTTGGATTGTTGATCAGTTTCTGACAATCGAGCACCTGAATGGCACCTTTACCGCTGCAGTCAGTACACAGCCAGTCTGCAATATTTACTGCAGGTTCTCCAAAGAACTGATCGCCGCCTTCTGCTTCCAAAGCTACGATGGCACGTACGATGGCTGCAAGGCTCTGTTTTGCCATATTTCCATACTGCATTGCATAGTCTTTGGCATGATCCGATACATACTGAATCATAGAACGTAAATCTTTGGTGTCTAAAAGAAGCAGTCCTTCATCATCTGCAATCTTAAAAATGACTGTTAAGATATCCGACTGTGTTTCGTTTAAATCTAAAATTCTGCTAAGGAGCAGTGGACCCATTTCTGAAATGGTAGCACGCAGCGGCATCCCTTTTTCTCCATAAATGTCCCAATAAGTCGTTGGATAAGAAGAAAAATCAAATCCTTCTTCTGCGAGCCCCATTTTTTCTACACGGCTTTTCACACTGTCTGTTTCTGCACCAAACATGCTCATACCCGCAAGGTCGCCTTTGACATCTGCTAAAAATACAGGAATTCCTGCATCACTAAATGATTCTGCAAGTACTTTTAAAGTTACTGTTTTCCCTGTTCCTGTTGCTCCCGCAATTAATCCGTGGCGGTTTGCCATTTTCGGATAAATATAAATTTTTTCATCACCGGAATTTCCAATCCAAATCTTACCGTCATGATACATAAACCGTACCTCCTATAAATATTCTTTCGCTAAAATTGGTGCAATGTATGCGTTTCCTACAACCACATCTGCCATCAATTCCATAGTTCTGTCATTTCCAGCATAATTTAAAACTTTGCCGCCCGCTTCTCGAACGATAAGCGCTCCCGCCGCATAATCCCAAAGTTTTAATTTCTTTTCCATATATGCTTCAATTCGGCCACATGCAACATGAGCCATGTCAAGGGCTGCAGAACCAGTTCTTCGAATGTCCTGACAATTCATATAAATCTTTTCAAAAGTTCTAAAATTATCTGCCGCTTCCTGTTTATGATATGGGGAAGTTCCAATGGCAATTAAGCTCTGACTCATCGTCTGGGCATTACTTACCCTAATCTTTTCACCGTTTAAGAAACTTCCTTCTCCCTTCTTTGCATAAAACATTTCATCCAAATAAGGGTTATAAATAATCCCTGCAATCACTTCTCTGTTTTCCATAAGTGCCAGAGAAATCACACTGTTTTTATAATCATGGATCAGATTGGTGGTTCCATCTACAGGATCTAAAATCCACAAAAGACCATCCATATCTACCGACACATCGGATGCTTCTTCTCCCATAAACTGAATTTGCGGATATAAATTTTCAAGTTCTTTACAAATCACCTGCTGTACCGCTTCATCTACGGCTGTTACAAAATCATAGGCACCTTTTTCCTTGATGCGCTGAACCTCCTCGCGATTGGCAAACAATTTTGCTGCCTCACGAACAATCTTTTGAACCGCTGTCATATCAACCATCGTTTTCACCTGTACTTTCCGCTTCTTCTACAGAAACATAAGTTGTATAAATTTCCACATGATCATAAATGCATCTCCAGCTGCTGGTAGATCCTGCAGTGGCGCAAATGTAAGAAGAACCGTCTGCAAACTCCTGATAGCTAACTGCGCAGCTTCCGGACTCTGCCACAAAGCCTGTCTTGGCTCCGATCACTTCCCCATGAGTGTCCTTATCTTCAATTCGGCGAAGGAACCAGTTAGAAATGGTAAGTCCTTCCGGATGTTCCGTTGTTGGTGTCGTCGTATAACATTTTGTAGACAACACTTCCCTGCACCATTCATTTTCCATGGCTGCTTTCATAATGATCGCCATATCATACATAGTACAATAATGATTTGCATCATACAAACCCACACAGTTTGTAAAATGAGCACTGTCAGAAATCCCCAATTCTTCCAGCTTTTCATTCATCAAATCTACAAATGCTTCATGAGAACCAGCCACGTAGGTAGCAAGTCCAACTGCCGCATCTCCACCAGATGGAAGAATGGTTCCATAAAACAAGTCTCTGACAGGAACCTGTTCTCCAACCAAAAATCCCACATTACTGCAATCATTCACAAACGAATAATCTGTAATATCAATGGTCATGGTAAATGTATCATCCAGCTGTTCTTCACTGATATGCTCTGCTGCTACCAGTACGGTCAAAACCTTGGTCATGGATGCTGGAGAAACTCTCTCCTTTGCTCCTTTGGAGGCAACAATGGTATCAGTATCTGCATTCACCAAAATCCCGTGAGAGCTGATCACCTTATCACTGTAAAGATTCTGTGTATCTTCTGTAGATACAAACTCATATCGCTTCTCTACCTCTTCCGGAATGATGACTTCCTCCGGTATTTGCATCGCTTCCACTCTTGCCTGCTCTTCTGCAGCAATTCTTTGTGCTTCCAGCTCCTTTTTTTCCTTTGCTTTTCCTGCAAAAAATTTTACGCAGGATACAAGCAATACAATTACAACAGCTGCACACAAACCTAACTTTATTAAAAAGCGTCGACGTCTTTTACGTTTCCGCTCAAGCATCATTTTCTTTTTTCTTCGCGCACGACGTGCAAGATATTCTGCATCATCGTATCTTGGATTGATATTTGAATTCATACAATTTCCTTAGATAAATTTTCTTCCTACCATAATATATCCTTTCTTCCTGGGATTTACAATAGCAAATACCCGTCGTATGTTACCAAACAAATGGTAATAAACGCCATTTCACTTTTTCCAGATACTCTTCATAACCAGGAAGTTCCTGTTTTAAAAATGCTTCTTCCCCTAAAATTCTCTTTGCAATAATCAAAGGATAGGCAAGAAATACGATAAATGCAAAAAGTGAACCCAGTACCAGCGGCATAGACATAAATAAAAGCAATGTGGCACTATACATCGGATGTCTCACAATACCATACAATCCTGTATCAATTACTTTCTGATTTTCCTGTACTTCAATGGTTCGGCTCAAATAAGTATTTTCCCTCAGCACTTCTGCATACAGCACATAAGCTGCCACAAACAATACTGCTGCAATCATGACAACCGTTTTCGGCAACGGACACCACTGAAAACGAAAATCCAGCCCTGCTAAGATAAATCCTGCCAAAAACATCAGACCGCTTAATTTCACAACCAAATCCTGGTCTTTCTGTACTTCCTTAGCTTTTAATCTGCTTCTTAATAATTCTGGATTTTTACCCATCATCACAAGTCCAGCAGCAAACATTGGCACAAACAAAATGCCCATTAAAAGCCATCCGTTAAAGAAATTCAACGTGCCGGCAGGCAGGAAAATCAATACACCTACCAAAACCACACCCAGTAAAAATTTTGTAATTGCCTGTATAAATAATTTAGATGTCATAAATTTCTTATCACCCTTCTGTAAATTGAAAGATCATAATGCACTCCCGCATATCATTTCCCTCAAACAAATCGCCACAGTCAATCTCATCATAAAATTCAAGTTCATCCAGCGTCATAAGATAAGAAACATATTCTTCTGACGGATAATAGAAAAACAAATAGATTTCTCTTGGATTTTCATAATAAGATCTTGTGATTCTTGCCATCACTTTTTGAAGCAGTTCCACCGAAAAAGGATTGAAAAAATAACAGCGATTCACATCTGCGGGCACATCATATTCTTCCGCTCTGGCCAGCACAAATTCCGTTTTTGCTTTTGAAACAGCTGTGGTCTGATTTTCCATTGCCCGATCATAAATGCGTTCATCATATTCAATCCCTATGGTATTTGCCTTCGTCTGATAAGATAAGAAAAAATCAACGCGGCCCTTCCCACATCCATAGTCTAGCACCACATCTTTTTTGCGAATCAATCCGCTATTGGCCAAACGCTCCAGCACTGAATAGGGCGTTGGTTCATAGGGATATCGAAACTCATCCGAGTTAGAATCATCTCTTCCCGTTGTTTTTATTTTTAAAAGTTTATCCCATGTAAATTCATTATCTAACATAACTTCCTCCGCTTCTATTTTACCATAACTTTGTAAAGTCGTTTCATTTTTATTATGGAAATTCATCGAATTATATGGTAAAGTGAGTAAATATATTGAGATAGTTTAGGAGAAAATCAATGATCGGTTTAGGAACGATAATAAATGTTGCAGGAATTGTTGTGGGAGGATTGTTCGGATTATTCTGCGGAAAAAAAATCACACCACAGCTTCAAAATACTTTAATGAAAGCAAATGGTGTATGTGTTATCTTTCTTGGTATCGCAGGTACTTTAGAGCAAATGTTTACAATTCAAGATGGACGCCTTACAAGCGGCGGCACCATGATGATGATTCTCAGCCTTTCTATCGGTTCCCTCATTGGCGAATGGATTAATCTGGATCACAAAATGGAACGGTTCGGAGAATGGCTCAAGCAAAAGACCGGTAACGCCAAAGACCGTATGTTTGTAGATGGTTTCGTAACCGCTTCCCTGACTGTTTGTATCGGTGCCATGGCAGTGGTTGGTGCTCTTCAGGATGGACTCGATGGCAATTATTCCACCCTGTTAACCAAAGCAATTCTCGACTTGATCATCATTTGTGTCATGACCGCCTCTATGGGTAAAGGCTGTATCTTTTCTGCAATTCCGGTTGCACTTTTCCAGGGAAGCATTACACTTCTCGCAAGAAGCATCGAACCAATTATGACTGAGACTGCACTTTCCAACCTTTCATTCGTTGGAAATATGTTAATCTTCTGTGTCGGTATCAATTTAGTATGGGATAACACCAGAATCAAAGTTGCCAATATGCTGCCAGCGATTTTAATCGCCATTCTATGGGCATTTTTACCGGTATAGATTTTCAGAATATTTGAAATAGTTAAAACAGAAACTTCGTTCAAAACAAAAAAGAGCTCGGAAACCCTTGATCATGGATTTCCGAGCTTAATTTTTTTACTCAAATTCGATTGTCGCTACAGGTTTTGGTGTGATTTCGTAACATACACGTGATACGCTTTCCACTTCATCTGTAATTCTCTTGCAGATTGCTTCTAAGATATCGTAATCGATTCTTTCGATAGAAGCTGTCATTGCATCGATTGTATTTACCGCACGGATAACTACCATGTAGCCCATGCTTCTTTCATGATTTCTAACACCTACCGCTTTGAAATCAGGTACTACAGTAAAGTACTGCCATACTTTCTTATCTAAGCCGTATTTTGCAAATTCTTCACGAAGGATTGCATCTGATTCACGAAGAGCTTCTAATCTGTCTCTTGTGATCGCGCCAAGACATCTTACACCAAGTCCTGGACCTGGGAATGGCTGACGATATACCATTTCAGCTGGTAATCCAAGTTCAAC
>JAEIGA010019660.1_pt1 | contig 10294 bp, 10 predicted proteins | sample 9270691 | NCBI WGS metagenome assembly JAEIGA01 (sample SAMN17057246, study PRJNA624740) | gut metagenome | biome: biome; isolation source: fecal sample | host: Bos grunniens | place: China: Xizang | collected 2019
ATTAACACTATTAATGTTATACAAATTAATGGGTCATTGCTATAATCAGTTAAAGAAGAAAAAGGCGACTTTATACCCATTAAGTCAAAGCCTGCATTACAAAAGGCTGAAACGGAATGAAAGATAGAAAAACCTATACCACGAACTAAACCAAATTCAGGGCAGAATCTGAAGCATAAAATTACTGCACCTAAAAATTCTGTGAAAAATGTTATAAAAAATATTCTTTTTAAAAGCTTAACAACACCGCTTAAACGAAGAGTACCCTCTGATTGCATAAGAACTCGTCTTTCATAAATACCTATTCGTTTTCTTAAAAAAAGAGAGAACATTGAAAGCACAATAATAAATCCTAAATTACCGATTTGCATTAGTAAAAGAATAACTACTTTACCAAAAAGTGACCAGTGAGTGTAGGTGTCATAAAGAACAAGACCCGCACCACTTATAGCACTTGTAGAAGTGAATATTGTATTTAAAACAGGTGTCATTTCTCCACTCTGTGAAGATATTGGCAGGGTTAAAAGAGTGGCACCTATTAAAGTTAAAAGTGCGAAGCTCAACACAATCGTCTGTGTGTATGTAAACTTTTCTCTTAGTTTTTCTAACATTTAAATTTCTCCATTTTCTAATAGCGTCGCAGACCCGTAATTCTGCATTGGCGAAGCCGTTATTCTTTCCAGAACTTTCTGTCAAGGCTTCTGTATTGAATTGCTTCGAATATATGCTTCTTTTCTATTGTTTCTGATTTATCAAGGTCAGCAATAGTTCTTGCTACTTTTAAAATTTTATCGTAAGCACGTGCAGAAAGTCCTAATTTTTCAAAAGAATTTTCTAAAATCTTTGCGGCATCTTCACTAAGAACACAAAACTGCCTTGTCATAGAAGGAGTCATTTTTGCGTTGCAAGTAACAGTTGTTCCTTTAAAACGTTTTAACTGAATTGCTCTTGCTTCGTTAACTCGTTTCCTTATATCTTTGGAGCATTCACTCTCTTCCGTAGCAGAAAGCTGAGCGTAATCAACTGGTGGAACTTCTATGTGAATGTCTAATCTGTCAAGCAAAGGCCCTGAAACCTTTGAAAGATACCTTGCAGGTGCACCTTTAGGGCAAGTGCACTGTTTAGTAGGGTGTCCAAAAAAACCACAAGGACACGGGTTCATAGCACAGATAAGCATTACTGAACACGGGTATGTAAGAGCACAAGCGGCTCTTGAAATAGTAATTGTACCATTCTCAATGGGTTGTCTTAAAACCTCCATTGTGTTACGAGTGAATTCAGGTAACTCATCGAGGAATAATACACCATTGTGTGCAAGAGATAATTCACCAGGCTTTGGGATAGTTCCACCACCTGAAAGTCCTGCAGGGGAAACAGAGTGGTGTGGTGCTCTGAATGGTCTGTAATTTATAATCGGGTTATCTTTTGAGAGATTTCCTGAAAGTGAATAAATTTTAGTTGTTTCTAATGCCTCGTCAACAGTAATATCGGGTAAAATTGTCGGTATTCTCTTGGCGAGCATACTTTTACCAGAGCCTGGAGGGCCAATCATTAAGGCGTTGTGACCGCCAGCAGCCGCAACCTCTAAAGCTCTTTTTACTTCGTACTGACCTTTTACATCTTTAAAGTCAGGTAAATAATCAGGTACTTCGAATGTGGTAAAGGGTTTAACCTTTACGGGTTTTAAAATGTTGAAGTCATTGATATGCTCGACAACCTCTTTTAATGTTTTTACACCGTACACTTTAATGTTTTCAATTACTGCTGCTTCCTCACAGTTATCAAAAGGTACATAAATTTCTTTAACACCATGATCCTTAGCGGCAATAACCATTGGCAAAACGCCTTTGATACTCTTAATCTCGCCAGAGAGAGAAAGTTCACCTACAAATGCAGCTTCCTTGTAATCTCCACGAATTTGTTGTGTCGCAGAAAGAACAGCTATTGCTAAGGGTAGGTCGTAATAAGAACCTTCCTTTTTTGTATCAGCAGGGGCGAGATTGAATGTGTAATGATACGAAAAGCTCATATCGAGTCCAGAGTTTTTAAGTGCGGCAGTAACACGGTCTTTAGCTTCACTTACCGCTGTGTCAGGAAGCCCTACTATACTTACAGAACCACCTTTACTAGCAGATGACATACTTAATTCAACATCTACCATATAAGAGTTAAGTCCCACAAGACCGACACTTTTAATTTTAGAAAACATTTTTACACCTACTCTTCTGTAGTTTCGTCAGTAGAATTATTGTTTGTAGAAATAGTCGTGTTTTCAGTGAATTCTTCTATTTCCTCCGTAATTGTTTCCTCATATAAAGCAGGGGAGAATTTAAACCATTCCTGTTTCTTTATATATAAAATTAACAAAACTGTGATTAAAGCCATTATAGAAATCATTAAACCGAAAACAAGTCCCTCAGGAACATATTTGAAAGTAATTGTATGATTGCCTTCTGTGACTCTCACACCTAAAAGAGCATCACCTATAATAACAATATCCTCATCGTTTACTTTTTCGCCATCAATATAAACTGACCAGCCAGTGTCATAATTTATTGATGTGTAAATAATTCCGTCCTCACTTGCTTTAAGTGTGCCTGTAATTTCAGTTTCTTCAAAGCTTTCTATATTTAAAGAATCTGCTTTTAATTGGTCGTAGCCTGATTTGAATTCTTCGTCATTAAGTGTAACTGCGTAAAGATAGGTGTAGCCAGTTGTACCCTCTGTAATAGGTGCATAAACAGAAATAGTGTCGCCTTTTTCCATATAACCTAAATCAAGGATATGTGGCTTTGTGTCAATTGGCTGAGAAATTGCGGTGCCGTCAGAAAGTGAAACAGTAATTCTTTCAACAGAATTTGAGCCTGTTTTAAAGTAGATGTAAGCATTACCACTTTCCTGAACAGTTAAATCGTACGTTAATGATGCATCGGCTGAGTCGCCTGTGACTGTGTAAGGGTAGCAACCTGAGTCACCATAGCCATCGTAATTACATGTTGTGTTGTTGGTTGATACTTTGTCTAAAGTAATGTCGTAGAAAACCTGATTTAAGCCAGTTGCACTCTGGAAGAGAGCACTTTGAACTTCAAATGGGTTAGAGTTGTCGTGTGACCATATTTCAATATCTTCATTTGCTCTGAATGCAATAGGAAGAGTGTAGTTGTTTTCATAAGCTACAAATTTACCCTTGCTGAAAAGTCTGTTGTAATACTCTTCGTTAATTTGAGAGGTTGAGCCCTGATCATTGTCAACAATATAATCAAGTGCAAAAAATGCGTTATAAACGGGTGTTTGTCTGTGATAAGTGTAGCTATTGATGTAGTTGCCAAACATACCTAAGTGATATTGCATATTTGAAACCTTTTCGTAAGCCATTGAAGAGAATGTTGAAACGCCGTTGTAGTAGTACCAGCAAGGGTCCATTCTTGCACGAAGTGAGGTTAACTCCATTCTATAGTTATCGTTACCCTCGTATTCGTCAATTTTATCCTTTAAAATCTGGAAGTCGTCATAATCGCTGACAAAGTTTGTTTTTGGTTGGTCCATACTGTAATTGTTTGTATTAGCAACGATATATTCTGCACAGCAGGAGCAAAGAAGTAATGCACAAACTGCCATCTTGGGAAAATTCTTACTATGCAAAATACCAAGAGCAAGACAATAAATTCCAACGAATGCTACGCATATCCAGACACCGACCTCAGAGAAATTCTTGGAGCCGATTTCCTGAACCATTATAACAAAGAAAATTATTGCTGTGCCTACACCTATAATTTGTCTTCTTGTGTATTCTTTGATGAATGTAAGTGCTCTGAATGCAAAAATTAAGAGCAAGAATGAATACATATAAGAAAATCTGTATGGTAAATCGTTAGGGAAGTGGAAACCATGCCAGATGTAGTTTAAATAGTTGGTATAACAGCTTGCAAACATTACGCCTAAAATTCCGCAGCTCAATATTTTTTCTTTTCCAGAAATCTTGTTTGAGAAAATAAAAAGTGGAACCAACATAACTGTTAAAATGCCACAATAAACATTAGGCAAAACATCCTCGCCACTGCTACGGATTGTAGGGTCCAAATAAGCTAAGTGGTTAGCTAAAAAGTCAAAAACTGAAAAATATGTTTTTAATTCCTCTGGGAATGTTCCACTTGTTGCAGAGCAATTCTGGAGTACAAAATATACAGGAATAAGTGCAAACGCAGAAAGACAAGCAGACATTACTGATGAAAATGCGAAAATAGAGCCTGTGTCAAAAAACCTTGAGTTTCTTAAAGAGTTGATAACATAGCTTAAAGTTGATTTTATATTGTTCTCACGCTCTTTTAATTTGCCAAAATATGTGCTTGATAGCTCATATTGAGTAAAGTAGTTAAAAATGAAGAATAAAACTGAGAAAATACAAACCATATAAGCCATATAATAGTTTGTTAAGAATGTGAGTGTTAATGAAACAATGTAAAGTGACGCCTTGCGTTCTCTTATAATTTTATCAATACCAAGCATTACAAGAGGGAAAAGGTAAAATGAATCAATCCACATTACATTCCAGTAGTACGCAATAAAATATCCGCTACAAGCGTAAAGTACACCGAAAGCAGAGATTATCGGTGATTGTTCTGATGAATATTTTTTTCTTAAAAAATATGAGAATGTAAATGAAGCGGTCATAGCCTTTAAAATAATCATAATTGCAATAGCTTCGGGCATATTTTTGTGACCGACTAAAAGCATTACTAAGGCAAATGGTGAAGAAAGGTAGTTATAAAAATTACCTAAAAATGTTCCACCACCGCCTGATGTCCATGAATAAAGAAAGCTGTCAAAATTTACAAATCTCTCGTAGAATTCTGCGAAAAGTGGACCATATTGGTGGTAAAGGTCCATTCTTAAAATGGTTTTATCACCAAAAGGGATTAAGTCAAAGCAGTAATAAACCACCATCATAATTAAAAATGTGCAACCTACCGCTAAAAAAGAATAGCGGTTATCATAAAAGAATCTTAGGTTTTTGTTTTCTTGAAATTTATTCTTCATTGTTTTCTCCTGTGATTTTATTAATAATTAAAACACTCTATATAATACCATATATGTGAAATTCTTTCAATCATTTTGTACTTTTTTAATATTGTGTTTAAAAAATATTCTAAAAAAAGTTCTAATCACGGACAAGTGTAAATAAACTTTTTTAGAAGACTAAAAGAGAGGGTTTGATAAAATGCAGGATTTTTTAAATGCAGTTTCACTTTTGCCCAAGGATGTTGAAGCTTTAATTTCTGCGATAAATGGTGATTTTAAAGCTAAAGTTAATGAAATTCGTTTCAGAAGCAATAAGCCTGTGACACTTAACACCAAAGAGGGCGTTTTTTATTGTACAAAAAATGGGCGGGTGACTATTAATTATAATGATGATTTGTATTTTACTGATGACAGAAAGATGCAAGAGATAGTTTTTTCATTAGCAAGACGCTCGATTCATACATATCAGGATATGCTGGCAAAGGGTTTTTTGCCTCTCAAAAATGGTTGCAAGGCTGGGGTTGCTGGGTGTGCGGTTATAAAGGATGGCGCGGTGTATTCTATAAGCTCGTTTAATAGTGTAAATATAAGAATATCTCGCGATTATTTTGGGTGTGCAAAAGAAATTTATAAAGCTGTGGGTGAAGAGTGTGAGTCTTTCCTTTTGGTAGGACAACCGCTTTCAGGTAAAACTACACTTTTAAGAGATTTGTGTAGGCTTTTTGCAGGCGAAGCCTCGTTTGAACCTAAAAAAATCGTGATTGTTGACGAAAGGGATGAAATTGCTTCAAAATCCTTCGGTGGTGGTATAGATGTGGGGGTTCACACCGATGTTTTGTCGCTTTATCCTAAGAAAGTGGGGATTGATATCGCTTTGAGAACGCTTTCGCCGGACATTATTGTTTTAGACGAAATTGGAGCTGATGATGAAATTAACGGGATTTTATCGGGAATGAATAGCGGTGTGAAATTTATTGCAACTGCTCACGGAGGTGATTTGAGCGAGGTGCTGTTAAGACCTAATATAAAAAAGCTTGTTGATGCAAAGGTTTTTAAAAAGGCGGTAATTCTTAAAGGTAAAACAACTCCCGGAGAAATTAAAGAAGTGATTGATTTATGAATATAATTTTTAGTTTATTTATTTCTTTGTGTTTTATTCTTTTAGGCGTTAATAGAATTCTTGGGGTAAAAAGAAACACAAAAGCACTTTATGAAGCTTTACAGTTTATAAATTTAGTTAAAAATAATATTCGCTTTTCTTCTATGGATTATGAAAACTTAATAGAAAATGCAAAAAAAGAGCAGTTTTCATTTATAAGCTTCGAAGAGGGGGTGAGGTTTTCAGGTTGTGTCAGTGAAAATCCGCAAAAGGAATTTTCATGTTTTTTAGAAAAAATTGGCACAACTGATATTTTAGGGCAGATGTCAATTTGTGATGAGTATATAGAGCGATTTAAAGGGTTTTACAATGAAAGTGTAAAAAATGAAAAAGGAAAGGTAAATGTAATCGGAGCTATAAGCGTACTTTCAGTGGTGTGCGTTCTGATTCTCGGAGGTTAGGGTAAATGGATATTTCATTTATTTATAAGGTAGCGGCTATAGGTTTGATAACGGCAGTTGTAAATCAGATTTTACAGAAAAATGGTAAAGAAGAATATACCATTATAACAACAATAGCAGGGCTTATAATTGTTGTTTTTATGCTTTTGCCGTTTATTTCAGAGCTAAATGATGAGCTTTCATCATTTTTCGGGATATGACAGTAACTAAGTTAGCCGTTTTTGCACTTATAGCTTTGTTGAGTTTAACCCTTTTAAAAAAATATTCTGGTGGAATTTCTGCAATTGCAGAATTGGCAGTTGTAGTAATTCTCATAGTTGGTATTATTCCTGATTTTAAAGATTTGCTTGCATCATTCAAGGAAATAAGTGGGGTGGCTTCTGTTTCACAGGATGTGCTGAAAACTATGCTCAAAGCATTTTCTATTTTGACAGTCGGCGGTATAGCTACTGATATTTGCAGAGATAATGGTGAAAATGCCCTTGGCGGTGTTGTAGATACAATAGTTAAAATTCTCGCGATATCTTGTGCTGTACCAACATTTTCGGCTGTGCTTACAACTGCTTTAGCATTATTGGAGTAAAAAATGAAAAGAATTTCAATTATATTCTTAGCAGCAATTTTAATGCCGTTAGTTTCTTTTTGGTGTTTTGCAGGGGATGGCGATATTGATAATTATAAAAGTGAGTTTTCCTATGATGAAATGATTTCTAGTATTGATTCAACTGCTATTGAAGCTTTGAATGATATAGGAATAACAGAAATAAGCTTTGAGAGTATATTCTCAGTAACACCAAAAAAAGTATTTGACTCCTTTTATAATGTTTTTACAGGTGCTTTGAAGGAGCCGTTTAAAATATTTTTAAGTGTTGCCGGAGTAATGGCGATAATGGCACTTTTAACTAATCTTTCACGTTCACCAGAAACAGTGACGCTTATAGGTAGCTCTTGTGTTGCGTGTGTTCTCGCGGTGCCTATGGTGTCACTTGTAACTCGTACATTTTCGGTTTTAGAAACACTTTCTTCATTTACTACCGCATTTTCGGGTGTTTTTTGTGCGGTGAGCTCTGCTTCGGGTGGTGTAATTCAGGGGACTGCGTTTATTGGTATGAATGTAGCAATCAACTCAGTTTTTAGCGTGTTGCTTTCTGCAGTTTCAAGTCCGCTTTCTTACTGTATGTGTTCGCTCGCTTTTCTTTCTTGCTTTAATATTAAGACATTCAGCGAAAGAATGAGCGATTTATTTAAAAGGTGTTACATATTTATTTTGGGACTAATAACAACACTGTTTTCTGGTGTTTCGGCTCTTAAGACTATTTTGGGCGGTAGTGCTGATTCCGTAGCCAGCAGAGGCGTTAAGTTTTTAGTTGGTCGTTCTTTGCCACTTGTGGGTGGTGTGGTGAGTGAAAGTTATCAAAGTATAATTGCAAGTCTCAGTCTTATAAAAAGCACGGTGGGCGTATTTGGGATAATAACTGTTGTTATAACGGTGTTACCTATTATTGCAGAGTTAGCTTCGTGGTGGCTTACATTAACATTTATTGCAACCACCTCTGAAATTTTCGGTTGTTTTAAAATAGAGAATTTTATAAACATTTTTAAGGATGTAATTATTCTTTTGATTGCAACTGTTTCTTTTTCAGCGTTGTTGTTTATTATTTCGTGTGGCTTTATGCTGATTTTTAAAGGAAGTGTATAAATGTGGAAAATGTCAAAGCAGTTTTAGTTAATTATGCAGTTTGTGCACTTCTTGGGAGTATTTTTGAGTTTATTTCACCACGAAAAAGTAAAGAAACATTCAGAATAGTATCATCAATAATTTTGCTTTCTGTTATTGTGATTCCACTTGCAACACTTGATTTTGCAGAGATGATTGAGGAAATATCAGTAGATTATGAAGAAACTAATGAAGCTGACACTCTTTTACATACCGCGAATTTAATGGAAAAGGAATTGTACAACAAAATAGAAAATATACTCATAAATCAGAGTGTGGATGAATATGAAATATATATAAGCACAGAAATAGACAAAGAGGCAAATGAGATTGTTTTAACTGAAATTAAGATTCTGGTTGATGATAAATTTCGGGATAAAATTCCTGATTTGGAAAGAAGCTTGAGTGGAGAGTTTAAAGAAGTTTTGAAAATAGGTGTTAAAAATGAAAACTGAGTTTAAAGAGGTTTTAAAAAAGCTAAGCGGTAATAAAAAGAATATGGTGTTAATAATTTGTGCTTTTATTGCAGTAGTGCTTTTAGTCGCTTCAGAATTTGCAGAAAGTGAAGCAGATGAAAATCTGGATGTAAAAACAGGCGTATCATCAGCAGAGTATATAAAAAAACAAGAAGAAAAACTAAAAACTCTATTGGAAGCAATAGATGGTGCTGGTGAAGTAGAGGTAATGCTGACTCTTGAGAGCTGTTACGAAAATGTTTATTTAAAGGATAGTAGCTTGAAAACAGAAAGCTATGACAAGGAATTTAAGGAAGAGCAGGAAGAAAGCTACATAATGGCGAAAACGGGGTCTAATACACAAGAGGGTGTAATTATAAAGGTGTATGAACCAGTTGTGAAAGGTGTTGCTGTGGTGGCAACGGGTGGAGATAGCGAAAAAGTAAAAATGGCTATTATAGAAACTGTTTCGGCAGTTTTTAATATAAATAGCGTGAATATTTCGGTAGAAAAAATGAAAACTGAAAGGACAGAGCGGTAATGAATATGTTAATAAAAAGACGACAACTTATAATGGCGACACTTGTGGTGGCATTAGGTTCGGCAGTGTTTGTGAACTGGTATTTTACTAATTCAGACGGGAATGTAGTAAACACGAGTGAAACTACAAACGAATATGTGCAGAACTTAGGTGAAGCAAAATATGTTGATTCTCAAAAGGTGGATACAAAAGATACAACCAATAAATCAACTGCAGCTGCAAGCAAAAACACCGATTATTTTGCCAGTGTGAAATTAAAAAGAACCAAGGCTCACGACGAAGCCTTGGAAAAAATGAAAGCGTTATTAAAGGAAGCACCTGAAAATAGTGAAGCAGCAAAAGAAATTTCAGAGTCAATTGACTCTCTCAGTAAAACAATTAAGCTTGAAGCAGATATTGAAGCACTCATTTCCGCAAAACTCAAATGCCAGTGTGTTGTAATGATAAATAATGATAATGCAGAGGTTGTTGTAACAAAGGGCAACCTTAATGATGCAAGTATCTTGCAGATTATGGATGCGGTGCTTAATAATACGAGCGTTAAGGCGGAGAATGTTAAGATTAGTGAGAGTTAGGGAATAGAAATTAGGAAACAGGGATTTGCTATAAATAAATAACTCGTGTGTAGCAAAAACTATACACGAGTTTATCTATTTCTGTTTCCTGCTTTCTATTTTCTATTTCCTAAAACCTTCAAAATATTCTTACTAAAAATCTTCTCCAACTCATCATCCGTAAGCCCAAGTGACAAAATATAATCTAACTCATCCTGTTGTCGCCACATAGGGTAATCGGTTGCAAAAATTACTTTGTCTGCACCGTAACGACGGATGATTTTAATAGCAGTTTCCTTTTCTAAAGCGAAAAATGCTGAGCAAGTGTCTACGTATAAATTTGGTAACTTACATAATTTTTCACTTGCTTCTTCCCATATAGAGTAACCGCCGAAGTGGGCGCCTATAACAGTTAAATCGGTGTAGATTTCCATTACCGGTAAAAGTC
>JAEIGA010019661.1_pt1 | contig 10294 bp, 8 predicted proteins | sample 9270691 | NCBI WGS metagenome assembly JAEIGA01 (sample SAMN17057246, study PRJNA624740) | gut metagenome | biome: biome; isolation source: fecal sample | host: Bos grunniens | place: China: Xizang | collected 2019
GAAGAAGTTTTTACGCTCGGTGAACTGCTCCATGATATATGCCATGGTGATGCTCTCCTTAGGCGTTAGGCGTGGTGAGTGGCTGCGATTATTGATGATGCACGACACAAACTCCTGAATCTCATAGCGTAGGCCTGGCTCGTCCCACTTATAGAAGTATTTCTTATTCTTGCTCTGATCCTCATAGCGAAGCTCGAAGTAGTCGGTCTTCCACCATGGCGATGGTACATAGGCGTAGCCCTGTGTGCCTGAGATAACCAAGTCGCCCTCGGTCTTTACGCCCAAGCCGAGCTGGAACGATGCTACAGCACTCTTATAGAGTATAATACCGCGAGTATAGATATCCACACCGTTGTCATTAAGGCGACTATAGAGGTTTATGTGTTCATGCTCTGTACCCAAGAGCTTTAGGATTGGTAGGAGTGGGTATGAGCCCATCTCGTAGAGCGAGCCTCCCGCCTGCTCAGGGTCAAGCTCTCGGTGTAGGTTCTCCTCGCCCCAGAGCTTCGACTCCGAAGCATCAATGCCTACAACCTCACCAATAAGACCGCTCTTAACCAAGGTTATAAGGTGGTTGAAGGCTGGACAGTAGGCTGTCTTATTTGCCTCCAAGAGCACCACATCATTCTCCTTAGCGAGGTTATACAACTCCTCAGCCTCCTTGCCACGAAGCACCAAAGGCGTCTCGCACAACACATGACGGCCATGCTCCAAGGCGTACTTAGCCTGAGAGTAGTGGCAGAGGTGTGGGGTAGCTATATATACGGCATCCGAGGCATCCACAAGCTCCTCGAAAGTGCTAAACTGCGTAGCTATGTTATGCTTCGTAGCAAAGGCCTCGGCCTTATTACTATCTATATCGTATATGCCCGAGATATTCGCGGCATCCACCATAGGAATCTCCTTTGCAAAGCGGTCTGCAATACGGCCACAGCCCACGATGCCCATGTTTATGATAATCTCACTCTCGGCACGCAACATCGTAGAGCTTACGCCCTCGGTGCGAGGTAGATATACGACCTTGCAGTACTCGTTGAGGTAGTCGAACTTGCCTACCCAATCCGAGCCGATGGCGAAGATATCTACATCGTACTTGAGTATGTCGTCAATCTTCTGACCTACATAATCCTCGATAATGACCTGATCGACAAAGCCTGTTCGCTTTACCGCCTCGACACGCTCAAGAACATTGTTCCTAACATTGAGCTTGCCACGCTCGCGGTCAAAGCTATCGTTGGTAACGCCCACAATGAGGTAGTCACCAAGCTCCTTAGCTCGGCGCAAAAGGTTGATGTGACCCTCATGTAGTAGGTCGTATGTGCCGTATGTGATAACCTTCTTCATTGTTTATCTATTTCTCACCGAAAATCTCCTCGCGGTACTCCACGCAGTGGATCGAGGCCTTAATCTGCTCCTCTGTAGGCAGCTTGCGCCAGTCACCATATACACCCCTTAGGTAGGCATCCATATCCTTTGGTACAGGGAACTCATGGCCCTCGAACATGGCTGTGCTAAGTGGGAATATATCCTTTGCAAAGAATGTACTCTTTTGCCATCCAATGCCAAGGGTGTAGTGATACTCTCCCTTAGGGTTAATCTTACCGATAAGTCTGATAATCGGAACAATGATGCCTAAGCATAGTATCTGTATGACTCTTGTTGTGAGATGACGCAACCACTTGGTCTTAACATATATCGACAAGTGCTGGAGGTTGCGGTAAATAATCTTTGCTGCTCTCGAAGCAAACAGGCTCGTCTTCTCGATTGAGAAGATATCGATAAACTTGCCTTTGTATTTCAGGTATTTGTATCGACCGCCATAGATGGATACAGTGTCGTCGAGTTTGCGGAACTTACCAAAAACATTGGTGTACTCAATATCGCTATGTATGGTCTGATATACATACTTCTCGCTGTTGAGGTTGTGTAGTATCTTCTCAAGACGCTTAACCTCCTTGCGCGTCATCACAATATCAATATCATCATCCCAAGGGATAAAACCTCCATGTCGAGCAGCTCCGAGGAGTGTTCCTGAGCTTAGCCACCACTCGATATTATGCTCTTTGCATATCGCCGCTAAGTCGAGAAGCATCTCCAATAGCTCCAACTGGTTATTTCGTAGCTTTGAGCCCTCGGGTGAGTAGCGTTCCTTAAGTGTTTGGGTATCTGTAGTATTCATTGTAGTTCTATTTTGTCGTGCCGTATATCTCTGCTATATACTCCTGGTTGTGTATGCATCGCTTAATAGCCTCATCGCCAGGTATTGCTCTCCAATTGCCATATACGCGCGTGAGGTATGCATCCATATCGTGTGGTACAGGCATCTGCTCGCCCTCGAACTCTGCGGTCGTTAGAGGCATGGTGTCCTTCATGAAGAAGGTGTGCTTGGCCCAGCCCTGACCAAGAGAGTAGTGATACTCACCACGAGGGTTTATCAAGCCTATAATGCGTAGAATAGGGAAGATTATGCAGATGCATAGCACCTGAATAAGCCTGATAAGAGGCTTGCGTACAGCGCCCCAGCGGATATATGATGTTAGGTGCTGTATATTGCCATATATGGTGCTTGCAGCCTTAGCAGCAAAGTAGCTGGTCTTCTCAATGGTGAAGATATCGAAGCCTATGCCGCGCCACTTATAGTAGTTGTAGCGTCTGTTTTTTGATACCACCTCTCCCTCGCGCTTGCGGTACTTGGCAAAGCAGTTGACATACTCCACATCGCTACGCATAGAGTGGAGTATAAACTCCTTATCCTCCATCTTTAGAAGTATCTTCTCCAAGCGGCGATAGTCCTTGCGTAGCATGACAATATCGATATCGTCATCCCAGGGAATGAAGCCCTTGTGGCGTGCTGCGCCGAGGAGTGTCCCCGAGCTTAGCCACCATGGAATATTGTTCTCCTTACATATTGCATCAACCCTCTTGAGCATCTGTAGTAGCTCCATTTGGTCTCGTCTTAGTAGCGAGCCTTCGGGGTTATATCGCTGTTTGAGTTGTTCGGCATCAAACTCAAAATTGTTATCTCTCATAGAGTCTCTTCATTATCATTGCAAATTTATAAAATTATTTTCATATATCCCAAAATAAGAGTATCTTTGTGTGAATTATTATCAAATGAAGTGAATATGAAGCGACTTGGCGCAAAAATAGGCTGGGGATTAAACAGAGCAACAAAGCTTTTTGGTAATGCCTTATCGGCACTCGTTAGATGTGGCGTTAAGGTTAAGCGTGGTAGGGTGGTGTGCTGGGCATACAACTACAAACAGTATGGTTGCAACCCTCGTTACCTTACCGAATACCTCCTTGAAAACCACCCCGATATGGAGGTTGTGTGGGTATTCCGCCGTGGCATAGATATCTCAGGCATCGATAGCCGTATTAAGTGCGTTAGGTTTCGTACGCTGGAGTATTTGAAGATGATAAATAGTGCGGAGTTCCTTGTAACTAACTCGCGCACTGATCCTTGGCATATCTATTGGCATAAGCGTCCCGAGCAGAAGTATCTGATGGTGTGGCATGGTGGCGCTGCTCTAAAGCAGATAGAGCGCGATGTTGAGGATAGACTCGGATATAGCTATGTTCGTAAGGCTAAGCGTGACTCGGAGGTGTGTGACCTTATGATCTCGGGCTGTAGAGCAAATACCGAGCTTATAAAGCGTAGCTTCTGGTACTCGGGTGAGGTTCTTGAGAGGGGTATTCCTCGCAACGATATATTCTTTGACAAGCCTAAGCATCAGGAGATTAGAGAGCGTATAAACGAGAAGTATGGTATTTCGCCAGATAGCCGTATAGTGCTGTATGCTCCAACCTTTCGCCGCAGTGGTACTATAGAGCCATATCGCATAGATTGGGCTGGACTTTTGCCACTTCTCAGGGAGAAGTTAGATTCACAGAAGGTGACCATATTCCTTCGCTTGCACCCAAATCTAATTGGTAAGGTCGATACCTCATCGCTACAGAATTGTGCTGAGGTGGTTGATATGACACGCTACCACGATATGCAGGAGTTGTTGTGCGTAAGCGATATGCTTATTACCGACTATTCGAGTTCGATGTTTGACTATGCAATGTTGCGCCGCCCTTGTATATTGTATGCTACGGATGTTGAGCAGTATGACCGTGGCTACTACTACGACTTTAAGGAACTGCCATTCCCATTGGCACAGAGTGGCGAGGAGCTTAAAAACTTGATAGAGAACTTCGATAGCGCCGCCTATCTCGCCCGTTTGGAGGAGTTCCTAAACAATACCTTAGGACTTAAGGAACAGGGCGTTGCGGCGAAGGAGCTTGCCGAGTGGATGCGCAGTAGGATGAATTAAGAATAATAGGCTGACCAAACGGTCAGTCTATTTGCTTAGATAATAAATAATTAAAACGGAATCTCATCATCGTTAGGGATGTATTTCTCAAGATAGTGTCCACACTTGTCGATATACCATTTGTCGTTGTCTTGTACGACAATTGTAGTACCTTCAGAAAATGGGAATGCCCAATCAAATTGACACTTGATAACCAGCTTGCCCTGCTCGTCTATATAGCCCCACTTGCCACCGAGCGATACGGGGGCTAACCCATCCGAAAAGTAACCTATAGAGTCGTATAATATTGGTGCAATTACGCTATCATTCAGTGAGATGCAGACATACTTTTCTCCCAATTTTACGATAACCACTCCATTCTCATCTATGCTCTTGATGAAGTCATATTTAGGGGTAATGCATACCTCATTTTTGAGGTTGATTACACCTTGCTTTATGGTTGTAGAGCAGCTCTATGTAGATTTATATGCTGGTGATGGTAAATGTAAGATCTATCGCTCGTTATAGATAAGCATTGCAGTAGGTATCCAGGATATCTTACCCATAGAGTCGGTGCAACAGCAAGTCGAGTATTTGATATCGATAACTTCGATATTGTTCTCCTCTAGGAACTTGTTGATGCTGTTATCCAATCTGTCGTGATGAAGGATGTTTTGGCTGTTTGTTATGAAAGTTTTTACCTTAGTCATAATTTTCAATGTTTATTGTTAATAGTTTTAGTTTATGTCATTCTGCTTCTATATATAACAAATTAGAGCAATAACTTTTACATTTTTGCAATTTATTCTTTTTCGTTAACTTTGTTAATGCGCCTTACAAACTTCTCCAACATGTCGTAGTAGAGGTAGTCATTAACATTACTATGGGTATGTCGGTGCATAGCCTCAAAGAAGGCTTTGAAGTTTACATCCTCATTAACTTCTGATGTCATTTTGAGAAATTTGTATAGGTCTTTGTATTTGATAACTTTATAAACTCCATCCAATGTATTCTCAGGTATATTGTAATTAGGCGCGAGAATGAAGAAATGGGGTTTCTTGCCAACATCTTTGTTATGCTTTGTTTTGTTGTTAATATCTGTGCGCCAATTGATATAGTTCAAATACCTATCTAATTGAGTTATATCATGTTTAGTGCCGTTTTTTACATCTCCTGCTGTTGTCGCTGCTAGCTTTTGATTGTATTTCTCGTCCTCGGCTGTCGAATTGATATCAGATTTGATCTTATTCTCGATTACAATAATGTTCTTTGAGTCTCGAATAAGTAGGTCTATGCGTCCTCCGCTTGGTTTTTTAGCGTGCTCTGAATAGCTGTCTTTATCCTCAATCTTTGCATTCTCCTCGCGTGTAACGGTGAAAGAGTCGCTTAACTCTATGTCGTATTGTTTGAAGAATCTCTGCCATAATTGCGGATATTTTTCCATAAAATGTTTAAGAGCATAGGAGAATCTATTCTCATCGTTTTGAATTTGGCAAATGTCGAAAATGGAGAGTTCTCGGTTTACATTTATATGCTCTCCAATATCTGCAATCTCCTCAGCTACAGTTCCAACGGGTTGAGATTCCCAATATTTGCGCTCAGCATCTTTGATTATGCTCATTAAATTTTCATAATCACGGGTGTCTGTATTGGGATAAATATATTGCTTTAGCGATGCTTTAGCCTGTTGATATCCCTCTAATTTGATTGTAGTATTAAGTATATTGTGATTATCTACGAAGCTGTCAATATTACCATTGTGAGCGTTGTCACTCTCTGAGCTCTGGAAACGAATGAATATGCGGCAGTTCTTTTTAGTGCGATGTACCGCAGTAGCTTTATATGTGATGTATATATTTTGCTGCCCAGCACCCTCAAAAATATCTATAATAGATGCTTTATTATATGTGATATGCTCATCGCATATATACTTCTTTTGTGATTCTGATAGTAGGTAATCTAGCTCATTCAAGTCGCGAGATTGGCTACAAGCTACATCCTCAACCTCTACCAAACCTTCGGCCTTGCCAATTACCTCAACTACATCTTTAGTGTGGTATTTAATAAGAAGCATGTCTGATATTTTGTTGTGATGCTCTTTCGCAAGATTGCCTCTTGAGTTTAGGTATATATAGTGTCCATTCTTATCCGACTTGAACATATTTATCACTTCATGTCCTATATTGGTGGATAGGTAATCGCCTACATACATTCTATTAAGTACGATTCCATTTTTATCTGTAGCCATAAGGGAGTAGTTTTAGTATTGTTTGCAATATGTAAATGCAAATAGTTTTTTGCCGTTAGCAAATTTAGCATTTTTTTTACAATATTCTCCCATATATATAACAAATAGAGATGAAAACTTTTAGCTCTTCTCAAACTATTTTTAATAGCGAGTAAACAAATAGGGCTGTTAGCATTTGCCAACAGCCCTTGTTTATCTTGTCTCTATCTTCGATTAGCGGTAGAAGATTGAAGAGATAGATTTGTAGTTGTGAACGCGCTCGATAACATCTGCAAAGATTGGAGCAACGCTCAATACGGTGAACTTAGACAAGTCCTCGCCCTCCTTGAGTGGAATAGTATCGGTTGTGATAACCTCCTGAATAGCACTCTCGTTGATGCGGTCATATGCCTTACCTGAAAGCACAGGATGGGTAACAGCAGCACGAACACTCTTAGCACCCTTATCCATAAGCATATTAGCTGCCATACAGATAGTACCTGCGGTGTCAATCATATCATCCACGATGATAACATTGCGACCCTCAACCTCACCGATAGCTGTCATTGAGCCAACAACATTTGCCTTAGCACGCTCCTTGTGAGAGATGATGATAGGTGCCTGGAAGTGCTTTGCGTATGATGAAGCACGCTTTGCGCCACCCATATCTGGAGATGCGATAGAGAGGTCAGGAATCTGCAACTTCTGGATATAAGGTACGAAGATACCGCTTGCGTAGAGAGCATCCATTGGAAGGTCAAAGAAGCCCTGAATCTGATCAGCATGGAGGTCCATAGTCATTACACGCTGAACACCTGCTGCGATAAGCATATTTGCAACGAGACGAGCTGTGATAGGTACACGAGGACGATCCTTACGATCCTGACGCGCCCAACCGAAGTAAGGGATAACAGCGATAACCTGGTGAGCCGAAGCACGGCGTGCAGCATCTGCCATCATCAAGAGCTCCATGAGGTTGTCTGATGGTGGGAATGTTGACTGAATGATAAAGACAGTACAGCCACGAATAGACTCGTGGAAGCATGGCTGGAACTCGCCGTCACTAAACTGAAGGACATCCGAGTCGCCGAGCTTAATGCCATACTCGGCAGCAATCTTCTCTGCGAGGTATCGAGAACCACGACCTGCGAAGAACTTAATCTTATGGATAGCCATTTTTTATTATAAAGTTAAGTTAGAGTACCACAAAGGTAGTGCAAATAAGCTGAATAAACAACCTTTTTGCTACATATTTTCTCAATTATTATTTAATGCCTCCTCAATGAAGCTGATAATCTCCTCGCGACCTGTGCCCTTTTCGCTCGAAGAGATAAAGATTGGAGGTAGCTCCTCCCACTGCTCGGCGAGGGTCTGCTTATAGGCCTTGACATTGCGATTTAGCTGAGCCTGAGAGAGTTTGTCTGCCTTGGTGAAGATAATGCCAAAGGGTATGCCGTTCTCGCCGAGTAGCTCAATGAAGCGTAGGTCTATCTTCTGTGGCTCGAGGCGCGAGTCAACAAGGACGAACAGAAAATGCATCTTCTCACACTTAAGCACATAGTCCAAGATGAGCTTCGAGAACTCACCGCGTGCACTCTTTGATACGCGTGCATAGCCATAACCTGGCAAGTCAACCAAATACCAGCTATTGTTAATCAAGAAGTGGTTGATAAGTTTTGTCTTACCTGGCGTACCAGAGACCTTTGCCAAGCCATTGTTGTTTGTGAGCATATTCACCAAGGATGATTTGCCTACATTACTGCGGCCAATAAAGGCTATATCCTTTAGGTCATCCTTAGGTACTTGAGAAATCTTCTCGGAGCTACACTTAAACTTAGCTTTAATCGTAATTGCCATCGCGTCTCAATTTTTTTTGCAAAAATATAAAAAAAACGAAAAATAAGTTATACCTTTGTATAAAATAAGTAATAAACAAGTTGATAATATGAAAAAAGAGTGGAATGATGTTCGTGAATTTCATGAGAAGTTCGGACATCCTGTGGCCGAGGAGCCAAAGATGATTGATAAGAAGCGTGCCTTGTCGCGTGCAAAGTGGATGAATGAGGAGGTCGCAGAGTTCCTTATCGCTGATAATATCTACGAGCAGGCAGATGCTATGATTGACTTGATGTACTTTGCTCTTGGCACAATGGTTGAGATGGGCTTGGAGGCTGATGAACTATTTGAGATTGTGCAGCAGGCAAATATGGCAAAACTCTGGCCAGATGGCAAGCCTCACTACAACCCTAAGGATGGCAAGGTTATTAAGCCTGACACATGGGAGGATCCAGCACCAAAGATTAAGGCATATATCGATGCTGTTATAGCATCAAAAAAGTAGATAGTCTATAAATACGAGCATGAAAATATTATTTACCTAAAAACAATAAACAACCATGAAAAAATTATTCTATCTTTTGTTGTGTTTGCCATTGGCATTCGCAGCATGTCAGCCTGAGGAACCAGGTATTGAGAACAAGGTCTACAACCTTAGTGTGACATCGGAGAGTGTTCTAAATTTCGAGGCCGAGGGTGGTCAGGGTGTTATTACCTACAACCTCGCTGAGGTTACTCGCACAAAGCCTGTACCAGAGCCACAGGTTGAGGCTACTTGTGCTGCAGCATGGGTTACAGAACTTATCGTTGCTGAGACTATCACTTTCAATGTTGCTGCCAATGATGGCGATGCTCGTGAGACAAAGGTCGTTATTACCTATGGCGAGCAGAAGTTTGAGGTTGCAGTGAAGCAGGCTGCTAAGCCACAGGATGGCGTAGTATTCGAGGCTAAGGTGCTCACAGGTGAGTATTATGGCGAGTACTATACACCTAATGCTGGTAACTACTATATCTTCTTCTCGGATAATGGCTTTAGCGAGGAGGGTAAAATGCTTCCAAACTCTATCTACTATCAGCTTGACCTCTATGGTCCATTGTATGAGGGTGAGGCAGTGAATGGTTATATTCCACTTCCAGCAGGTACATACAACTTCGATGTTAACGATACTATGGCTTGCAATACAATCGGTTATAGCTATTCAGAATATATGGTTACTGATGATGAGTATGTTGATGAGTACTATTTCGATGATGCAGAGCTTGTTGTTAACGAGGATGGCTCATGCGTATTGACTGCAATGGTTGGAGGTGTTAAGCACCGTGTAACCTTCTCAGGTGAGTCAACAATTTCAGATAAGCGTGAGGTTAACCAGGGTGGTGAGAATGTAGAGATGGGTGCAAACTTTGCATATGCATACTACTATGGTGATCAGTATAACCCAGGTATTTCAGATAATTTCTACCTATTCCTATCGGATGTTGGTGTAGATGCTGACGGTTGGGAGCTTCCTAACGGTACATACTATCGTTTCGATCTATACAGTGAGTTGGTAAATAAGGAGGAGGGTCTTGCTATCCCTTATGGTACATATACCCTTGACAGTGGTACAATGATTCCATACACTATTAGCATGGGTTACTCTGCATACTATGTTATGGATGATGCAGCGTGGGATTATGCTGTATCAGGTGCTCCAATAGCAGGTACTGTTGTTATTGACGAGACAGGTGTTACAGCACATGTTATGGTCAACGGCGGTTGGCATACAGTTACATACGAGGGCGGTATCACCATTGTTGATGCATCAAGCGGCGGCGAAGGTGGTGGCGAAGGCGAGGGCCCATACTCTACATTGTGGGAGGATTATCGCTGCAACTTCGACGGCCACACTCTCTACTACGCATATTATAGCGATTACTACGAGGTAGGCTA
>JAEIGA010019662.1_pt1 | contig 10294 bp, 9 predicted proteins | sample 9270691 | NCBI WGS metagenome assembly JAEIGA01 (sample SAMN17057246, study PRJNA624740) | gut metagenome | biome: biome; isolation source: fecal sample | host: Bos grunniens | place: China: Xizang | collected 2019
TCTATCCCGCGATATTGGACTGCAAATATACGGACAATTTTTGAAAGTGCAAATTTTTATTGCAAAAATTCAAGAATTTCCGACATATTTTCTTTCGAGAACGATTTCTGCTCACCTGAAGACAGATTCTTGATATTGATAATGCCCTCGGCCATCTCATTTCCGCCAACGATTGAGAGGAACGGTATGGCCTTCTTGTCGGCATAATCAAACTGTTTCTTGAGCTTAGTCTGCTCCGGATAGATCTCGCAAGCAATACCGGCTTCACGAAGTGACTTCACCACCGGGATAAGATATTTGAGCTCTTCCACTCCCATATTGGCAAAAAGAAGTCTTGTGGTGGAGGTAACTTCCGAAGGGAACTTGTCGAGTCCCTTGAGGACATCGTAGATACGGTCTGCGCCGAATGAAATACCCACTCCTGACATATTCGGAAGGCCGAAGATGCCTGTGAGATTGTCGTAACGGCCACCGCCGCAGATACTGCCTATAGCAAAGTCTTTTGCCTTCACTTCGAAGATGGCACCTGTATAATAATTGAGTCCTCGTGCAAGAGAGAGGTCGATTTCCACCTCGTGACGGATGCCTGCTGCATCGATGAATCCGAAGAGTTCCTCGAGTTCGTCAAGACCCTTGAGACCAGTCTCCGATACAAGTCCTGAAGCGGATTTTCCGTTCATAAGGTCACGCATAACGGCAAGTTTCTCTGCAGTAGTTCCGGAAAGTGTCAGAACAGGACGGATCACCTCGATTGCCTCCGGAGTAAGTCCCTTTTCTGCCATCTCAGCCTCCACTGCCTCCAGACCGATCTTGTCAATCTTATCTATAGCCACAGTGATGTCCACCACTTTGTCAGGGAAGCCACAGATCTCAGCCATACCGGTGAGAACCTTGCGGTTATTGATCTTTATGCATACATTGACATCAAAGAGAGTGAACACTCTGTCAACTATCTGGACAAGTTCAAGTTCGTTAAGCTGTGAAGTAGATCCGATCACATCCACATCACACTGATAGAACTCTCTGTAGCGGCCCTTCTGCGGACGGTCAGCACGCCATACCGGCTGGATCTGGAACCTCTTGAAAGGGAATGTGATATCATTCTGGTGCTGGACTACAAAACGGGCAAATGGCACTGTAAGGTCATAACGCAGACCCTTCTCGCATACCTTGAGGGAGAGAGCCTTGCTGTTATATCCGTCCTCTGTACCCTCAACACGATATTCATCATAATTGATCTTTGAGAATGCGTCACCTGAATTGAGAATTCTGAACAGAAGTTTGTCACCTTCCTCTCCGTATTTTCCCAGAAGAGTGCTGAGGTTCTCCATCGACGGAGTCTCTATAGGTGCATAACCGTATGTCTTGAACACCGAACGGATGGTGTCGAATATATAGTTACGACCTGCCATTTCAGCAGGTCCGAAATCTCTCGTGCCCTTTGGGATTGATGGTTTCTGTGCCATTTCGTATTTTATTTTCTATTACAATCTGCAAATATATAATAAAAAGCTGTCTCCTCCGCGTTCTACAAGCCAATTTTACTGCTCCGGAGCGAACATCGGATCCCAGGCAGGGAGCTGCACCGGGGTCTGGTCAAGCATTTCGAGCACATCAGCCGGTACATATTTCTTCTCCACCACCAGACGGAACATATACTCGTCGAACCACTCATCTGTCATAATCAGGCATCCCTGATAACCTGAAGCCGGTCCCCAGCTGTTCTCTACCATCCACTTCACAGGCTTGCCTGTCTCAGGGCATACATCCACAGCAATAAGGGTCATAGCGTGTGATGAACCGCTGGCGTGAGTCTGTACTCTCTGCTTCTTGTCCATACCGAAGGTTACTCCCATAAGTGATTCGTAATCAAAGTTAGCAAGGTCGAGCACTCCCTTCTTTCTATCGTAGAACTTACCCACATCGCAAGAGAAATACATTGCCACATTATCCTTGATGGAAGCGATGGCCATCTCCTTGATACGTTCGACAGGAAGATTGATATACAGCCAGTTATGTCCGTCGTAAACGTGCCTGTCGTAATCGATTTCATATACCTTTCCGTATTCACGGCAAGGGTCGTTCATTATCATCACATAATTATTCTCGAGATCCTCTCCTATATACTCATCATAGAAAGACTTCGGGGTATAGGTGCGACGGTCGACGATATTGCCCTGACGGTCACATCTTGTCCACTCGAACTCCTTCACAGGCTCGCCAAGGCAAAGTGCAAGCATTCTGTAAATCTCAGCAAGCTGCTGCTCCTTCATATTCAGAAGCTTTGCATCCAATGCCGCCATCCTTTTCTCCACCTCCTTCTTAGGACGCTTTCCGATCTCCTTGAAGCCTTCCTCGTAAGCCTGACGAAGTGCCAGACCGTCCTCGCGGAGTTTCAGGGAAAGAAGATTGGCCATCTGCGAAGTATTATTGGCCTGATATGTCTCCGGCATCGCCTCAGAAGGCACAACGCCGTATTTTGTAATGAGGTTCGATACTCCGGTGAACTGTCCGCCGTCACTCAAAGGATGAGAGAAAAGCCAATCGACCTTTCTGTCATCGAAAGAAAGTTCCCTTGTGTCGATGACTCCCTGAAGGAAAAGATTCGCCTTCTCAAGCTGGTCATAGAAAAAGAGATAGTTTTGAGAAAACTCCATCCCAGGAAGTTGATATTTCTCTATCATCTTAGCTCTCAACACATTAAGACCTGTAAAAAGCCAACATCTGCCAGAAGACTGCTGATCGGTGATTCCTTTGGTCCTGACCCTGTCAGAGAAATGTGTGTCAATCATTGCCGCATTCTCGGAATTTATGGCCAATGTGCCGATCGGAGTGCCAGCCAGGGCGTTTCTTATTGCCTTATCAGCTGCATTGCCTTCATATCCTTTACTGATACGTACTAGCATTTCAGCTGAAATTCCTCCTTCCGGAGAGCCTGCAGATGTCTGAGCAGACGCAAGGCTGCCAAGACAGAGAGCGGTCAATGCCGCCGTGATGATGATTTTCTTCATATCTGATTCAATATTTATACAATCCGCTGCCTTAACAGGCACAAAGCACAAATATAGAAAAAACTGCTTTCATTTCCTTTAACGAAAGCAGTTTTAGCTCAAAACAGTTTCAATCAATTAATCAGAAGTATCCGTACGTGGCAGGAGTCACTTCACCGTTTGAATTGACATCCACGTCCATCTCCCGTCCACCCATCACCAGATCGAACCTATAGAAATCATCACCTGACTGAGTTTCGAAATATTCCGCATCATTGTCCTCGAACTGAGCCTGGCCATAATCCGATTCCTGAAGATAATTCATTATATTCTGCGGAACATCGGCCAGAAGAACATCTGTAATTGTCTGCATCCAATTGCCATTCGCGTCATAAAAAGCCTTGCGATCTGTTCCATCCGGCCATTTACCGGTCTCAAAAGAAACGACCCAGCCTCCATCCCTGTATCTTTCCCACTCTACATCCCAGGCATCCGGGTACATCTTCTCAAACTCAGCTCTTATATCCTTTGCAGGCCTTCCATCCTCATATTTTTCACAGGATGCCGCAACAATCATAGCCACGGCTACCGTCAATATTGTAAAAATCCTTTTCATAAGCCTAATCGTCAATTTCGATTACATTGAAATTCTTGTTGAACTTGAGGTCCAGACGGTTGGAAAGCTTCACCTCATATGATCTCCTTCCGATTTCGTACTCAACGAATACTGCCTCAGGATAGTGAATTTTCACATAATCTCTGATCTGGAAAGGCACGAGATTCTCAGGGACACCGGCTCTTGACTCGATTTTCTCCAACGCTCCGCTGTTTTCAAACTGGATTTTGACACCATTGGCAAGCATCACATTATAGTCCGGAAGGATGAAATCGTCGTCCTTTGTAGCGTAGGAAATTTTCTCACCAGGATAATTGGCATTGATGAAAGTCTGAGCAGGAGCTGGAAGCTGATTAAAAGTCACAGGCTTATCGTCTGCATTTACAATCTGAAGAGATGCCAGTACAATGGCTGTGAGAGCAAAAATCTTTTTCATAATCATATCTTTTTAAAATTACACTTACATCTGTTTCTGATGTTTTCACAGTGCAAAATTCAGACACGATTCTGAAAAGAAACTGAAATAGATTTTATTTTTTCAAAATTACCGAAAAAATATGACAATTTTCCTTAAAATCATATGTCAACGACAGACCACTTCGTTCGCAGACAGAATAAGCCAGAGCAAGTCCCAGACCGGTCGAACCCTCACGACGTCCTCCCGGAAGATAGAAACGATGGAAAACACGATTCTTATCCAATGGCGCATCTCCTTGATTTTCCACAACAAAGCCGTCTGCAGAAACCTTTATGCTGATCTTGGCTTCCGGCATCGAATGTACAAATGCATTCTTGACAAGATTTCCCACAAGCACTGAAGCCATCTGCTCATTGATCCTGCAGACAAAAGCCCCCTGTACCTCGACCGAAGATTGAATTGACTTATGGGCATAGACTTCCCCGTTAAGTTCAAGACTATCCCTCAAGATTGAACTCATATCCACTTCATCTGTAGGAGGAAACTGATCATTCTCGATGCGGCTCAGAAGGAGCAAGGTCTTGTTCAGACGTATCAGATGCTGGAGGCTGCGATGCAGCTTGACCATTTCGCCTGCGATTTCTTCATTGATGTCAGGCCTGTCCAGAAGCATCTCCAGACGATTACTGCATACAGCAAGCGGGGTCTGAAGTTCGTGCGAAGCATTGCCTATGAATATTTTCCTTTCTTCGTATTCATTTTCGAAGCGTTCCACAGCCTTGCGTATTGTTTCTGCCAATTTTCTGAACTCCACTACATCGGTATCAGCAGGAACGGTTTCATAAGGCTGGCCCGGAACATAAGCATCCATCCATTTCATAAGTGCATTGAATGGCCTGAGGTTGTAATCAATGACAATGATTCCGATGATCAGCAAGGTGATGAGAAGGGCCAAAAACAATATTCCTGTCCACCACAGAACGTGTTCCACAAGGGTTTCCTGCTCGAATACAGGAAGCGAAACCGTTATCTCATAATACTTTCCTTCATTATCCGCAAATACCTGACGACGTATCCTGGAGCTTGCAAAGTCCTCCTGGCTTCTGATGTATGCCTCGGCTTCACCATAGAAGGGCGAAGAGTTTTCAGCCGCATACTCTTCACTGACTTCCTTTATATAATAGGTATTATAGGCACCGTTGAACCTGTCAGGCATCTCCCGGCCGGAAAGCTTACGCGAAACTATCTGATCGGAATAATCCTTAAGAATCATATCGGTATCCTTGTGTATCCTCTCGGACATCGTGCGATATGAAAGCCATCCCCAAAGGCCGAGTGTAATGACCAGAGGGATGGAAAGACTGAGCATTATCTTATATATCAGCCTCATAATCAAGGAATAAGAAGTTTATATCCAAATCCGTATATTGACTTTATCTCAATATCTGCTCCTGCTTCAGAAAGCTTGCGCCGCAGATTCTTCATCTGAGCATATACGAACTGGAAATCATCACTCTGGTCAATATGGTCCCCCCATACTGCCTCGGCCAGCACAGCCTTGTCCACCGTATGCCCCGGACGCATAAGAAAATATTTCAATATATCGAACTCCTTCTTGAGAAGAGCTACCTCCTTGCCTGCAACGGTCAATCTCTGAGAGACATCTTCCAGAACGACATTGCCGGCCTTGTATGTAAGTTCCCCATCATTGCGGCTTCGTCTGGCAACACTGCGGATACGCGCCGAAAGTTCCGCCAGATGGAAAGGTTTGGCCAGATAATCATCCGCCCCAAGCTCCAGTCCACGCACCTTGTCATCAATCGAGTCACGGGCCGATATTATAATGACATTCAGCTTATTACAATTCTTTTTGATATACTCCAGAATATCCAGACCGTTTCCTCCCGGAAGATTCAGATCCAGAAGCACACAGTCATAGCTATAGGCTCCCAGTTTATCCATTGCTCCGTGAAAGTCCATAGCATTCTCCACTATATAGCCCTCTTTTTTAAGAGTCGCGGTCATCAGTTCCTGAAGAGACGCCTCATCTTCGATAACAAGAAGTTTCATAGTCAACAGCTTTAGCTTTCAAATATAGTGAATCGTTGAACACATTGAGCTATTTTCCTTGAAAATATTATCCACCAAACGAAACTTTTTATACCTTTGGGGTTCAATTTGCCAAGTATGAACAATAAACTATTTCTGATAGACGGACACGCCCTGGTATTCAAGATGTACTACGCCTTTCTGCGTCATCCGATGATCAACTCCAAGGGAGCAGATATGTCCATCCTTTTCGGATTTACAAAATATATCCTCGAGCTGATCGAAAAGGAAAAACCCACTCATCTTGCCATTGCATTCGATCCTCCGGGAGGCACTTTCAGACACGATATGTATCCCGAATACAAAGGTACACGTCAGGAAACGCCTCAATTGATCATTGACGCATTGGAACCATTGTGCGAGATATGTCAGGCAATGCGCATCCCTGTCCTTATGGTAAAAGGATTTGAGGCTGACGACGTTATCGGATCAATGGCGAAACGAGCTGAAAAAGAAGGGTTTGACGTATATATGGTCACTCCGGACAAGGATTACGGTCAGCTTATCAGCGAACATATAATCCAGTTCAAGCCGGGCAAATCCGGAAGCGACAACGAACTGATAGACGTTCAGAAAGTATGTGAGAAATATAAGATTTCCAGGCCGGAACAGGTCATTGAAATCCTCACCTTATGCGGCGACTCAGCCGACAATATCCCGGGAGTCAAAGGCGTAGGAGAAGTGGGCGCCGGCAAGCTCATCGGCAAATATGACAATGTAAGCAATATATACAATCATCTGGAGGAACTGACTCCCAAACAAAGAGAGGCTTTCGTCGAAGCCAAGGGCCATATAGCTATGAGTCACGAGCTTGTGACCATCAAGACAGACATTGTTCTCGATGTCAAGAGCGAGGATATGGCTATAGATTACAGCTATGACAGCAAGTTAGCAGACCTCTTCGAGAAATACGAATTCGGATCTTTGAAGAAATACATCGGTGATGTAAAGCCTACGTCATCCCAAGTTCAGAAGAAACTGATTTTCCGTCAGTCGGATCCGGCCCGGATATGCAAGGCTGCTGCCGACACCGGAAAAGTAGCGATAATAGTGGAGGGTGAACAGCCGGGAACATTCACTCCAATCCGGAAAGTTACGGCAGCGGCTTTCGACGGAAAGGATTTCATAACTGCGGCAGCAGGGGCTTCCGATTTCGCGGCAATGCTTGCCGACGCCAATATCGCCAAATACGGATACGACTTGAAGCTCCAGTGCAACATATTATCCTTCAATAATATAGCACTTTCCGGAAAGATAATGGACATCGAGCTTATGCACTATCTCGTCAATCCGGAAAAAGGCCATAAGATCGACCTTCTCACAAAGACATATCTTGGAATTGACTTGGAAGGATCGATGCCGCAGAAACAAGAAAAAGCAAGTCTGTCACTCTTTGATGAGATTACGGAAGAAGAAACGGAAGATGACCGTTCAGCCGAAGCCGTAGCCACTCTGATGCTCGGTGACAAGATAAGTGCAGAACTTCAGAAAATGGATCTGACAGAACTATACAGCACAATGGAGGAGCCGTTGGTGCCGGTATTGTCCCGTATGGAGATGGAAGGAGTGAAGATAGATCTGGCACAGCTTCGCAAATATTCTTCTGCCCTGGCCTCTGAAATGAACGAAATCCAGGAAAAGGTAAGGGAGATGGCTGAAGAGCCAGACCTGAACATTATGTCTCCGAAGCAGATCGGCATACTTCTTTTCGAGAAGATGAAGCTCGATTCCAAGATCAAGCCGAAAGCAGGAGTCAGATACAGCTATCCGACAGATGAAGAAACTCTGAGTTCACTGTCTGACAAGCATCCGATCATCGATGAGATCCTGGAATATAGAGGTATCAAGAAGCTGCTCTCGACATATATAGAGCCGCTCCCTTCATATATATCCCCAGTCACAGGAAAAATACATACTACTTTCAATCAAGCACTTACGGCCACCGGAAGACTGAGTTCATCAAAACCTAACCTGCAGAACATACCTATACGTACAGAACGTGGCAAAGAGATACGCAAGGCATTCATACCGAGTCGCGAAGATGGAGTGATCGTATCAGCTGATTATTCTCAGATCGAGCTCAGGATAATGGCTCATCTGAGCTGCGACCAGCACCTGATAGCCGCTTTCCGAGCCGGAGAAGACGTTCACGCAATGACAGCCGCAAAAATATTCGGCATTGACATAAAGGAAGTTACAGCTGACCAGAGAAGAATCGCCAAAACCGCTAATTTCGGTATAATGTATGGAATCTCGGCATTCGGACTTTCACAGCGACTGCATATAGGAAGAGCAGAGGCAAAGAAGATCATTGAAGATTATTTCGCCAATTTCCCTGCCATCTCCTCATATATTGAAGACACCTTGACTGCAGCCAGGGAAACCGGTTATGTAGAAACCATCTTCGGTCGAAGGAGATATCTCCCGGATATCAATTCTAAGAACGGCACAGTCAGGTCATTGGCCGAAAGAACCGCCATAAACGCCCCTATCCAGGGAACTTCAGCCGACATCATAAAGCTTGCGATGATCAATGTAGACAAAAGGATAAAGGCAGAAGGCCTGCAAAGCCGTATGATACTCCAGATCCACGACGAACTTCTCTTCGATTCCCTTCCATCGGAAGTGGAGACGCTGAAGAAGATCGTATTGGAGGAAATGGAGAATGTTACAAAACTTTCCGTACCATTAACAGTAGAGTGCAATTATGGAAACAACTGGCTCGAAGCTCACTAATCTCTCGGACATCGAACTTGTAAGGCTTGCCTCTGAACAGAATCAGGTGGCATATATCGTGCTTTACACCCGCTACCACGTCGGTGTAAAGAGCCACATCTCGCGCTATGTGGCTCAGAAAGAAGACATTGAAGACATCTGCCTGGAAAGTTTTCAGAAGGCTTTCAGTCAGATCGAATCATATAATCCTGAATATAAATTCTCTACCTGGCTGTACCGAATCGCACGAAACACGGCGTTCGATCACCTCAGCAGGCACGACCGTGAAAAGAACAATATGCCCACGACCTCGCTCAACGAGGATATCACTGAGCTCAAGGAACTGCCTGCCACAATGCATAATCCTGAAGAAGACATCATCAATCAGCAGGAATACGACAAGTGGCTGACAAATATCGAGAAACTCAAGGAAGATTACAAGATAGTGGCAAAGATGAATCTTATCGACAATTTCGGCTACAAGGAAATCGCCGACGCTCTGGATATGCCGATCAATACAGTCAAGACCAAGATAAGGCGTGCGAAGGCCCAGCTGCTTAAAATGATGGACTACTCAGATGAACTTTTATAATTGAAAAGAACAATGACATTCGAAGAATTCAAAGCCATAATAACGGAAAAATTCCCGGAGGTAACATCGGCACAGATGGAGCAATTCCAGAAAATGGACGCCCTTTACCGCGACTGGAACTCTAAGATCAATGTAGTGTCGCGCAAGGACATCGACGAGCTTTACAGACATCACGTCCTGCATTCTCTCGGTATCGCAGCATATCTGAAAGCTCAGATGCCTGATATATATGACCGGATGCGTGGAGAAGGTCCGTACGCCCTTTCCGAGCCATTGAAGATACTGGACCTCGGAACAGGGGGAGGTTTCCCGGGCATTCCGCTTGCTGTAATATTCCCACACGCGGATTTCACTCTTTGTGACTCCATCGGGAAAAAGATAATTGTAGCGACAGAGGTCAGCAAGGGACTGGAACTGAATAATGTCAAGACAGTGAATGCACGTGCGGAATCACTTCCAGAAACCTTCGACTTCATCGTTTCCAGAGCAGTCACATCTCTCGAGAACTTTATGCCTTGGGTAAAGGGCAAATACAGCGAAGGTATCCTCTATCTTAAAGGTGGTGACCTGGCTGAGGAGATTTCCAATGCAATGGCCAAGTACCGTATGAGGAAGGGATCAGTGCATATCTGGCCTATATCTGACTGGACTTCAGATCCTTTTTTCGAGACAAAACAGGTAATTTTCATTGAAAAGTAGTATTGTCATCCCGAACAAAGTGAAGAATCTTTTAAAAAATTTTGCAATTCAATTGAAAAACACTACCTTTGCACTCCCAATTTTATAAGGAAAAATATAAAAATATCTAGATATGAAAAGAACATTCCAACCATCAGAGCGCAAGCGTCGCAACA
>JAEIGA010019663.1_pt1 | contig 10294 bp, 10 predicted proteins | sample 9270691 | NCBI WGS metagenome assembly JAEIGA01 (sample SAMN17057246, study PRJNA624740) | gut metagenome | biome: biome; isolation source: fecal sample | host: Bos grunniens | place: China: Xizang | collected 2019
CATATTGCCCTGGTTCTTTCCTTTCGCACCGATCAGTTCTTCGATGTGAATGGTCTGGTAGTTGAGGTAGATTTCCGCTAAGTAGTCCATGTTGTGACGAAGTTCAGGCTGTAGCACGTAATGGGCTATCATGGTATCGAACATCTTTCCTTTTACTTCCACTCCGTAGTGGGAGAGTACCAATATGTCGTACTTGATGTTTTGTCCCACTTTGAGAATTTCTTCGTTCTCGAAGATGTCCTTAAATTCTTTAACAATTTTTATAGCTTCTTCAACATTGGAAGGGACGGGTACATAAAATGCTTCATTTTTTTGGATACTGAAGCTCATTCCCACCAATTCGGCAGTGATGGGATCGGTTCCTGTAGTCTCTGTATCTAGACTGAGAATTTTTGATGTAATTAATATTTTATGTAATTTCTTTCGTTTATCTTCATTATCAATGAGTTGATAGTTGCATGTGGTGGTTTTTAAGCTCGCGAGATTTGGATATTTGGAATCTTCTGCCTCCCCGTGCGCAAATTTGCCAAAGAGATTGCCTTGCAAACCAGCATTTTCTTGAGTGGAAGACGGTACATTCTCATCAAAGAGTGATAGTTGTCCGCCGAACAAGTCGGGTTGCTTATTGGCTTTCTTGGGAGCAGCTGTTTCCGAAGGTACCACTTTTTTGTCACGGTTGAATATACGGTCGATGAGCGAACGGAATTCCATCTCCTCGAAAATTTTCCGTAAGGCATCTTCATCGGGTGTCTCTCTTTTCAATTCCTCTAAATTCAGTTCGATGGGTACATCGGTCTTGATAGTGGCGAGGAACTTAGAAAAGAGAATCATTTCCTGGTTGGTCTCTACTTTGGTCTTGAGCGCTCCTTTCAGTTCGTTGGAGTGGGAGAGGAGGTTCTCGATGCTTCCATATTGGGCAATTAATTTCTGTGCTGTCTTTTCGCCCACACCCGGGCATCCGGGGATGTTATCCGATGAGTCGCCCATCAGTCCCAACATGTCGATTACCTGTAGGGGGGAGGTAATGTCGAATTTGGCCTTCACTTCTTCTACTCCCATGATGTCGAACTCCTTGTCGCCGTATTTAGGGCGATACATGAATACGTTTTCACTTACTAACTGACCATAATCCTTATCGGGTGTCATCATGTAGGTGGTGATGCCCTGTTTGCCGGCTTGGGTGGCTAAAGTGCCGATTACATCGTCAGCTTCGAACCCCGGAACTTCTAGAATAGGGATGCGGTAGGCACGGATAATCTCCTTTATAATAGGTACAGACAGACGGATAACTTCGGGAGTTTCTTCGCGCTGGGCCTTGTATTGTTCGTAGGCTTCGTGTCGGAAGGTAGGTCCCGAGGGATCGAATGCGACTCCTATATGTGTAGGGTTCTCTCTCTTGAGTACATCTTCCAATGTATTGACAAATCCCAATACAGCTGAAGTGTTGAAACCCTTGGAATTGATTCGCGGATTTTTAATGAGTGCGTAGTAGGCACGGTATATCAATGCGTATGCATCGAGCAGAAATAATTTGTCCATTCTTAAAAATCATTGTTTTTCATGGTAAAATTAGTAATAAAATACGGTATTCCATGTTTTATTACTAATTTTGTAGCCTTAAATTGTTATATAATTCGAAATGCAGCGTATAAAGCAGCCCATTGAGCGTGAATTTGAAGTGTTCAAGCAGATGTTCGATGCTTCCCTTCAAAGTTCCCATCCTTTGTTGAATGAGGTGATAACCTATATCAAACAAAGGAGCGGAAAGATGATGCGTCCTATGCTGATGTTATTGATAGCCAAGGCTTTTGGTGAAATAGGAGAGTCCACTTATCATGCAGCCTCTTCGTTGGAACTCCTACATACTGCCAGTTTGGTGCACGATGATGTAGTGGATGAGAGCGACAAGCGACGTGGACAGAAGTCCGTTAATGCTGTATATGACAATAAAGTCTCTGTATTGGTGGGTGATTATCTCTTGGCTACGAGCTTGAAGGAGGCTGCTCTGACGGATAATATCAAGATTGTGAATCTGGTGGCCAGATTGGGACAAAATCTTTCAGAAGGTGAGATTGTACAGCTTTCCTCAATCGATACAACCGAATTTTCTGAAGAGGTTTATTTCGATGTGATTCGCAAGAAAACGGCAGCCTTGTTTGCTTCTTGTGCAGAGGCGGGAGCTCGTTCGACTCATGTAACCGATGAAATGGCGGAAAAAGCATCGCTCTTTGGTGAAATGATTGGTATTGCTTTCCAAATAAAGGATGATATATTCGATTATTTTACATCAGATATAGGCAAACCTACCGGGAATGATATGCGTGAAGGCAAGCTGACTCTTCCTGCACTTTATGTGCTGAACACATGTGCCGATGAAAAGATGAAAGAATTGGCTCTCCGTATCCGTTCATTGGAGGCTACGAAAGAAGAAATTACCGTATTCATCGAATGGATTAAAGAAAAGGGGGGCATTGATTACGCCCATAAAATGATGGCTGCTTTCCGGAATAAGGCACTTAATCTTTTACCTCCTTCTGTGGATAGGGAAATAAAGGAAGCTCTTACCGCTTATATAGATTATGTAATAGACCGTAATAAATAATGATAGTAGTCTCACCGAAAGTGAGACTACTATTGCTATTAAAAGAATTTTACGTCTTCACCCACAATATCCGACAACAGCAAATTAGCAAGACGGCTGGTTCCTAAGCGGAAGAGTTCGTTGTTCAGCCATTCTTCGCCCAATACTTCCTTTACAATGGTGTAATATACCAAGGCATCCTTGACGGTGTTGATGCCGCCTGCAGGCTTGAAACCGATTTTCTTTCCTGTTTCCTGGTAGTATTCCTTAATGGCTTGGCACATAACCCACGCAGCTTCGGGAGTAGCCGATACTTTTTCCTTACCAGTAGATGTCTTGATAAAATCGGCACCAGAATACATGGATAGGATAGAAGCTTTCTTGATGTTGGAGGCGGTACCCAATTCGCCGGTTTCGAGAATCACTTTCAGATGATGGTCACCACAAACCGATTTCAATTCTTCGATTTCATCGCACATTCCTTCATAATCACCGCTCAAGAATTTGCCAACCGAAATAACAATGTCTATTTCGTCGGCACCGGTATGAAGGGCCATAGCCGTTTCTGCTACCTTTACTTCCATGAAGGTTTGTGAGGATGGAAAACCACCTGATACGCAAGCGATGTTTACATTGTCGGCTTCGAGCGTATCGTTTACTATCTCTGCCATATTCGGATATACGCAGATAGCAGCAACATTGTTCAAGTCGGGATATTTATCTACAAAGTCGTTGACTTTTTCCGTAAATTTCATTACGCTTTCTTCGGAATCGGTACACTTCAATGTTGTGAGGTCGATACAATGGAAAAGCAGTTTCTTAACTTCCAATGTGTCGTTCTCTGCCAAATGCTTTTCGATGATGTGGCTGACTTTTTCCTTGATTTCATCGTCATTCAGCTGAATTTGATACTTGCCCAATGCTTCAGCATACTTGTTGTTCATTCCTTCTGTTTCGTAGCTGTGTTCATGACTATGTTCATGTCCGCAGCAGCAATCATGAGTATGTTCCATATCTTATAATTTGGGGTTATTTTTATGTCTTTCCTTGTCTCTGGAGGTTTTCTTTTCCAAATTCTTTTGGAATGCCTCAGTCAGGTCTACACCCGTTTGGTTGGCCAAACAGATGAGTACCCATAGAATATCTGCCATTTCATCGCCTATATCGTGCTTTTCTCCTTCTTTAAAGGATTGGTCGCCGTAGGTTCTTGCCATGATACGAGCCAATTCACCTACTTCTTCCGTAAGTACAGTCATATTGGTCAGTTCGCTGAAATAACGTACTCCATAGGTCTTTATCCAAAGATCCACTTTTTCTTGAGCTTCTTTCAAAGTCATTTTATTCTTTGTTTTTAGAATCCATACAGATGGTTACAGGGCCGTTATTGAGCAATTCTACTTTCATGTCGGCTCCAAATTCTCCAGTACCCACTTTTTTACCGAGACCATTGCTTAATGTCTTGCAGAAGTATTCGTAAAGAGGGATGGCCGTTTCGGGGCGAGCGGCATGAATGTAGGAGGGACGGTTCCCTTTCTTGTACGATGCGTGTAATGTAAACTGGCTGATAACCAAAATGTTACCGTCTACTTCCAATATGGATTTGTTCATTACTCCGTTTTCGTCGTCGAAAACACGGAGATTGATTACTTTCTTGGAAAGCCAGTCGGCATCTTCTTGTGTATCAGCTTCTTCTATACCGACTAAAATCATAAAACCTTCTTGGATAGCCGATTTGCATGTCCCATTAATGGTGACGGATGCATGGCTTACTCGTTGTATCACTATTCTCATAATGATACAAAGGTAGGAAATATCCTTTATTCTTGTAGCTTTTCTTTGATATTTTTAGCTACAGATTCACCGACTATGGTGGCAATTTCTTCGATGGATGCTTGTTTGATGCGTGATACACTCTTGAAAGCTTTTAACAAAGTAGTTTTCCGTTTTTCACCCACACCTGGTATATGGTCAAGAACAGAAGCTACCTGGCTTTTACTCCGTTTGTCACGATGGAAGGTAATGGCAAAACGGTGTACTTCATTTTGTATTTGTTCCAACAGATGGAATAAAGGTGTGTTTTGCTTGATACCTATGGTGAGTGGCGGGAATCCGTAAATCAGTTCCGATGTGCGGTGTTTACGGTCCTTTGCCAATCCGGCTATTGGTATCTGTAGATGCAACTCATCTTCAATCACTTCGCGAACCACTTCCATTTGTCCCTTTCCACCGTCAGTAATGATTAAATCGGGTAGGGGAGATTGTTCTTCGATGGCGCGGGTGTACCGACGGCGCACTACTTCTTTCATGGATGCATAATCGTCGGGTCCTTCTACTGTTTTGATGTTGAATTTCCGATAATCCTGTTTACTGGGCTTGCCCATTTTGAATACCACACAAGCAGCCACTGCATCACTTCCTGAAATGTTGGAATTATCGAAACATTCGATATGAGCAGGTATCTTATCCATGTGAAGCTGTTCTTGTATTTCTTTCAGGATTCGAACTTTCTTTTGCTCCGGATTCAATTTGTCGTTTTGTTTCAGACGATCTACCTTGTATTGTTTTACATTCATGATAGAAAGCTCCAACAAATGCTTTTTCTCTCCTCGTTGGGGGATGGTGAATGTTACATTCTTCATTTCCATATTCAATTCAAAGGGGAGAATGATTTCACGGGAGGCACTTTTATATCTTTCCCGCATTTCAACGATACCTAACTGCAGAAGTTCTTCTTTGGTTTCGTTCAATCGTTTCTTGTATTCGAATGTAAACGCCTGGTTGATGCATCCGTTGGTGATGTGTAGATAATTGATATACCCTGTATCTTCATCCATTTCTATTGAGAATACATCTACGTTATGTATGATGCGGCTCACGACCTCGCTTCTTGAACGGTAGTTCTCGATTAATTCGTACTTTTCTTTGACTTTCTGTGCCTCTTCGAATCGCATTTCCAAGGCTAATGCCTGCATCTCTTCCATAAGCAGATCGCAAACAGTCTGAGTGTCACCTTTCAGGATTTCTTTGATTTCACGAATGTTCTTCAGATAATCCTCGTGTGTTTGTTTCCCGATGCAAGGGCCTTTGCAGTTCTTGATGTGATATTCCAAGCATACATCGAACTTCCCCCTTTGTATGTTTTCTGGAGTTAAGCTATGTCTACAAGTGCGTAATGGGTATAATTTGTTAATCAAATCGAGCACTGCATACATGGAGGGTAGGTGTGTGTAGGGGCCAAAATAATGTGAACCGTTCCTGATAATGTTTCTTGTCTTAAAAACACGTGGAAAATACTCGTTGCTTACGCAGATGGATGGATATGTCTTGTCATCCTTCAGGAGTACATTGTATCGTGGTTTATATTTCTTGATAAGGTTGTTTTCCAGTAAAAGGGCATCTTCTTCTGTCTTAACTACGATGTATCGTATATCTGCTATCTTACTGACTAATACTCGGGTCTTTCCGATCGAGTGCTCCCGATTGAAGTAGGAAGAAACTCTTCTTTTGAGGTTTTTGGCCTTTCCAACGTAAATGATTGTCCCTTCTGTATCCAGATATTGATAAATACCGGGACTATCCGGCAGATTCAGCACTATGCCTTTTAAATAATCCTTTATGTCAGTTTCTTCCTTCTTCATCGATTGGATTATAATTGCAACAGTGTTTCTATTTCCACTTCAGCAGGGAATGCTTTTCTTCCGTTCAATTCGTTTAATTCAATTACAAAATTGATGAAAGACTTTTTGGCTCCGCATTTGTTAACCAATCTGTAAGCAGCAGCCATTGTTCCTCCTGTTGCCAATAAATCATCGTGTATAAGGACCACATCGTTTTCATTAATGGCATCTTTATGAATTTGGATTGTATCGGTTCCGTATTCTTTAGCATACGTTTCTTCGATGGTTTCTGCCGGAAGTTTACCAGGTTTTCTTGCCATGACGAATCCTGCGCCCAATTTGGCTGCTAATGCGCCACCTAAAATAAATCCTCTAGATTCAATGCCCACCACTTTAGTGATACCTTTGTCTTTGTAAAGCTCATACAGGCTGTTGAGCATTTCCTGTAGGCATTCAGAACTTTTGAATAAGGTTGTTACATCGTAGAAAAGGATGCCTGGTATTGGAAAATCAGGAATCTCTCTTAAATTAGCTAAAAGCAGTTCTTTGTTCATAACCAGTATTTTATTGTTAAAGTATTAAATTCATTGTTTCACGTGAAACATCTATTTTTTATCTGCCGAGTAAAACCAATAAGACATTAATGTCGCTGGGTGATATGCCGGGGATACGACTGGCTTGAGCCAATGTTTCCGGGTCTATCTTGATAAGTTTTTGGCGAGCTTCCGTCGAAAGGGAGTTTAGGGAATTGTAATCGAACTTCCCTTTGATTCGAATGCTTTCCAATCGGTGTATCTTATCGGCAATCATTCGTTCGCGATCTATGTATCCTTGGTATTTGATAAGTACTTCGGCTGCTTCGATGATTTCTTCCTTGCGGTCGGTTATTTGGTCGAGCATAGCTTTGAATGCCGGGATATATTGGCTGATATTTTCGATGGTAATCTGCGGACGGATAATCAAATCTATCAATTTGCAACCTCGGGTAAGGGGAGCAGTGCCGAGCTTTTCCAAAGCGTCGTTTATCAATGCTGCCTTGATGGAGAATTTCTTGGCAAACTCAATGATGTTATTCACTGCTTCACGCTTGCTGATAAGTAGGTCGTAACGATCTTGCTTTACCAGTCCCAATTTGTATGCTTTTTCTGTCAGTCGCATGTCTGCGTCATCCTGTCTTAAAAGGATACGGTATTCGGCTCTTGAGGTGAACATTCGGTATGGCTCGTCCACACCTTTGGTTACTAAATCATCTATCAGCACGCCGATATAAGCTTCATCCCGTCCCAGCACAAAAGGCTCTCCTCCGTGGCAATTGATGTGGGCATTGATACCTGCAATGATGCCTTGTCCGCCTGCTTCCTCATAACCGGTTGTACCGTTTACCTGACCGGCCATGAAAAGGTTCTTTATGGCTTTGGTCTCTAATGTATGCTTCAACTGTGTAGGATCAAAGTAGTCGTATTCGATGGCGTATCCCGGACGGTAGATAGTCAAGTCTTTGAATGCGGGAATCTTCTTTAAAGCTTCAATCTGAATATCCATAGGCAAAGAAGAAGAGAACCCATTCAAATAGAGTTCGTTTGTACTTTCTCCTTCCGGCTCCAGGAATAGTTGGTGTTGCGGTTTGTCGGGGAAGGTTACAATCTTGGTTTCAATACTCGGGCAATAACGTGGACCGATACTTTGGATCTGTCCGTTGAATAGGGGAGATTCGGGCAGTCCTTTACGAAGTATTTCGTGTGATTCTTCGTTGGTGAAGCAAGTCCAGCATTGAAGTTGCTTAAGTTTTCGTGGTTCGCTGATGAAGGAGAAACGATGGAAATCATTTTCGCCTTCTTGTGGCTCCATCAGGTCAAAGTGTACACTACGGGCATCAATACGCACAGGCGTTCCTGTTTTCATACGTCCGTATGTTATGCCATGCTTTGCGATGGATTCGGTCAAATGATAAGATGCTGGTTCAGCACATCGTCCTCCAGCCAACATTTTGGGGCCTACGTGCATCAATCCGTTTAGGAATGTTCCAGCTGTCAGGATAACGCATTTGGCATGAAAGGTAACGCCCCAACAGGTTACTACACCTGTTACTTCTCCATTCTCTACTAACAGTTCTTCTACGGTATCCTGCCAGATGTGCAAATTGGGTATGTTCTCCAAAATCTCTCGCCAGGCCCAAATGAACTTACCGCGGTCGCATTGTGCACGGGGGCTCCACATGGCCGGACCTTTCGAGCGGTTCAGCATACGGAATTGGATGGCGGTACGGTCGGTTACCAATCCCATGTATCCGCCCAATGCATCTATTTCTCTAACGATTTGTCCTTTGGCGATGCCTCCTACAGCGGGATTACAGCTCATTTGGCCAATCTTGTTCATGTCCATGGTTATCAGACAAGTCTTTGAACCCAAGTTAGCCGCCGCAGCTGCTGCTTCACATCCGGCATGGCCGGCACCAATTACAATTACATCGTACTTAAAATCCATTGATTCATTTCTTATTACGATGCAAAGGTAATGTTTTCTTAAAGATTTATCAATGTTAGTGCCTTATTTTCCGCTTCTTCCATGATTTCACGTTCGCCCGGCCCCTTGTCATTAATACCGCACAGGTGTAGAATACCGTGGATAATGACGCGATGGAGTTCACGTTCGTAAGGTTGGTCGAATTGTTCGGCATTGGTTCGTACTGTGTCGAGACTGATGAAAAGATCCCCCGAAATGCGATTCCCTTCCGTATAGTCGAATGTGATGATGTCGGTATAGTAATCGTGCTCTAAATATTGGCGGTTTACTTCCAGAATCTTTTCATCGGAACAGAAAATATAGGCCACTTCACCTACTTTTTTCCCATACGAAGTTGCTACAGCCTTGACCCATTCGGATGTCTCACGTTTTTTGATGGAAGGCATTTGGATGTCTTCTGTCTGATAGGTAATCATATATATGCTTTTAATGTTTTTGCAAACTTAATGTTTTTTGACGAGAAACGTGTTATAATATTTTGTTCTTTATGAAAAAGATGTATTTTTGTAAACGATTTTAACTGGGAGGATGTTTGCATGAAATGTTTGATTTACTTTTGGAGAATAAACTTTTGTTTGTTGATGTTGTGTCATTCTTGGATCTTGATGGCTCAAGAGCCTAAAGATGACATGATGACCATTCAGGGTGTGATAAAAGATAAGGATAACAGAAAAGCGGTTCATAATGCCAATATTGCTGTTGTGGGTAGTAATATCGGTACGGTGAGCAATGCAGATGGGGCCTTTGCGTTGAAAGTATCGAAACAAGAACTGGCAGGGGGCTTGTTGGTTTCCCATATCGGTTATCAGAATGTTTGGATAGAGGCAAATGAAATACATAAGTCTGGAAATTCTTTGAAGATATGGATATCTCCTTCTACCGAATGGTTGCATGAAGTGAATATATATGGCGGTACACCGAGAAATTTGGTAGAGCAAGCTATAGCAAAGATAGCAGACAATTATGCCGATAGGGATAATATGTACCGTGCTTTCTACCGGGAAACCGTACAGAAAGGGCGTCGCTATATAGGTGTGGCCGAAGCTGTGATGGATGTATATAAGACTGCATACCGTTTCCGTAATGTACGCCTTGATCGTTCGCAATTACTCAGAGGGCGTCGTTTGGTCAGCCAACGGGCAAAGGATACCTTGTCGGTTAAATTGGCTGGAGGACCGGCAACACCTGTTTATTTGGATGTAGTGAAGAATGGTGACGATTTGTTGGATATTCAAGCTCTAGACAACTATATGTTGCTGATGGATAAGCCGGTAAGCTTGAATGACCGGATGCAATATGTGGTAGCTTTTTACCCTCAGAGATCGTTGCCTTACGCATTGTATACAGGACGTTTCTATATTGATCAGGAAACTTTGTCCTTTACCCGTATAGAGTTTGAAATGGATTTGTCGGATAGAGTCAAGGCTGCGAATACCATTTTGCAGAAAAAACCCTTTGGTATGCGTTTCCGCCCTTTGAACGTAACCTATCTGGTCACTTATCGCCAGCAGAATGGGAAGACTTATCTAAACTATATACGGAATGATGTACGTTTCAAGTGCGATTGGAAGAA
>JAEIGA010019664.1_pt1 | contig 10293 bp, 9 predicted proteins | sample 9270691 | NCBI WGS metagenome assembly JAEIGA01 (sample SAMN17057246, study PRJNA624740) | gut metagenome | biome: biome; isolation source: fecal sample | host: Bos grunniens | place: China: Xizang | collected 2019
AAAATTGTTACTGCCAAGGGTGCAGGCGTTGCCTGGGAGTTTGGCGCAGCAATCTGCTCAATTATTAAAGGCGAAGAAAAGTCTCTTGAAATACTCAGAGGTATTCAATGGAGAAAGTAATAGATATACGTCCCATAAAAAAGAAGTTGCGCGCCGAGGCAAGAGAAATGAGGCGTTCAATGAGTCCTGACGGGAAACAAACCCTTGACAGGAAAATAAAAAACAAGCTTCTTAATCTTTGGGCAGTCAGGGAAGCTCAAACTGTGCTTTGCTATGTTTCCACAGATATTGAAGTAGACACACGTGAATTCATAAACGCTCTTTTGCAAATGGGTAAGCGAGTTGCGGTGCCCAGATGTGAGGGTGAAAAATCTGAAATGAACTTTTACTATATTCAGTCACTTTCGGAGCTTTCACCGGGTAGCTTCGGCGTGGATGAACCTGACCCTCAAAGAAGTATTATGGTTGGCAAAACGGAAGGTTCTGTGTGCATTGTTCCCGCCTTTATGTTTGATAAAAAAGGTTACCGATTAGGTTACGGAAAAGGCTACTATGACAGGTACCTTTCGCGCTACAATGGTTCCGCTATAGGCGTTTGCTATAGCGCTAATCTTCAGGAAGAATTGTTTCACGGTAAATACGACAGGGCTGTGGACCTTGTTGTTACAGATAAAGAGATTCTGACCATCGGAAAGGAGAATCAAGATGGCAAGAGATAATAACGGATATGATGACCTTCTCAGCATGTTTGAAAAAGAAGGTGCGCCTAAAAAGAATAAAGCTGCAAAACCTGCAGAAGAAAAATCTGAAAAACCTTCTGCTCCTCCAATAAAGGAAAACACTATGGCTCAGCGCTTTAATAAGGATTATGCGGATATAAGTTCAAATTCTGTGCCTGAAAACAATGGCAAGAAAAGTGGCGTTTATTTTGCAAATCCACCAAGAAATATTAAGGACAGAGCTGCCCGTGAACAGGGCGTTGCAATAAATGGTGAAACAAAGCGCAAAATGAATAAGCGTTCTGCTGCCTTGAAGGAAAGCGCTCAGGTGAAAGAAAAAAAGAAAAATGAAAAATTAAAAACAGCGGGAATTATGCTTGCAATTATTGTTGGTCTAAGTGCTATTCTTTGCCTTTATGGAATAGGTTGCATAAATGATGTTCTTGCGCTTCATGTTGAAGATAAATCTGTTGAGGTGCGAGTAGAAAAAGGTATGACAGATAATGAGGTTGTTGATATTCTCCATGATAATGACCTTATTCATAACAAACTTTTCTGCAAGCTCTTTATTAAGTTCTTTGACAAAGACGGCGATTACATTTCCGGTATATATACTTTAACACCAAGCCTTGGTGTTGAAAAAATGATTTCCACCATGAAGACTGACTATAAAAATTCGGAAACCGTTACCCTTACCTTCCCTGAAGGCTGGACAATCACTCAGATAGCTGAAAAGTTAGAGGTTAACGAGGTTTGTACCGCTTCAAGCTTTATTTCAACCCTTCAGACTGTGGATTTCTCAGAGGAATATGATTTCCTGAAGAATATTCCTGATGCGGACAAGCGTTACCATATGCTTGAAGGTTATATTTATCCGGATACCTATGAGTTTTATGTAGGTGAAAACGCTTCAAGTGTTGTAAGAAGATTCCTCAATAACTTCAAAAATAAGTGGACAGAGGAATATCAGAAGCAGGCGGCTGAAAGAGGCCTTACAATTGACGAGGTTATTATTATGGCTTCAGTTATTCAGGGCGAGGCGGCAAACAGCAGTCAGATGTCTACTATCTCAGGTATCCTTTACAATCGTCTTGACAGACCGGCTAATTTCCCATACCTCGAGTGCGACTCCACATATGAATATTATGAAAAAACTATTAAACCATCACTTACTTCGTCTGTTGAAGATACGCAGAAGGAAATTGAGTATCGCGCAAATTACAGAACATACCGCGATCCCGGTAAGGAAGGTCTTCCTATAGGTCCTATTTCTAACCCGGGAGGAGATGCGATTAAGGCGGCTCTTTTCCCTAAAGATACAAGCTACCTTTACTTTAGACATAATGTTAATACTGGTGATATCTACTACGCTAACACATTTGATGAACATCAGGCAAACGCTAAGAAAGCATCTGCAGATTAATTGAATTCTTGTTAAGAAAAACCTCGTTGGTTGATACCAACGAGGTTTTATATTAGCTGCGTTATTATACTGTTTGAAAGCAAAAAGCCTTTTCGTGTCAGTGAAAGTGTTTCGCCGTCAAAATTCGCCAGTCCTTTTTCCGCAAGGAAAGGTGCTTTTTTTATTATTTTCTTACTATTCTTTTCTCCGTAAGTATTGGAAAGGGTGGTAATATTCAATCCTTCCTTTAACCTGAGACGAAGCATTATGTATTCTTCTGCGGTGTGGCCAATACAGTCAAAAACAACTTTTTTACCATCGATAAAGCTCTGTGTATCACTTTCAAAATAAAAGCGTTTACCATTTACAAAAGAATGGGCAGCTGCACCTATCCCTAAGTAGTCTTCAAGTGTCCAATATTTTGTGTTGTGCTTGCTTTCGTATCCTGGAATAGCGAAATTTGATATTTCGTAATGGGAAAAACCGGCATCCTCAAGATAAGCCGAGCATTGTTCATATAAATCACAAGCTTCGTCATCAGAAGGGAAAGGAAAACGCTCTCTATGAGTGTCAAAAAATGTACCTTCCTCAATTTTAAGAATATAAGCACTGATATGTTTGATTTTGCATTCCTTAACAAAATCGAGAGTTTCGGTAAGGCTTTCTTTGGTCTGGTTTGGTACACCCAACATAATATCAAGAGAAATGTTTTCTATACTGTTTGCCTTTAATAATTCAACAACCTCTTTTACTCTTTTTCTGTCAGAAATTCTACCTAAAAGTTTTCTTTCATCATCAACTGCCGATTGCATACCAAGAGAAATTCTGTTAACACCGCAGCTTTTAAATACAGGAATAAGTGATTCTATATCTGACGATGGATTGCATTCAACTGTGATTTCAGTATCTTCTGGAATATTGAATTTTTCTTTTGCGGTGAGAATTATTTTTTCTAATTGTTGGGGCTTTAAAACCGATGGTGTACCGCCACCAAGGTAAAGTGTATCTGCGGTGAATTTCAAGTCGGGCAGCAGATGTTTTGTGCGGCGTAATGTTGTTATTTCGTCAATGATGGCGTCAACATAACTTTCCTGAACAGAGGAATCGCATCTTTGAGAATGGAAATCGCAGTATGGGCATTTTGATTTGCAAAATGGTATGTGAATATAAACTCCGTTCAGAAAACCACCGCCTTTAATCATTAAATAGTATGACAATATTATACTATTCTCTACTTGCGTTTTCAACACAGTTTTCAATTCGTTTTTTGATAAAAGGATTAAGACAACCACCATTCATTAATTCACATTTGTGGGCATTGAGGCAACGCATTTTTTTGCACCCGTTGTGGAATGTTGTTTCTTCTAAAATAATGTTTCTGCCAATAATATTGCAATATTGTTCAAAAGTAAAACAATGCTTTTTCATAAAACACCTCGTTTCGTAGTTCTTATTTATTATATATTCAGTAATATAATTTTATTCTAGAACATAATTTTTAATAAAATTAGAACGACTTATAAATAAAAACTAAAGGATGTGTTTTTATGGTTTATGGGATTGGTGCAGTTTTGCTTTTTATAATGCTTTGCGTATTTAAAGGTAGCAGTAGCTTTGTTAAATCAATTTTTACAAGCATAATAGGTGGGGTAGGGGCACTATGCGCTGTGAATGCGTTATCATATTTTATTCCGCTTACCGTTGGCGTTAATTGGTACACATTAGGTTTTTCTTCAATGTTTTCTGTTCCTGGTGTAATATTTTTGCTTGTCAGTGATGTTTTGTTGAAGTAATAGAATTGAATTCGATTGTATTCGGGTCTCTCCACCAACTTGTTGAGAACAAAAATAAAAAGGATACCTGACGGTATCCTTTTTATTTGGCGCAGAAGGAGAGACTCGAACTCTCGCGCCGGTTTCCCGACCTACGCCCTTAGCAGGGGCGCCTCGTCACCAACTTGAGTACTTCTGCATTGGTAACAAATTAATGTTGTTAAATTTCCAAAATGCTGCAGATAAACTGCAGCATTTTGTTTGTGGCGCAGAGAGTGGGATTCGAACCCACGGTACGTTGCCGTACGACGGTTTTCAAGACCGTTCCGTTATAACCACTTCGGTATCTCTGCATTTGATAGCCTTGATATATTATCACATCATTTTTAAAAAGTCAACAGTTTTTTCGCTTTTTATTACTATTTTTAAACTTTTCTTTATTTGGATTTTGTAATCATCATATTCGCATTGTAATTGTTAATGAAATATGGTACTATTGTTCTAAAGGTGGTGTATATTTGTGGATATAATCAAAGAAATATGGGCGGTTAATCCTCCTGCAACATTTGCAACAATATGTCTGGCTCTTTATTTTATAGGTATGGCAGTTGTTTTCATTTCCTCTCCGTTGAAAAATGCAGAGAGCTTTTCTGTAAAACCTGTTGATAATGCCGGTAAAACAGAAATACGCGTTTATTATGGCGGTATTTCAGGAGCGTTAGGTGGTTTTCTTCTATATCTTGCTTTTGCAACAGGTACAGCCTATTATTCACTTATAGGCGGTATGTTTTTTGCAACAACGGTTCTGGTAACAAGAACAATTTTCCTTTTCGTTGATAAAGGTTGGAAATGCCCCTATACAAAGCTTGCGATCCCTGCTGAGAGTGCTTTTGTTGTGGCACTTTGGATTTGCTTTTTTCTCGCACAGAAATATGTATAATCAACGTAATGCATAGTGCACAAACACTATGCATTATTTTCATTTTAAATAACACCAAAATTTTCTTTGTTACAGTTGATTTTAGCGTGATTTTAGTGTAAAATGTATAAACAGGTGGGTGAAAAACCCTGTTTTTATAAAATTTTTTGGAGGATTTGTATGAATTACAAGCTTACAAAGAAGCAAGCAAAAGAAATGCTTGAGAATAAACTTCTTCACTTTTTCGGTATTTCAACCGAAAATGCAACATATGAGCAGTTTTATAAAGCTGTTACAATGATAGTGCGCGATATGATGGCTCAGGGCAGAGCAGAGCTTACCCAAAAGGCGGATAAAGAAGGTAAAAAGCGCGTATGCTATCTTTCAATGGAATTCCTTATGGGTCGTTCTCTTAAAAACACCCTTTTTAACCTTAACCTTACAAATACATTTGAAAGTGTTCTTAAGGATTATGGTATCAAACTTGATACACTCTATGACTGTGAGCCTGATGCAGGTCTTGGTAACGGAGGCTTGGGTAGACTTGCCGCATGTTATCTTGATGGTCTTGCAACTCAGGGCTATCCGGCAAGAGGTTATTCAATTCTTTACGAATACGGTATCTTCCGTCAGAAACTTATTGAGGGTAGACAGACTGAGCTTCCTGATAACTGGCTTCCTGGTGGCGAGGTTTGGCTGGTTCCAAGAGAGAGCAGCTCTGTAAATGTTTGCTTTGAGGGTAGAGTAGAGGAATATTGGGATAACCACTACCATCATGTTGAGGTTAAAGACGGCAACGTGATTCAGGCTGTGCCATACGATATGTTTGTTGCAGGTAAAGATGGTAAGGGTATCAGTGTTCTTCGTCTTTGGAGCGCAAAGGCGCCCGAGTTTGATATGAAGTCTTTTAATCAGGGTGACTTTATGCGTTCAATGGAACGTCAGGCAATGGCAGAGGTTATTTCAAAGGTGCTTTATCCGATGGATAACCACCCTGAAGGAAAATCTCTTCGTCTTCGTCAGCAATATTTCCTTGTTTCTGCTTCAATTCAGGATATTGTACGCCATCATCTTCGTGAATACGGTTCAATTGAATCTCTTCCTGAAAAAGTAGCAGTTCACATTAACGATACTCATCCAACAATGGCGATTCCTGAACTTATGCGAATTCTTCTTGATGAGTGCGGTTATGGTTGGGACGATGCTTGGCGCCTTGTTACAAACACAATGGCTTATACAAACCATACTGTTATGAGCGAGGCTCTTGAATGCTGGAGCGAAGATTTAGTTAAGCGCCTTATTCCACGTATATACGATATTATAAAAGAAATTGACAACCGCTTCCGTGGATATGTTTGGGAAAGCACACACGATGCAGGTTATGTTGAAAGAACTGCTATCATTTCAAATGGTGCAGTTCGTATGGCTAACCTTTGTGTTGCAGTTTGCCACAGTGTAAATGGTGTTTCAGGTCTTCATAGTCAGATTCTTAAAGATACTCTCTTTAACGATTTCTACAGACTTACTCCTGATAAATTCACAAACGTTACAAACGGTATTGCCCACAGACGCTGGCTTTGTCAGGCAAACCCAAGGCTTACAAAATATATTACAGAGCTTCTTGGTGACGACAAATTCGTTTACGATGCTGAAAATCTTTCAAGACTTACTGCTTTCAAGGATAACGACGAGGTTCTTGAAAAAATTGCCGAAATTAAAAAAGCTAACAAGGAAGATTTTGCAAAACGTATCTTCAAGCAAACAGGAATCAAGCTCAATACAGATTCTATATTTGACGTTCAGGTTAAGCGCCTTCACGAGTATAAGCGTCAGCACCTTAATGCATTCAATATAGTATCAGAATATCTTGCAATCAAAGAAAATCCTGATGGAGATTATGTTCCAAAGACATATATCTTCGGTGCGAAAGCGGCTCCGGGTTACTATGTTGCGCAACGCATTATCAGTATGATTCTTGAGCTTGCAGATATGATAAATAACGACCCTGATATGAAAGACAGACTCAAGGTTGTTTATGTTGAGGATTACAATGTAACAAACGCAGAACGCCTTATGCCTGCGGCAGATGTTTCTGAACAGATTTCTCTTGCAGGTAAGGAAGCAAGCGGTACAGGTAATATGAAGCTTATGATGAATGGCGCTCTTACAATCGGTACTCTTGATGGTGCCAATGTTGAGATTCATGAATCTGTAGGCGACGACAATATGTTCCTTTTCGGTATGCATACAGAAGAGGTGAATGCACTCCGTAAAGAAGGCTACAATCCAATAAATTATTACAATAACAACCCTGAGCTTCGCAAGGTGATTGATTTCATATCTCATGGTGGAATAAACGGAAAAGACTTTACCGATATTTCAAGCACAATTATTCACCACGACCCATTTATGGTTCTTGCTGATTTTGCTGATTATCAGCGTGCTCAGAAGAAGGTTCAGGAAACCTTCCGTGATAAAAAGACATGGAACAGAATGTCTCTAATGAACATCGCTCTTTCAGGTCGTTTTGCTGCAGACCGCGCAATCAACGAGTATGCTGCAAATATATGGAATACACAAAAAATGAATTAATTTTTCGGCTTTTTGACGAAAATAAAATAAAAGTCATAATTGCAAAAAAATTAACTTGACTTTTTTCGCCTTTTAGGGTAATCTTATGATGTCTAATAAGATAAATTATGATGCCCTAAAGGGCGCGTAGTGAAAGGGGTATTTTACCAATGAAAAACTCTGATATGAAGGTAATTGCTATAATTCTCTCTATAGCTCTTTTCCTTACAATCGTTACAAGCAATGCAGTTTCAATTGCATCTGTTGTTTTACTCGTTCGTGATGGCGTAACTACAGAAGCTCCTGTAGATGGCAATCAGGGTGGTCAGACATCTAACCAGCCAAGCAATCAGGTGAACTCAAACAACACTCAGACAAACACTCAGACAAACACTCAGACAAACACTCAGGCAAACACTCAGACAAACACTCAGACAAACACTCAGAATAACACAACAAACAACAATGCATCTAACAATGACGCAAACAATAATGCAGGTGCAGACGATAACGCTATTATGAAGGATCCTCTTGCAGCATTCCAGAAAGCAGCTAAGGACATCCACGAAAATGGTACAGCAGGCTACACAAAAAAAGGTTGGCAGACAGTTGAAGGCGATCTTCAACTCGATAAGCTTACATTCCTTTCAGGTCCTCTTACAAGCCTTATCAAGGGCTTCATGACAGAAGAGTCAGCTGCTGAAGAAAAGATTAACGAAAAGGGTTCAGACGATGCTAAGAATCGTATGCCTATCAGTAACTGTGCAGCAAGTGATGTTGCAAGTGCTACAGCTAAAAAACTTGACAACGGCAACTACGAGGTTGTTATCGTTATGAAGGATTTTGTTAACCCTTCATATTCAGATACAACAGGTCTTGTATTAATGTCAAGAGAATTCCTTGATATTAAAGACGTTCAGAACACAGTTGCAACTGACGAAACAGTTAAGAAGCTTGTTAAGAGCGTTGATGGTACAATCACATACAAGGCTTACACAATTACAGCTGAAATGACAGCAGATGGTAAGTTCGTAAGTATTACTCACTTCTGCGCAGCAGATATCGTTGCAAATGTTGAGGCAGTTGCAGGTTCACTTGGTGCTTCAGGTGCTCTCGGCTTCAATGCTAAGTACTACGACTTCAAGTATTAATTTAATACATACCAAACACAAACCGACTTGCGAAAGTAAGTCGGTTTTTCTGTGTTATATATTCAAAGTTTTTGCTACTATCTTTGCTTTTCAATTGACTATTTCTTTTTTGTTATGTATAATTATTGTGTATATTTATGTATGATATATTCTTTTGAAAGGTTTGTAAGATGAGTAGAAATAAAAAGGTAAAGAAAAACCAAAGAAACATAAAAAAAGGCTATATTGCGGGATGTGTAGCCCTCTCCGTACTTCTTGCTGTAAGTACATATATTACTGTTGTTGTGCTTAGTGTTGTAGCCGAAGAAAGCAAAAAAGGTAATCTTATAGGTACAGTTAACAATACTGCGCCCACAGACTCAAATATTGTTTACGATAACGAATATATTCAAAATGTTGTTCCGGATAATTCACAGAATAATATGAACAGCTCGAATCAGAATAATGCAAATGTAAATCCTAATCCTAACGTGAATAATCAGATTAATAACAATGTGAATAATCAACAGAACAACAATCAGAATGCACCTGTTCAACAGATAAATACATTAAAGGATACAAATAAATCGAAAGCAGATATTGTTAAAATATATGCTGATGTAATGAATACAGCTAAAAAAAGAGCACCCGGTTTTACTAAGATAGAATATCAGGAGCTTCCCGATGGTGAAGAAAACAGAGTTTTCTCTGAGGGTGGAGATAAAGCAGGCGATGAAGCAGTTGCCAAAATGCTTAATTTTGTTCAGACTATGGGTGTCTTTGTTCCTAAGGAAGAAGCAGAGGCTAACCCATATGTTCACGAAAAAGGCGATGCTGATATGGCTCGATTTCCTGTATTTGACAGGGAAAAAGGCTCTTACCTTACTGACCCTGAAAGTATCGAAAGCTATACATATAAATTGCTTCCTAATGGAAATGTGCGAATGAGCTTTGTGCTTGTTCCTGAAAATAATCCTGAACCAATTGGTGAAAATGAAACTGTAGCTCCAAGCTACACCGGTGCAGTGTTTTCGCCAATGTCCAAAGCAAGAATTGATGGAACAGTGTATCATCCGATTGTTACAGTTTTTGCAAAAGATATTAAATATTCCTTGAGGTATCATGATTGTTCTGTTGTTGTAGAATTTAATCCTGATACTTTGGAGATTGTGTACCTTGAGCAAATTGCAAGGGTAAGTATTAAGGGCTCAGGGGATGTTGTGGGGCTTGGCAAAATAGGTCTGGAACGTCAGGAGCTTATAGGAACGGTTATTGTCAAAGATTTAAAATATTAATTCAGAGGGTAAATATGACTTTATGGATTCTTTTTGGAGTATGCTTCGTAATACAATGCTTTTCAACTCCACTTTTTCTAAAACTCATCTGGCCTAACAGGTCAATAAAATCCTTAGCTGCAAAAATGGTCTGCGCAACACTTTTTGTATTGGTAGGTTTCCTTTCTGTTAAAATTTCAGGAAATACATCTGATTTTGCTCGAGCAATGATGTTAGGCTTGATTCTTGGATGGATTGGTGATTACTTCCTTCACTCTGAAAGAAATGTCTTTTTTGGCATTGGCTTTGTATCTTTTATGGCAGGTCATATAGTTTATATTATTGCTTATATGAGAGCGCTTAACACCTTTGAGGGATATAACCATTTCAATGTTATTGAGGTTGCTGCAATTATAGTTCTTTTAAGTGTTTCTGTTTATGTTTTCAAACGCTTCAAGCTTGAATTTTCAATGAAGGTTTTGAAAATAGGAGTGTGCGTTTATACC
>JAEIGA010019665.1_pt1 | contig 10293 bp, 7 predicted proteins | sample 9270691 | NCBI WGS metagenome assembly JAEIGA01 (sample SAMN17057246, study PRJNA624740) | gut metagenome | biome: biome; isolation source: fecal sample | host: Bos grunniens | place: China: Xizang | collected 2019
ACCGACAAACGTGTGTCATGATAAAGGGCATAACCAAGCGCAACCTTTCTTTGGTCAACATCGGTGTTTGCTAAAATAGGACGTACGGGTTCGCCTGCGCGCTCTCCAGTCAAGCCATCATTGTAGTATGCTGTGCGGTAATCGCGTGCCCACTCTGCAATTACGGCAGCCTTCTCGTCCGTCATTTGGCTACCCCAATGCACCAAGTAGTACTTTGCCATTGGCATGCGCTTATCCTGTGCAACCTTCTCTATTTTAGCAACATCCACAGGCGATGGCGTGCCCCCATCTTGCAATTTGGTCATAAAATCCTCGATGTCGAATGCACGATAACCATCTTGAATGTCTTTCATTACCATATCTCCTGCTACAGGGATGTTGGCATAGAATGGAAGTTGAGGATTTGCACTATGGCAACTCATGCAACCGCCCTCCTCCATTATTGCTAAAACGCGTGCCTCTGGAGCCATCTCAGCGGATGGTGTCGTAAGCATGGCACGATAAGTAACAAAACTGCCTACTAATAGCAGCAATGCAACAAAAATCAGATACTGAACTTTTTTTTGCTTCATAACTTTAAATTTTATTGGTTATATGTATGTACGCTTGTTTCTGCCGAGGGTAAGTAGTTGATACCATACCAGCACATTTGTAATGCCGTGAAGCCCAGCAGTATGATGATGTGGTAAAACCGCTTTCGAAATGTATTCATTACACTTGGTGCTAAGTGTATGGCAATGAGATACAATCCCCATGTAGCAACCGCCCACGACTCCTTCGCATCCCAACTCCAAAATGCTCCCCATGCATCCTTCGCCCACAAAGCACCTGTAAGCATTCCTACCGTAAGAAAAGCCACCCCTGCATACAGGAGTTTTTCTATCGCCTTATCCATGTCATGGTTTTTACGCATCAGCACAACGGTTGATAGTAATGTGGCGCATCCAAGTAATGCATAAGAAAACATGTAAATAGCGACATGAGGCACAAACCACACACTCTGCAAGGCTGGCATAAGCGTTTGGTCATGAATCTCTGGCCTGACGATGTTTATAACAATGAATACCCCCGCAAGCACAGTTGAGAACAACATGATCCATCTGTATTTCCATCGTGAATACGTGAACAACCCTGCTATAAGAATGAAGAAAGAGTACCACAAACGTGTTTCGCCCATAGTTCTCATAGGCGGTCGTTTAAGGGTGCCCCACAGCATGGCGATAAAACCGCCCATAGCAAGAATAGCAAGCAACATTGTTGCTATAGCTACCATGCTACGCTCCTTTTTAAATATTGCCCAGCTGGCAGAGGTCGTTGCTATCAGCAGAACGATACCTGCCCAAAAAGGAAAAATATCCCATCCCATAATCATTTAATTGTTCAATAAGTTTTTTTAGGTTATGAGGTTTTAAGGTTCTAAGGAACCATTCGGTCTGCATAGCCCTTTCTCCTTTAATTCCACTTCGTGGACTTGACCTCCTTCTCGTAAGGCATAGTATAAACAAGTTTATCCTCTGCTCTTACTTCGGGCGTCGGTTCTCCTTTCTCCTTTGGACCTTGTATAAAGAGAAGCACGGCGCCAGCAATCAGCATTATTATGCCTGTTGCTGACACCCATTGCCATGGTTCGTTGACAATTTCAATAATAGCATATCTTTCTCCATTAGGTAATGAAGAAAAACTCACAAGATACATCTTTTCGCTTAGTGTTCGTTCGTAAGGATGATTCACTTTCAGTGTCACAATCTTGCCATCTACCAATAACCGCGCTTCGTAGTGAGTCGGTGCGCCACTCTCGGATTGCTGAATTGAAAAGTCTTTTAGCTCCATCGTATAGGGCAAAAACTTTAGCCTTCCTTCCTGTGTGAATGCCTCATTTGACGAAAAATGATATATAGGCGCACGCCACTTCTCACGATCGGGTGATCCCCAGAACCCAGCGCCTAATGCGAGCAATAAACCGATATGTGTTACACAGAAACGCCATCGTATGCCATTCTTGTTACGCCAACCCCGCAAAACAACAAATAGCATATGGCTCTGCAGGAACAATAACGATAAAATCATAGGCCAAGCAGTGGTCGAGGGTTTGCGTTGTAACCCCAGGGTTATGCCAATCACCACAATCATGGCAAGAGACAACCACGTAGCCTCGCGTGAAAGCATAAATACAGCGCAAGCATTATTCGCTCTATTGCGGAACATTATCGTTATCAGCATCATCCACAATGCTAAAATCAAGATGTTGAGAGGAAAACTGAATATACCTACAGGGAAACTACCCAAAAACATTTCAGCAATAAAAGACAAAGAAAGCATCACGCCTACAATGCAGACGGCCCTTCGATGAGAGAAACGTTTATCTATTGTCAACATCTCCATATCAAAACGATAAAGGTAATTCTATTTTCCGTTTTTTCAGTGGTGGAACTATACACCATCTTGTCCAACATTAAATTCGCTATACGACGATAAACATCAATTAGCAAAACTTTGACAAAGTTAATTTTATTTATTAAATAAAAAAATAGGGTTTCTGAAAAAAGTTTCTTAATTGTTTGCCCCCATCTTTCCAATCGCTGATGAGAACCTTAAAACCTCAGACTTAATACTAGCTACCGCAAGCTGATATGTGTGAGTTCCTCGTGTTCTGCCCAACCACTCCAATCGGTTCAACCTTCGTCCGAATCGATACTCCCAGAACTCGGAGCGCACTTCAGATCGCAGTTCGCCCTCACGTGTGGCGATTAGACCGTGTAGTCGGTGCATATCCGCCTTTCTTCGTTTTAGGTAATGAGTTTACGGGCGGAGGGCGGTGGAGGGTGTCTTCGCACTGCAACCGCACAAAATGCGGGATTCAGCAGAATGAAAGTCATGAGCAGTCTCCATCTACGCTTACACCATTTGACTCTGTGCATGAAGTTCCCATTATTGGTTTTTCCTAACCACTTTAAGGTCATCCTTAAAGAAGTCATGCCCTGGCGTGAAGTACCCATTGTCGGTTTGGCGGCATTAGAGACAGGTGATGAGTTAGATAATGGAGTGCGACTGCACACGTAGAAACTGACGGCACCCCTTGAAACGGAATACGTTTTTCCGCAGTCACCGACTGCATTTCTCATCACCGCAGTTAATGGAATGCAGTACCTTATCGGAACTGTTGACGCTCCGTTTCCACTTATTCAGCAAAACACAATATTGTCGTCAAATACCCAGAAAATGCGTCAACTGAATATCAAGGCAATGCGATCAAAGCTCTTGTAGAAGAACTAAAGGGTAAAGGTTGGGTATTCGCTTACATAGGTGCCGACTATGATGTAGAAGCCGTAGCAGAAAATCTTTCTATAAAGAATCGAATTCACTTTGAAAAAACAGGTCATGGAACCAAAGATATGTCTACTCGCCTAAGTAAAAGTTGCGAAAACCTTTATGAGTGTTTCCGTAGAGTATCTTTCAGTGCAGAACGAAAGAACGAAAATTTCTTTGACGACACAAAAGAGTAAATTTAGAAAATCATATACAATTCTTCCTAATTTCTAGTTTTGGGGTTGCACTTCCTTTTGTATTCGAAAACGGCAAGACCGAAGAGGACGCAGAAAATGAATTTCCCCCCCTCTCCTACGTTTTTAGCAATATGCAAGTAAAACAAATAAACAAATCAAGGTAACGGGCAGACTAACCACCTGCCCACCCAAATTTTCAAACACTATGCAAACATAAATTACAAAGAAGTACGAAGCATTTAAGGCAAAACATCCTGACGCCGTTATTTTGTTCAGGCAAGGCGAATTTTACACGTTTTACCATGAAGACGCAGAAACAGCCGCCATAGTTTTGGGGATAATTGTAACGAGAATAAACGGCAGAAACTTTTTTTGCGGCATTTCCTAAATACTCACTTGACACCTATTTACCGAAACTCATACGAGCAGGGCACAGAGTCGCAATCGTAGCACCTTAACAAAGGACTCTCTGCAACACGTTTGCAGTGGGATTTTCTTTACCCTATCGGCGGCACTCCCGCGCCGTTTGCTCGGTCGTGCCGCCGATAATGATTTAAAATACCCACACGATTTCGTTTCTACGGCGCAAAATCGTGTGGGATCCGTGATAGTGGATTTTGTATTTAATAAATTCTTCGAATCCACCGTTTATCATTTCCAATTCCCCATTGAACATGCCATTTCCTTCCGTTTGTTTTATCTAGAAGAATAAACTGATACATATTTTGGGTTGGATATAATTCAAAACTTCCGGAGCCGACTCCATAACCATATGTCAAATCTTCTTCATTTAGTATTATCGTTCCTTCGTTTTCTGAGTCCAATGACCACTGAACTTGGTTAATCCTTCCTGTTTTTGTATCCAATTCTAAAAAAGTATAGATATTTTCAGTTGGGTATAACTTAAATCTATTTTTTAGAGAAAGGTCTCTTTCTATATATTCTGCATAGACACTGATTACATGAGTTAAACTATCAATTCTCATTAAAACAGAATCTCTTTCTGATTTTTTTTGTGCAAATGCAAGATTAAAGGACGAGAACATTATCAAAAGTATGAAAAACTTTTTCATAATTAAATTATTTAATGGTTAGTATCATCTGCAAAATTATCACTTTTATTTAATTCAAGTGTCTTTTCATGCTATATATAATAGCAATACTTTTCTCGTACTAACACATCTAACTATGACAAGAGAACAACGCGTTAATCTTCAGTATTATTCTGCCATCGCTATGCTCGTCTGTGGAGTGGCACTGACCATCGCTGGTTTCATCGTGCCACCTACTGGGGAGATTTCCGACTCGGTGCTTTGGTTTGCGGCGTAAACGATGATTTATGCAGGGTCGGTCTTTGGCGTGAACGTCTATGTAAACGACAAGTTTAACTCCATTCGTGAACGTTTGGGTATCCAGGACAAGGAAGACGGAAAGGAGGTGAAGAAGGCATGAGACAGATTACTAAAATCATTGTTCACTGCTCCGCTACGCCTGAAGGAAAAACTTCACCGTCGCTGACATCACTCGTTGGCATAAGCAACGGAAGTTCGTCACTATCGGGTATCACTACGTTATCTACCACAACGGCAGACCAGAAGCGCAGATTGGAGCACTTTGTACTGGACACAACGTTAATTCTATCGGTGTTTGCAACATCGGTGGAGTGGCTAAAGATGGGAAAACTTCTAAAGATACTCGGACACCTGCGCAAAAACTCGCCCTTGAGCGCTTCCTTATCGGAACTGCAGATGCTCCATATCCGCTCATTCAGCAGAACACGATTTTGTCGTCAAATGCTGGCAAAATGCCATAACCGAACTCGTTGTAAACTTAACTTCGCATTTTCCTTTGTTAAAAACACAATATTTTAAAAATATAATATATCTTTGCGAAGAAGGATACACATAGGTGGCGGTGTGCAGGCCGCACCGCTACGAACTGGAAAACACTGCAAAGTGTAAATAGATGCCCGTTTCCTTGGACTGCACTCCAGGATTCGGGCTTGATTGACTACTCTGGAGACGTCAACAAACAACTCTATAATTTCTTTGGTATTGATGAGAATAATCAACTTTATATAAAATCAATTCTAGCAAACAAGTAAAGTCGCATTCTGTATGAAAATTAAGAGAAGTAAACTTTTATATGCAATACTTATCTCAGGTTTAATATCTGTAATTTGTTATTTTGCAAATAACATTCCCTTGTTGACAGAGAACTTCCTGTATACACACTCAATAAGTCAGTATCTTTACTCTGAAATTATCCAGAAAGATAAGCATTTTAGTGATAATGTGTTGTTTATAGACGTGTCTAAAGATAATGAACTCGTAGATATTTATGAGGATTCTGTTATTGTTGGTAATACTAAAATTGTCAATAGACAACGACTATATACATATCTAAAAAATCTGAAAAAGGACATTGAAATTGATGCAAAACCATATAAATATCTTATTATCGATATATTTTTTGACGAAAAGCACAAAACTGCATATGATGATTCTTTATTTAATATAATTAAATCCTTAGATAGAACATTAGTTGTCAATTATTCAAAAGACAATAAGTCGTTCAATATAGCCAACGATTATCTAGAAAAAATATCTGGAACAGCTCAGTATAACTCAACTATTATTGAAACAAATTTCACTAGATTCCCATTCCTTAATATAGGAAACGGGGAAAAGTCTGTAGTTCTTAAGGCTTATGAAGAATTAAATCCAAACATGAAATTTAATAAAGTGGGTTTTGGACCTTTTTCTATATTTTTTTCAGGTAATAAGCTATGTAGAAGTGCTGCTTTTATAACATTTGATAGAGACTCAATAACCAATATAAGAGTTCAAGAGGAACTGTCTAATTACGATAACAGAATAGGAGTTCCAGACACAACCTCTAGGTTTTCATCTGATTATAGAAGATTGGGAGAATATTTGTCGCATTCATCGGAAATTATGCCCATTCTAATACAAGGCGACGCTAATGGTAAATATATAATTATTGGAAATTTAGAGGATGATATACATGATACATATATAGGTAAAAAACCTGGAAGTTTTATTGTTTATAAGGCATTAGAATTTCTCGATAATAATAAACACATTATAAATCCTATTACCACATTCATTTGGTTTATAATTTACATTATTGTTATTTACTTCATTATAAAAGGATATACAATAGCTAATCGATTGAAAATCAAATCCACTTTATGGAAATCCATATTGGATATTTTTACATTCTCTACTTTCCTTATTCTCTGTGAAATACCTATCTATCTAATATTTGAAGAAGTACATAATTTATTTGTACCAATTCTTGCTATTACAATTATAAAAATTTACATAAATCTAAAAAATAAAAACCTATGAAAAAGATTCTATTGATATTAATTTCTTTGATGCTTTGTTTTGACATAGCAAATGGTCAAGCATTAGAACCAATCAAAGATAGCGACAAAATGTATGTACGTACATTGAAAAGCAAAGGTCCTTCAAATCACTTAATATTAGAAAATGGAACACTAATAAAAGTTCATGATAGATTTTCTGTAAAAAACAGAATCGATTGGCAAGGTTTCAATGGTATTATTGAACTTGTTAATCTTAGAACAGGAAGAACGTATGGTTATTGCAGTAAAAGTATTCCCTCAAAAATGAACAAAAAACTCTCTTTCATTGAGTTCTTCATAAGAATTAATTACACCTTCACAAAAGGTGCGGATGAGAGACAAAATATGAAACTAGTACTAGGTAAGACTTGGTATATGGTCGGAGATACTTTAAGAATTCCATCAACATTACCACTTGGCAACAATATGGTTTATGTTGCGTCGCCAATTTCAATAGAAAACTCAACTAAGATGGTTTTACCATATGATAAGGAAACAAATGAAATTGTCATCACCTACGATTTCCTACTAAGAAAAAATATAAAATTAGAAGAATCGGACAAATTACTATTGAATATAGAATATGGGGAAAATGGTGCGTCATTTGAACATGTAACTTCTGATATGATAATCGAATATATAAAACAATAAAGATATGAGAACGATATTTTTTATAATGTTTTGGAGTTGTTCTATACTCTTTATGTCGGTAAATGCTCAGAAAAAAGTTGCTTTAATAATAGGAAACGGGAATTATAGTTCTCCATTATCCCCTCTGTCTTCTCCGACAAAAGATGCAGAGGCTATTACTAAGGTTTTAAAAGATTTAGGTTTTGAAGAACCTATAGTTTGTAAGAACCAAAGTCAAGATGAAATTAAAAGTGCTATAAAAAATTTCAAGCGTATTTCGGACAAAGCAGATATAGCGGTGTTCTTTTATTCAGGACATGCTCAATATATTAACAACAAATATTATATAATACCTTGTGATATACACACGGAAATTTTGGAATCCGATTGTGTGCCTATAAGCGACATACAAAAAAGTATGAAGCAAAGTAAGTTGGCTATTTATTTGATAGATGCTTGTAGAGATATTAATTATGCTTTGAGTTCTGAAACAAAAGGAGGACCGATAATTATTGAAGAAGAATATTTTGAACCTAATCCAAATGATAAAACCCCAAGAGGGGAATATTTCTGTTATGCTTCTGGTTTTGGCCAAAAAGCAAATGGGGTAAACACAAAGAGTTCTACAGGTTTGAGCCCTTTTACAGAAGCTGTAACAAGACATCTGTACGACGAACATGAATTTAGAACTGTTTGGCAGTATAGGATAGTTCCTGAGGTAAAAAAACTAACTCAAAATTTTGTAAACCCTCAAGAACCTCAAACAGAAGGTGGATATTCTGGAGATTTGTATTTCAATAAAAAAACAAGCTCTCCTGTGGTACAAAGTATGATAGTAGATTTTAAGATTGTACCAAACAATGCTAGTATATATATCGATGGTAAAAAGCAAGAGGGACAATCTATATCATTCAATATGAATAAATCTTATTCGTATCAAATAAAGGCTAATGGTTATCAGTCCCTTTCTGGTATTTTAAATATTAACAAAGAAACACCTAGAGAATTATCATTATCACTTAACCCATTAGAAAAGGCTACGATAATTATTTCTGGAATCAATTGTGTGGCTAATTGTTTTTTAGACGGTAAACTTGTGAAATCTCTTAATGTAGGGGAAAGTTTGTCTATAGAAACAACAAAAGGTAAGCATAAACTAGAATTTATGCCTAGATATAGTAGATATAGTAGGTATGGTTACAAATTATATAATATAGATATTACATCTGATAATTATCGTATCACCCCCATACTCAATAGAGAAGTTCAGTATCAATGGTATACGCCGTCACTCGAGTTCTTTGATTGGGATGATGATGGGAAAGTGTCTATCAACTATCATTTTAGTCCAGACTATCAAATTGGATTAAGTGCGCTTTATAGACCTGAAGGTTCACGTTTATCATATGGTGCATTTTTATCAACCTCGACAGGATTTTATAGAAATTGGGGAGCAATTGACATTTATTCTTATACTTCTATAGCAACTTCAACTAATGTAAATATAGATTTGGAAAATGGAACCATCATTGATGCCAGAAAAACCTCAATTACAGAGAGTGGACGTAACACAGATAAATATTCAGAATATATAGACCCATATGGTGAAGCGAAGAAATATAATGGCAATGCCCTTGTTCTCTTTAATATGGGCTTTAATCCTTGTAATGGATTTACATTAGAAGCAGGCGTCGGATTTGGTTATCACAAGGAAAAATATTTTATGAGCAATACTTACGATATAACTAAATCAGAATACCACGATTTAACTACTAATGAATTATTAAAGACTACATATGAATATTCAAAAACAGATGAATCTGCATGGTATAATGGAAAGACTAAATGGAGTCCTGCAATAAGATTAGGAGGTAGATTTGATATTCCAATCTGCGATTATGACTATGCGATACAATTAGGAGGAGGTTATACATATCTTCCAACCAATCATAAGTTTAGTTCCTGGGATGCTTCAATAGGGTTTGCATTGTTCTTCTAACATGAGTTTTTGTAACCGTAGGAATTTGTTCCTATAGTTTTTGTGTCAAGCGTACTTTTTCCGTTCCCTGCCCAACCACACCAGATGATCCGCTAATCGCGAGCATCTTGCCCAGGACGGAAAAAGTACGCTTTTAGCCTGCTTCGCAGTCTTTTCCTCCTTCGCACCTCGGCTATTCAAGCAAACTTGATTGCACTCGGTTTGGCGTCGGTTCTTTTTGTCTTTAAATTCTGCCAAAAGTCACCCACAACCGTTTAAACAATGTCTTGAATATGTCTATGCCTAAAAACGAAAAACGAGATAAACGACTGAATAATCAGTGTTTATCCCGTATTTAGTTGCGGAGACCCGACTCGAACGGATGACCTCCAGGTTATGAGCCTGGCGAGCTACCAACTGCTCCACTCCGCGATGTTCAAGAGTGTTTGTTTCTTGTTTGCGAGTGCAAAGATATAACTTTATTTTGAATTGACAAAATTTCTACTTAGAAAATTATCAAAAAAGTATTTTTGATTGTATACAGGGTGATTACAAAGATGGAAATTGCTTTTAAGTTATCCATAGTAACTAAACGCCCTGACTAAGTTTGCATGTTCCTCACCCTCTCAACTTCTCATACACATTTCTTGGCAGGGTGGACAAAAAGTAGGATGAAACCTCTGTAATTACGTGATTTCCATATCTTTGTAGAAATTATCATTGATATGCTAAAAAAAATGCTTTTATTGTAGTTCTTCTAAAGTAGTTAAGAATGGCTTGAGAGGACG
>JAEIGA010019666.1_pt1 | contig 10293 bp, 7 predicted proteins | sample 9270691 | NCBI WGS metagenome assembly JAEIGA01 (sample SAMN17057246, study PRJNA624740) | gut metagenome | biome: biome; isolation source: fecal sample | host: Bos grunniens | place: China: Xizang | collected 2019
CAGGGAGATCAGCTGTTTCAAAGGCTGAGAACACCTGGACTTTCGGGGGATATACCGGTCCGTTTTCATAGGCTTCATGGACGAATTCAGCCAGCGGTTTGAAATACGGCTGCTGGAATTCGTTCTGAAGCCATGGATACCATTCATTATGCTTCATAGATCACCTCATGCAGCGAAAGGATTCTTTTTCTTTGTCTTTATGATGAACCAGATCACAAGTGCGGCTGCGATGGCAAAACCGCCGATCGCGAACATTCCGTACTTTGTATTGTTTTCCACGGACTCTTCCATTCCGCTGATCGCGTTGTACGGCAGCAGGTTTGCGGATTCAGGACTGAGTGTCTGTCCGTTTTTCAGACTGCTGACCCACTCATTCAGATCTGATTCGACCACTTCAAAGTCACGGTCACCGTATGTCAGAAGCACGCGGTTGAATTCAACGGGATCAAAGTCATTCCCGAGCGTTTCCTCAGCGCGGTATCTCAGAGCCAGGAACTGAGCCATACCGCATCCGTAATTCAGCAGTCTGCCCGGTGTATCAACGGCTTCGTTGTAGAGATCCTGTGCGATCTCGCTGTTCAGGTACATTTTGTCCAGTTCTTCTGCGACATCCGCAACGGTCCAGCCCAGTACATTGACGCCGATATCGACGACGCACGGTGCCATATAGCCGATGACCGTCATGCTCTTGAGGTATTCCCGCTGGTTTCTGGAGAGCCCGCTGTAATCAAGCTGGTTTATTTCCGTATACATTGCCCAGCCTTCCGTATAGCCGCCATGACTCAGCACACTGCGTACCGGATTGGGATGCGTATTCAGGAACCAGGTGATCTGGTACTGGTGTCCGGGGAAGCCTTCATGCGAAAGCGTCATGTAAAGATCATTCGTATCATTGATGGCGCTGTCATTGACACGAATCACATTCACATCTGTTGCGTCAATGCACGGTGTCAGATAATATGCCACGATATTGGGGTTTGTGATGGAAGGATCCAGATAGGATACGGTAAATTCCGTGTTGGCACCTTCAGGATAATCCTGCAGTTTTCCGGCCAGGAAGTTCAGTGTTTCTTCCGCATCGTTCATCTTGACCTGCTCGCCGGTATCATCGTATCTCTGTCTCATGAGACTGTAGATCTCGTTGATGATCATCGTCCTGCAGAGGTCTATCAGTTCCTCCGGTGATTTGGAAGAGCTTGTTTCCGTGGCGAGGAATACACGGTAATAGTCAGTGCCGTCTTCATACTCGCAGAGTCCTCCGGAAACAGAACGCGATCCTCTCAGCTTTTCCAGTTCTTCCGATACGTGCTTATATGCGGGAATGTAATGATTCAGGATCAGGTCTTCATTCCGTTTGATATAATCCTGTTTCTCCTGATCACTCAGTTCATCCATTGCATTGATGTCCGTCGCAAAGTCAACTACAAGCGGGTTCTTTTCCGTTTCAGCAGTGAATTTATCAATCGACTCCTGCAGCTGGTCCAGCGCATTGCCGGTCAGGAAATGGCCGCGTGAAGCCTGTTCACGCGTCACTTCCAGCGCCTGGTCCAGATAGCCCGGTGTTTCTTCGATCAGTGTCAGGTAATCATCAACATCCTGTTTGGAGTAGAAAATAAACTCCGTGAAATTCGTGATCAGTGCTTCCGTGATCCCGTCTACCGGACTGAACAGTTCGCTGTAGTCTTCCGCATATTTCTCGGATGCAATGCTCAGCTCCAGGTCTCTTTCAAGAATAATGTAATCATGCTGCTGGGTTTTGGACAGACTGTCATAGTCAAATGAATGCAGTTCATCCAGATAATCCTCCAGTTCAGCGGTATCTCCGAATTCGATGTCTCCGAGTGTTGCCTCCGGACGCGCAAGACCCATCGATGCATAATCCCTTACGGTATAATGCATCGTCAGGAAATCGGATTCCGCGGTCTCGGCAAATATATCCTCCAGGAATTCATCAAACTCCCTGTCCCCTTCTTCTTCCGCAGCTGTATGAATGCCGGGGAACATCAGTATCAACGCCATTGCAATGGCTGTTATTTTCCTTGCCTTGTATTTCATCTTCGTACCTCCTGAAGATCGTTACCTACATGATAACAAATCAGGAATAAAAAGTGGATTGCAGGAACCAATAGTTAAAAAATGGTTTATCCTGAGACGCAAACAGAAAAAAGGAAGTGTTCCGGAGAATCACTTCCTGTATCAGACGATATCGTTCAGATCAGAAGCGCTGCTACGACACTGCAGGCTTCGATATGTATTTCATTCTTTGTTTCAGCGTGCGCGCCGCCGTTTTCATCAAAGATGATCCTGTACTGCGTATCGCCGTAATAATACGTATATGCCTGCATGCTGGGATTGATCAGGACCCTGATGCCTCTGCCTGATGCACCGGGTTCTGCATAGTTGATGTCATACTGCAGCACGCCGTTGTCAAGGACATATGTTTTGACGAACCGCTTCACATCATCTCCCGTAGCCAGACGGAATGCCGGATAGAACTGCCTTGTCCGGATCGCCGCGCGTGTATATTCCACCACATCATAGTTGAACAGCATTCTTTCCCAGTTCATGCCGTTGACCGCGTCTCCGGCATTATAGGAGTTGGAGTTGTCCTGCTTGGTGCCGCAGAACTCAATGCCCGAGTGCAGGAACGGAACGCCCTGCGCGAACAGTGTGCATGCGATCATCATCCTCTGTCTCTTCTTGCGGAGCTCACGGGGTTCTTCGCTGCAGCATGCGCGCATCTTGTCCCAGAGCGTTGCGTTGTCATGCGTTTCAATCGCATTGATGCTCTTGACAGGATGATCGAAGCGCATGAAGTACGGGGCACCCATCGTATTGCCGCTCAATACACCGCAGGCTTCATAGATCAGCCCTGAGTTGCCTGTCAGGAAACCCTTGGCACTTTTCTGGTTGTCGCTGGTGCTTCCTTTCAGCACATCACGAAATGTATCGTTGAAGTGAGCGACTCCCGGCATCTTGTCCTGGTTGAATATTTTTGCCTTCAGTTCGTCATTCAGAGCCGTCGGCATATCCCAGCCTTCGCCGTAAACAAGGGCATCCGGCTTGATCTTCAGTGTTTCCTGACGGATCTGGTTCATCGTATGGATGTCTATGATGCCCATCAGGTCAAAACGGAATCCGTCAACACCGTAGGTCTTCATCAGGAATCTGATCGCGTGCAGGAACAGGTGCCGCATCATGGGACGCAGTGAGTTCAGGTCGTTGCCGCAGAATGAACCGTTCGAAAGACCGCCGGACTGGTTGTACCTGAAGTAATAGTACGGTACGGCAGCTTCCAGACAGTTCTGGTGTGTTTCATACATATGGTTGAACACAAGGTCAAGCGTGACCCTGATGTTGTTTTTATGCAGTGTTGTGACCAGTTTGCGGAATTCCATCATCCTCGCATACGGGTCATTGGGGCTGACGGAATAAGAACCTTCGAGGGTCATGAACTGCTGGGCATCATAGCCCCAGTTATAGCCCCATTCCGGATGGTATTCATCTACCGTCGCAAAATCAAGCACAGGCTGCAGCTGGACATGCGTGACGCCAAGGCTGACCAGATAATCAAGCCCTGTGGCCTTTCCTTTCAGCTGTGTGCCTTTTTCAATGAATGCAGCATATGTTCCGCGTTTCTGGACATGGCCGTCATCAATGGGATTACTGGTAAGGTCCCTGACGTTGATCTCATAGATCACCGCGTCGGTAGGTGACCTGACCCTTGTTTTGACTTCATAGTCTTTGATGGATTCGACTGCCGCAAGATTGATGACCGCGCTTTCTTTGCCGTTCGCGTTGGAACTGATACCGTACGGATCCGTGCACTCAACGATCTCACCGTTGCGGTTGACCAGATAAACGTATGTCGCGCGTCTGAGATCACCGGACCATTTTGCCCGCCATACGCCCTGGTTCGTCCTTCGCATATTGAGGATATGGACCTTACGCTCATGCTTGATGCGTACCATGACCCCCACAGCTGTCGGTGCCCATAAAGCAAACGTTGTATATGTGACGCGATAAACTGCACCCAGGTCATTTCCGTCGTACGTAAACATACGGTCAAATTCAGGTTTCTGTACGATATATCTGAATTTCACCTCTACCTGTTTTCCGTGCGTTTCCCTGACGTAGTAACGAAAGCCCATCTGCAGATCGGAAGGGATCACAAGTTCATATACAACTTCATCGCGGCGTTCTTCAACGTTGCGGATGATGCAGTCCCAGGAGTTTCCCCTTTCATCAGAAAGATGAAATTCATTGGTTCTTCCGCCAAAGAAATTCCTGGAAAGATATACTGTGATCTTCCCGTAATCATCAACATATGCGTTCATTACTGACATAACTCCCCCCGAGCTGTCTAAAGCATTGTAAGTATACGATTTGAGAGCTGATTAAGCAAACAGAATCAGGCACAAATCATTCGGATTTTGCCTTTTCCGGTTTTTCGGCATGTTTGCGGCATGTAAACCATATCGCTGCGAACGGTGCAATGCGGATCGTGAGCTTGTGATCGAACCCGTTGACGGGATTCTCACGCTTCTCAGCCTTTACCGGCTCAAAGTTGCACATGTTGCAGCCGTCATAGATATCCTTTTCCGAATTCAGGATCTCTTTGTACGTTCCTGCCTGAGGAACGGAAATGTCATAGTTTTCGTAAGATGCAGGTGTCATGTTCAGGACACAAACCAGATATTCCTTTTCATCTTCACGATAGAATGTATAAACAGACTGCTTCGAATTGTCGGCATCGAGCCATCTGAATCCCTGACGGTCATATTCATATTTGCTGAGGCATCTGTGTGCGCAGTAGATCTTGTTGAGATCCGTGAAGTATCTCAGGAACGCATCATGTGCCGGATAGCTCAGCAGGAACCAGTCCAGTTCCTTCGCTTCATCGAATTCACGGAATGAAGCGATCTCATTGCCCATGAAGTTCAGTTTTTTGCCGGGATGCGCATACATATATGCATACAGATTCCTTGCCTGGGCAAACTTCTGTTCATAACTGCCCCACATACGGTCAACGATTGTATGCTTGCCATGGACATTTTCATCATGGCTCAGCGGCATGATAAAGCGTTCGGAATAGAAATACGCCATGGAGAACGTGATCTTGTGATGGTCCCAGACCCTGTAGATCGGATCTGTACTATAGTATTTCAGTGTATCGTTCATCCATCCGAGATCCCACTTGTAGTCAAACCCCAGACCGTTATCCAGCGTGGATGCCGTTACCTTCGGGTAATCGGAACTGTCTTCCGCGATCAGCATGAGCCCGCTGAACTCCTTGCTGAGGTAATAATTCATGCGCTTCATGAAGATCAGGGATCCCTCATTGACACCGCGGTCACGGTTTCCGCCCCAGTAGATGAGGTTCGAGACCGCATCGATGCGGATACCGTCCACATGATAGACATCGCACCAGAAGGCAGCGGCACTCATCAGGAATGAACGGACTTCTTCGCTCCAGAGATCAAAGTTGTTCGTTCCCCACTGTGACTCCGCATCGGAAGCCTTCTGATATTCATACAGAGGTTCCCCGTCAAACAGCCTCAGTCCATGCGCGTCTTTGACAAAATGAACAGGTACCATATCAATAATAATACCAATTCCCGCCTTATGCGCAGCATTGACCAGTGCGGCAAATTCTGTCGGGTTTCCGTATCTGGATGTGACGGAATAATAGCCGTTTGCCTGATAGCCCCAGGAACCATCGAACGGATATTCATTCAGAGGCATCAGTTCGATATGGGTAAATCCATGTTCCTTGACATAAGGGATCAGTTCATCCTTCAGCATTCCGTATGTATACGGGTACTCCCCGTTCCGTTTCCATCCGCCGGCATATACTTCATAGATGCTGACAGGCTTGTCGAAGTTCTTGGTACGCTTCTTCATCCAGCTGCTGTCAGTCCATCTGATCTTCTCATAGTCATACAGCTTCGAAGCCGTTTCGGGTCTCGTTTCACTGTAAAAAGCATACGGATCTGCTTTATCGAACACGTTCCCGTTCCTGTCTTCGATCCTGTATTTATATGTTTCCCATTCTTTTACACCCGGAATAAACACGCTCCATACCCCGGTAAAGCCGGTCCGCTGCATGATCGCTTCGTATCCGTTCCAGTCATTGAAGCTTCCGACCACACTGACGCTCCTCGCATGCGGTGCGTAGACGGTAAAACGCACTCCGCGTGTCCCTTCATAGACAAAATGAGCGCCAAAAAACTTATAAGCGTCAAGGCAATGACCTTGATGAAAACTCTCAATGATACGTGTCGTATCCATATTTACCCCCTGCAGCAATCACAGAATAAAATCATAATAACAGACATCAACTGTTTCTTATTTATATTATTCATACATTTTTTACTTTTTTTCCAGTCCCTGAATGCGTCAGTACAAATACTCCCATCAGTACCGCAAAAACAGCGCAGGCATACACCAGAACATCCTGCCGGATGATGCCTTCCGACATGAAATACCGGCAGATGACCGCAATATAGCCCAAAGTACACAGCGTGACCGTCAGGACAAGCAGAAATATTTCCCCGGCATGGATCAGGAAGAGATCCTTCCGCTCAAAGCCAAGCTGTTCCAGCTGTTGATCCCAGGCATTCCTGACGCCTGCTTCGCTCCGGAATGTCACGATCAGCAGGAATACCATCTGCAGCATCGACAGTGCGTATACGATCTGGATCAGGTGCAGTTTAAACACATCGCCTTCCGCGTAAGGGAACAGGGCGTGCAGGAATACCCCGTTCATGAAGATCAGGAAGATGATGAAACGGTAAAACTGCAGATCGTAGCGGTACATTCCGCCTGTGATCATGTTCCGGGCGTTTCTGAATGCCCGTTTTCTGCCGATCAGCTTCAGCAGCGGTTCCGCTGTTTCGTGCAGAAGGCGCCAGAAAGCATAAATGCTGATGCCGCAGAACAGGACCGGTTCCTGCGATCCGGTATGGATCAGCGCAGCCGGGGCCAGAAACAGGACGAACCAGAATATTCTCGACATGATCTGTTTCCGTTTCTCTGATTCCGGTGTCGGATTGCCGAAGCGCACCATTGACTGGTATTCCACGGGTTTGGCGCTTCTGGAGGCATTCAGCAGCATCGCTGCGGAGTTGATATAGGTAAAACTGATATTAAGCAGAGCAGACCAGCCGGCCAGGAACAGGATACAGCTGATGCCCCCGATATTTCCGAAAGCACTGATCTCAAAGACGACACTGTCCGGGAAGTACAGCTGCAGGCCTTTCAGTACCAGCGTGGAGACAGCCAGGCTGACGGCTATGGCAGCCGCGAACAGAATGAGCACCTGGAGGATGAGGTACAGGGATATGCTCGTCTGTGATGTTCCGAGCGAGCTCCTGAGGGCAAGTTCCCTGGCTTTGCTGCGGGAAAACAGCTGGTTGGAAGACAGGATCATGGCACAGGAAAGCACCAGGATATAGAAGCTGAGTCCGACGATCATATAATCTGAATCGCCGGTCAGACGGAAAGCATCCTGAGCAGCAGTAATATTGAAATAGACCAGGATCTCGCTGCAGGCAAAAACAAGCGACAGGAAATACATCACTGCCTGCTGTTTCTGATCTCTCAATGATTTTAAAGCAAGGCGCATCATATACTCAGCAGGCTCTCATTTTCCGCATCCTGGAGCGAATTGATCTCACGCAGATATTCTTTCTGGGTCATATCGCCGCGCACGACCTCATGTTCGATGGAACCATCGCGGATCATGATCATCCGTTTCGAGAAAGATGCGACCAGAGGGTCATGCGTTACCATGATGATCGTGACTCCCTGTTCATCATTCAGCTGCTTCATGATCTTCATCAGTTCAAAAGAGTTGCTGCTGTCCAAAGCGCCCGTCGGTTCATCTGCCATGATGATATCGGGTTCATGGATCAGCGCGCGGCAGATCGCGGCACGCTGGCGCTGTCCGGCAGAGCACTCATACGGATACTTGTTCAGGATATCCGTGATCTGGAACCGTTCAGCCAGCATTTCCAGGCGTTCTATGATCTTTCTGCGGTCTGTTTTCAGCATCGCCGCGGACAGTCCGATGTTCTCATAGATCGTTTCCGTATCCAGGAGGTTGAATTCCTGGAAAACAAAACCGAGATGTTCCCGGCGGAAGCGGGCGACCTCATTGCTGTTCATATCACGGACATTTTTACCCATGAGCTTTACGGTACCGCCCGTATAAAAATCCAGGGTCGACAGCACATTGATGAACGTGCTCTTGCCTGATCCGGACGGACCCATGACCGTAACAAAGTCCCCTTCATCCGCGTGAAAGGTCACTTTATTCAGTGCGGCAGTCTCTCCCGGCGTACCGTAGTTGTAGATTTTCATCAGATCTTTTGTTTCAATGATCCGCTCCATATCCGTACTCCTTATAAAAAAAGCAAGGGATCACTCCCCTGCCTTTTCAGTTTTGCATTCTGTTAATTATGCAATGACCTTCTGAGCGCGAAGAACTTCTTCGATCGTCTTGACAGCGGCGTCTTCGTCATCACCTTCACATGTGATTGTGATTTCGGACTGTGTCGGAATGCCAAGGGACATAACGCCCATGATGGACTTCATGTTAACTGAGCGGCCTTTGAAAGCAACTTTAACATCGCTCTTGAATTTGCTTGCAGCGTTTACAGCTACTGTAGCCGGACGTGCATGGAGTCCTACGGGATCCACTACTGTTACTGAAATCTGTTTCATGATTAATTTTCCTCCTGCTTGCTGATGATATTTTAACTCAATGGAAAAGGCTTTACAAGCGGTTACATTTTTAAGAAAAAACCATGATCACAGAATAAATGTTAAAATTGCCGCAGTTATCAATGCCGGAAGCATATTTGCCACTTTTACATGGAACGGACAGAACAGGTTGATGCCGACACAGAAGATCAGGACGGAGCCGACCATGGAAAGGTTGGCAATGACTGCCTCCGTCATCACTCCTGCCAGAAATGACGCGAGAAGCGTGATGCCTCCTTCCAGCAGCAGGATCGGAATGGCCGAAAACAGCGCGCCGATGCCCATGGTCGCCGTAAATACCATGACGATCGGAAGGTCCAGGATCGCTTTCGTATACAGCATGGAAGGATCATGCAGGATGCCGTCCTTCATGGAACCGACGATCGCCATCGCACCGATGCAGATCGTAAGCGATGTGCTGACAAACGCCTCAATAAAGCGTGAATCCTTGGAGCCTGCCTTTTTCTTCAGCCAGCCGCCGAACTTCTCAAACCGGTCTTCGATCTTCAGCATTTCACCGATCAGGGCTCCGGAAGCCATGGACATGGAAAGCAGGATCGCTCCCTGGGAGGAAATAGCGCCGTCTGTGATGACCAGCATCTTCTCCAGCGCTCCGGCAATACCGATGAAGATGACCGACACGCCGAGCGCGGACATGATGATCTTCTCATATGACTCATTCAGTCCTTTTTTCAGCAGCAGTCCCAGGATCCCGCCTGCGATGACTGCCAATGTATTAACAATTGAACCCATAAATATCCTCACTGACTGTAACATCATACTCTTTTTTTCGTAAAAGTGTGACTGATGCTCATTGAAAGCTGTGTTATAGTGCGAAGGGGGAATTGCCTTATGAAAAAAACATTGCTTATTATACTGCCGCTGCTCCTGGCAGGATGCGGAGGAAGTCCGAAGACCGGCGGCAGTTCATATGCGGCCGATTATGACACCTCGTATAATTCTTCAGCAGAATACGCGCCGGCTGCGTATGATGAAGAAGCTGCAGAGTATGCGAGAGAGGAAGCTGCCGGGTCCAGCGCTGCGCTGGCTGCCGAGCAGAAGTCTGCTGAAACACTCAGCAAAACCGAGGAAAAGATCGTCTATACAGGCAATATCAATGTTGAAACGACAGATTACGCGGCTACCATGACAGCCCTGGCTGATCTTGAAGCGAAGTACAATGCCGTCGTTACGTCGTCCGATGAAAGCACGTACAACAATAACCGGCATTATCTGTATCTGACGGTCCGTGTTCCTTCCGGCCAGTTCCATGACTTTATGAACGGATCTTCCGTTCTCGGTGCTGTCCGCAACCAGTCCATCAACCGTTCGGATATTACGAAAGCCTACAATGACCATACGATTGAAGCGGAAGCGCTGAAGATCCAGCTGACACGTCTGCAGGAAATGCTGGCAAAGGCTGAAACGATCGAGGATATGCTTGCGATCGAAGACAGACTGCTCGATGTTGAAACCAGGCTGAACAAGCTGAACAGCGTCATTGACAATATGGATATGGATGTTGCC
>JAEIGA010019667.1_pt1 | contig 10293 bp, 26 predicted proteins | sample 9270691 | NCBI WGS metagenome assembly JAEIGA01 (sample SAMN17057246, study PRJNA624740) | gut metagenome | biome: biome; isolation source: fecal sample | host: Bos grunniens | place: China: Xizang | collected 2019
AAAAGTTTAGAAATTTTGAAACAGAACAGTTCGATGATGAAAGTAATTTCGAAAAGTTCAAAAAGAAACAGGTAACTAATCCTACAAAAAAGCACAACAAGACAAAAAGAAGAAAAGAAATAGATATTTGAGAATAATTTTACCCAGGTTAGATTATTTCTAATCTGGGTTATTTTTTTATATGACACCAGAAGAACAGCAAATTTTATACGAAAATAATAAAATGCTTAAAAAGCTTTGTGATTGAGTAGATAAACACGATAGTGCTAATTATCAAAACAATGAAGATTTTAAGAATTTCATTATTAATTTGATAGCTAATGCTTTGTTAAATCCAAGAAGATAATATGTTATTAAATAAAGAACACAAAGACTTCCATCGTTTATATTGGAATTCTAATAAAAAACAGATTAAAGAAATTCTTTCAACTATTAATATCAAGTATTTAAAAGGATTACTTAATAAGTTAACTAAAAATCAATATGGTACAAGAGGATCTCGAATCTATTGTAGATACTCAGGATATCAATTTCAGGTTAGTGCCAAAACAATTAAAGATGAATTAAATAAAAGAGTATGAAAAATATAGGTATTATTTTAGCAAGATTCCAACCAATACATAATGGACATATTGCTTTAATTGAAAAAGCATCAAAAGAAAATGATGAAGTACATGTATTTATTGGAAGTGCCGATAAATTTAATAAACGAAATCCTATTCCAATTAATATGCGAAGAACATTTGTTGAAGAAGCTTTAAACGAAAAACACTTTACGAATGTTGTTCTACATCTTTTGGATGATCTTTCAAACGAATCAGATAACTCTCATGATTGGGGATTCTATCTCTATTCAAAAATTGTAACTGAGATTCAGCAGAGCAACTTTACTATATATTATAGTGATGGATTTGAGATTATTACTTCGTGGTTTCCAGGATTTATATTAAGAAATAATGTATCATTAAATCTCCTTGCAAGGAATGCAACAGAAGAAGGTATTTCCGCAACAATGGTTAGAAAATATATTGTTGACGATAATCCTAAATTACAAGAAGTTGTTCCGAATGTTATTTATAATAATAGAGAAGGCATAAAACAACTAATTTCTATTTCAAATTTAATTTAACATGAGAATAGCAATACAAGGACATCCAACTAGAGGAAAGGAAGTAATTCAAATTTTTGAAAGTTTAGGCGGAATTAACACACTTAATTATTTAGGTAATAATCCTGATTATTATTATAAGTTATATGAAAATTCAATAATATGTTCGAGTACAAAAATTGGTAATTATAAATATTACACTCTAGAAGAATTTGAAAAAGACTTCCCTTTTAAAATTGGAGATATAGTTCTACTTAAAGTACTTAACAAACCATATGAAATTATAGCATTAGACTGGTTTATGGACAAACCATGCTATAGATTAGACAATGGATTACATTATACTCCTGAAACATTAACAACTTACAAAGAAATGAAAGAAGAAAGAAACATAACACTCACTCTTGATAAAGCTAAAGAGTGGTATAAGAAAGGTGGAGAACTCAAAGAGATTGCTCTGCAGGCTTTTAGTGAAAAGGAACTTACTAAAGTTGGTCTACCTAAAACTTGGGAAAAGTTCTGTACAAACTATCCTATACAAGCTGGGGAAGCAATTATAGATGGACAAACATCACAAATTCGTAGATATAACGATATAGTTGTAAGATATTTAACACATGATAAAAATGTTTGCCCATCACAAAAATCAGCAGAAGCTCATCTTGCAATGATTCAACTTGAACAGTTGAGAGATTGCTATAATAATAACAGTGATGTTTGGGGTTGGTCATATTCTATTATAAAAAGAAGTGGAATTCCAGAACTAGTAAGAGGTTGCGATCATGATACTTTTCTTAGATTTAACAACGAAACAGTAGCAAAGGAATTTCTTAAAAACTTTAGAGATTTAATTGAAAAAGCAGGAGATTTAATCTAATGAAAAGTATTAAAATTGAAATTCCTCAAGGCTATCAGATAGATGAAGAAAAATCTACATTTACAAATATTGTATTTAAACCTATTGAAAAGAAATGGGTTGATTTAGGACTTCCAAGTGGAACTCTTTGGTGTGATGTTAATGAAGAAGGTTATTATTCTTGGAATGAAATGATGAATGCATTTAATAAAGAAAATCTTCCTAAATTAACTGATTTCGCTGAATTATATGATTACTGCAGTTGGAAATGGGATGATAAAAAGAAAGGGATGATAGTAACTGGTCCGAATAGTAATTGTATATTTATACCTGCTACAGGTTGTCGCGACAATCAATTTACCAGTGTCGGCCGTGTTGGCAACTATTGGTCTACTTCTTCTTACAATAATTTCGCATACAATTTGTATTTCGGCAAAGGTGGTTATGTTACTCCGTCAGACGGTAACAATCGTGAATATCGTCTATCTGTCCGCTGTATAAAAAGAACAAAATAAATACAATGAGCCTTAACTCAGTTGGTGTAGAGCGTTGGCCATGGGTAATGAATGTGATACCCGAAACCGACAGGACTTTTAAGAACATTCATCGTAGAAGTTTTTGCACTGGTTCGAATCCAGTAGGCTCACCAATTTAAAAATTTAACATTATGTGGCCATTTAGTTATTTTAAAAGAAAGAAAGAAGAAGCTCTTGAAAAGAAACGTCAAGAAGAACTTTATCAGCTTCAACTGAGAAAAGAAAAGTATAATCGATATAAGGAATATGTTGATTCAATCATATCACAATTCAAATCAGAAGAAGAAAATAAAAGAAGCGAATATATAGATAAAGTTAGAAACGAAAATAAAGAACACAATCAAGTTTGTCCAAATTGTGGATCTAAAAATATTATTCAGGTTTTTAGAAGGCCAAAAGGTGAGATTCACGGATCTTTAAATGGATATTCTTCACATAGTTCTTATTTATTTGGATCTCATTCTTCATGTAGTTCACGTGGTGAAATAGATGGAAATCTAGATACATTAAGAGTTAATCAATGTAAAGATTGTGGTCAAGAATGGGAACATAAAGATGAAAAACAAATGATATATAGCTCTAATTGGTATTCTGGTAAATGTGATAGATATGAAAATGTTCCATCATTTTTAAGAAGAGTTTGGTATTTAATCGAAGATGTTGAAAAGTATGATCCTAATAAATTAAATAATCCTTGTAATTCAATTCAAGAATTTATTGAAATGAAGAAAGAGGAAATATGTAAACATTGGAGTAGAGGTGTTTTAGATCTTTCAATGGAAGTTCTTCATTACTATGCTAGATGTAATTCATTATCTTTAGCATATGAGGATGAAATCTTAGAAGAATACACCGAAGACGATGGTGGAAAATTATACCTTGGCAAATTTACACCGAAAATGGAAAGTTTTTTAATTACTGAATTTGGATTTAAATATCATTTCAATGAATAGATACATTTTAGTAGAATGGCCAGAAAGCCAAAAATTTATGGAAAATGAAGACTGTATTCCTGGATGTGATGGCGAAATATGGTTTGTTCCAGAAGACATATATTATAAAACAAATGGTTTTATACATCCTTTTAGTAAAACTGTAAAAAACGGAGAATTACAAGATATTTTATTACAATATCCAAAAGATGCAATAGTTGCAGTAGAATATTGTGATGTAAAAAATCTTAAATATTTTCCGGATAGAAATTTTATAGCAATTGATTAATTATGAAATATATATTTAAAGGTCAACATTCCGGTATTTTTTACGGAGAGCTGGCAGATCAGGTTCAAAATAAAACAATTATAAATAACGTTAGACAGATTTGGTCATATAGAGACTCTGGTGGTTTATTTCAGTTATCTCAAGAAGGACCAACTAATACAAGTTCAATGCAATTAACAATGGCTATTCCAACAATTACAATAATGGATTGTGTTATGATAATACCTTGTTCAAAAATTGCAGAAGCCAAATTTGATTCTATTCCAGAATGGAAGCTTTAAAATTTGCAGAAGATAGTCAATATCAATATTTAGAAATACATTCTTATCCGATGTTACCGTCATGATATTGAAATAAAAATGTTAAACAGCAAAAGATATATCAATATTGTGGAAAAGATGTTTATTTTATTAACGATCAACATGTGATATTTAATCAAATACATGGTAATTATGCAAAAATAAGTGTTATTACAGTTGATCTAACAACATATGATCGTTGATTGGTTAAATATAATGGTTTTTTTGGATTCGGCAAAACATTAAAGGATGCCAATAAAGATGCAAGATTAAATGCATCTAGAGAAATTCCATTAGAAATTAGAATACAATATTTTATTGATACGCATTCTTTATTTGAAGAATACACCGGACAAGAATTGTTTGATTGACATGATTATTTAACAGGAAGTTGTAAAGCAGGAAAATATAAATTTTGTAGAGACAACGATGTTGATTTCAATAAAAAATATACAGTTTTATATTTTCTCAATCTTGTAAAAGATTCATATAAACCAGAAATTATTGAACAAGTAATTAAACAATATGAAAAACTTTAGATTAGAAGTTCCCGAAGGACAAACTGATTGTAGATTGTGTCCTTTCTACACATCTAATATAAATTTTACTACAAATACAGAATTTGTTTGTAAGTGGTTATCAGAAAATGATATTTGTAATAAATATGATTTTACTAAATTTCATCTTTGGGATGATTTAAATAATTAATTATGAAAGCAAGAATTAAAGCAACGGGAGATGTTGTAGAAGTAAGTCTATCACACATAGTTTATGACGGCGGTAAAAAATAATGTGGTATAATACCCCACAAGGAGCTTCTTTTACAGAAGATGAGTTAGAGTTTGTTGATACAGAAGAAAACTTTGACTATTGGACTCGCCTTGAGCATCAATACGCAGGAATGGCGATTCAAGGGATATTGGCAAATATTGATTTATTGATGTCGTTAGCTAAAAAGAAAACTGACGATTATCCTGCAAAATATACTGTTGCTGAATTTGCTAAAGATTGTGCTCACGCCCTCGTAGAGAAACTAAAGGAAAAGGAGGAAAGGAAATGACCCTTGATGAATTTAGAGAACACACTAAAGACATGCGTGGTGATGTGGAAATAATGTACCATCATGCGAGTGGGTATCACCCAGTTAACACTTTTCGTGTGTTAGATGATAGCAATTTAGTTCTTTGCCATAAAATATATGGTCAAGAAGACTACTTGGGTATTTTAGAAGCAAAAGTTTTTCTACACAAAAAGGAGGAAAGGAAATGATTTGGATTGTAATTGGAATACTACTCTTAATTGGAGCAATTGGTTTAGGTTGGTATGTAAATGATACTGCCCCAAATAATTCCGCAGGATATTTTGGAGCTGGTGTTTTCGCAGCCATTTTTGGAATAGTAGGGATTTGTAGTATAGCTTTAGGAGTAGGTGATGATATCCCCACCACCCTTGATGTCTACCGAGGCAAGACCACCTTGGAGATAACTCATAGGGATAGTGTGGTAATAGATAGTGTTGTTGTTTATAAAGTGAAATAACATGGAACCTGAATTGTATTTTAAATGCCCAGTATGTAGCAAGAAGGTCTTAAAACGCAAGGGAATCAAACTTATGTGGACTACCATTTGTGAGGATTGCTACAACAGAATGAACACTATTTACGATGATTCAAAACAAAGAAGCAATGGAAACTAAATTCAATTTCAATTCTGTCCCTCAAATTTGGGATGATTACAAGGTTCTTTTTGTTTTCAACGATGATGGTCGTATTTCTTGTAGATTGAGTTTCTATAATGATACTCCACAAGATGCGGTTATATCTGACCTATATGTTCACGAAAGCATAAGGAGACAAGGTGGAGCAACTGCCATTCTTAGTTGGTGTTTTGAATGCGCAAAAGATAGAGAGTGTAACTCAGTATCTCTCCGAAGTGACAATGATGATTGGGTGAGAGAATGGTATAAGAGAATTGGTTTTGAAGTAGAATCAAGTCAAGTGTGGCTTAAAAAGAGTATTTAATATGACACGAAAAGAAGAAATAGAATTTGCTTGGTTCCTTAAAGAAGTACAAAGTAATCATAGATATGATGAAAAGTCTTTCAAAGAAGCTGTTGAATGGGCTGATAAAACTAGGATTGAAAAGGCTTACGAATGGATATTAAGCAACATGCCTAAATATGTTAAAGCCGATAAATTAGATGTATTCATCAATAACTTAGATATGGCAAGCGATTTTCGTAAAGCAATGGAGGACTAATTTATGACGCGAAGAGAAGAAATAGAAAATGCTGCAAAGCAGAAATATCCCTATGAGGGAGGAACAAAAGGATTGATATGCGAAAATTCAATTCCTATCTTTATTCAAGGTGCAGAATGGGCCGACAAGACTATGATTGACAAGGCTTGTGAGTGAATACAAAAAGAAGTATTGGAGGACTATGAAGGTGTTATCTGGTCTGACATAGTTAAGGATTTCAGAAAAGCAATGGAGGAATAGTGAAAATGTGGATAGCAAGAACGCCCAACAATGGGTTATACATTTTCGTTAATAAACCCTTTTGAAGAGAAGATCTGAAGTTGTGGTGTGAGTGGAGAAGATGGACAACTGAAAGTGATAAGTTGACATGTGGATATATATTTGATTCCGACCTCTATCCAGAAGTGACCTTCGAGAACAGCCCGCAAGAAGTGGAACTTAAATTGATTTAGAAATGACACAAGAAGATAAAATGCTCCTAATCAAGGATTTATCAGCAAGACTTCCTTACGCAGTAACTGTAGAACATACAAGTGGTTTTAGAGGTACACTACATGACATAACAGTTCATCACATGTATGATGAAAATGACAATGTATATGATGCTATCTGTTATACAGATTTCTTTGGAGATGAAGATAGTATTTATATTGAGTACTTTAAACCTTATCTCTTCCCAATCTCTTCTATGACCATAGCACAAAATGATTCTTGGAGAGATGCTTGGTTTCCTGATTTAATGGCAAGTACAGATGTTAATTATCCAGAATCAGAAAAATATCTTGCAGTATCTCATGCAAAATCTTTAGATTGGTTATATAAAAATCATTTTGATGTAAATGGGTTGATTGAAAAAGGACTTGCTATTGATGCAACAGGATTAAACATTTATTAGTTATGAAATACAAAGTAGGAGACAAAGTACTAATCAAGAGTATTGATTGGTATAATGAGAATAAAGATAAGTATGGATTTGTAGATTTTCGAACAAGTGTCTTTGTCCCAGGAATGTCACAATTTTGTGGAAAGATTGTGACAATTGAAGATGTTTTTGAAGAAGAAGATGATGTAGTATATTGTATGGAGGGAATAGATTATGACTGGACAGACGAAATGATTGAAGGGCTTGCGGAAGAGGAAACTACTAATGTTATGGATGAAAATAAAATGTTAATTGGTTGGATAAAAGAGCCTAATAGATACAGATTAGTTCCCGACAAGGATTATGAAATTAAATATGATGAAAAAGGGTTCTTTTATTTGGAGAAGAAGAAAAAGGAGTATCCGAAGACTTATGAGGAGTGTTGTAAGTATTTAGGAATACAACATTGTGGTCTAACAATTGATTTACCATTAAATTACTCTCCCTTATTTATTCGTTTGGCACAACTTTACATTTGTCGTAATGCATATTGGAAAATAGCAGGAGATGAGATGGGATTGGGGAAACCTTGGGAACCTGATTATAATATTAGAGGATATTATGCAATAACAAGAAGTTATGGAAATGTAATCAAAATCTCTAATTACACCTGTGATTTAACTTTTGTTTTTCCAACCGAAGAAATGCGAGATGCTTTCTATGAGAATTTTAAGGAGTTAATTGAGCTGTGTAAAGAGTTATTGTAAAGGGGGTGTTAATATGAGAGAGATTAATTTTAATAGTGAAACTGAGTATTCACCACTTAGAGACTCAGACGAGTGGTAAATAATGGGGAGGAAACTCCCCTTAAAACATAAGAAGTTGTAATATGGGAATAATAGTTAGAGATGTTCAAGAAAAAGAAATGACCATATATAATCCCGATGGTACAATTCTGGTGGTTACACACAATATGCTATGTGTAAACGATATTCTCTTGCAAATAAGAGAACAAAAGCTAAGTGGATATACATTCCAATTAGAAGACAGGGATTATAAACAGGAAATAACAGACCATGGGCATATTAAACAAGGTCTTCCTGATGTATATAGTGAGCAAATAAAAGCACTTATGGGATTTTAACAATATAAGGAATTGTTGTAATGGAAATATCTAATGACAAATTATTAGAAATAGTTAAAACATCTTATGATTCTGGTTATAAAGACGCTATCGAATTATCTTGTAATTGGTGGAAAAGATGAATAGCATCAAGTCTTAATCCTTCCGAAAGAGAACTTATAACTAATCAAATATTAGAAAAATTTCAAAAAGAATTATTATGTTAAATATAGAAATTGTATTGTTTAATATTATATTTTTAAGTATGATAATAATTCCAATTATAGGTGCTATATATATTCTTACACATAAAGATAGAGGAACAACAGAGTGTTCTGTATTTATTCATAATAATGATGATTGGTTTTAATATGACACACGAACAAGTAAGACAAAGCATTGAATGGGTGCAAAAGATAGAAGCAATGGAAGCAGAGCAAGATTCTGAATTAGAAATGTTAAGACATTACTACAATTCAACAAAAGGTCTGTATTGTATTGATAGAGACCCTAATGAGGTTGATATTGAGTGGATAAGAAATAATGCTTTTAGATTAGATTAATTATGGCAACATTAACAATACAAGATTTAATTACTCTATATAACAATACAGAAAGTCGTATTGAAAGGGCAAATCTTTGGAGTCATATTGAAGAAAAAATAGAAGAAATATCATTTGAACATAATTCAGATAACGATTATTCTGGAAGTCTGTATTTTACTGATGAAGATGCTCTTAGCTTAAGTAATGAACGAGTTGCATACCAACGTGGTTATATTCAAGCTTTAAATGATTTAATTTTACGATAATATGGCAACACTAACAAAGAAAGACTTAATTAGCAGAATCAAGCAATGGTATAAGCAACATATTTGTACTCATGATTGGAAACCCTATTTTGTAGAACCTTATGGTATTGCTCATCAGTGTATTAAATGTGGTAAAATTAGACATCTGTAATTATGACAAGACTTGAAATACTTAAATGGTGTTGGGAAAATATCAGAGATAGTCAGTCGGCAAAAAGACAAAACGAAATAGTTAATGTTATCGGATTTGACTATCTGAATGAAATTTGCAATATGGGATTTCTATCTACATATTATAATAAAATACATTTATCCGTTCTTGGTAGAGCATATTGTGATGAAATATTTAATTAATATGATAGAAAAAGACTTGCTTAAAGAGTACATTCGTAGAGATTTCTATTGGTCTAACATAGACAAATATAGAAAATATTTTGATGAATGGTATGACAACCTTACTGAAATTCAATTAGAATTTTGGGAGAAAAGAATGGAGGGACAAATATGCTAACAAAGAAAAACTTGCTTGAGGCTATCGAGAATATGTGTAATTATTAAACGAAACAATTATGTGGACAGATGCAGGAGACGCAATAAGGTATATCGAAAATAACCTTAAAATATCACTTAATATTGAGTTTGATGCTGTTAGTGAAGACTATAACATTGTAACAGAATTAATATTAGACAACAGGGTGATTTCAAAGGATAGTATTAAACTTCAATCAATTTAATATGTTAACAGAAAAAGACTACTGCGACTATGATACTTGTGTCGCTTTAAAAGAGTTGGGATATAAAGTGCCAACTTCTGCCTATTATATACCTAATGACAATCGACTTATTTTTGTATCTAATCCATTCAGAGGTGGTTATGCAATAGATTGTTTCTACTCTCACAATTCTTTTCCAAAAGAAGTTATGACTGCTAACTATATTGATGCTCCAACAATGTGGGAAGCTCAGAAGTGGCTGAGGGAAGAGAAGAAAATAGAAGTAAATGCTACTTATGATAATGTAGTTGAACTTCATTGGCATTGGTACATGAAATCTCTTACTAATCGTAACCAAGTCATATCAATTATAAATCACAATTCTTATGAGCAAGCATTATTAGCAGGTATCAAGGAAGCTGTTAAAAATTTATCAATATGTTAGCGATAATAATGATTATTATTCTTGCATTTACATTTGTAGGAATATTCAAATATTTAGAAAA
>JAEIGA010019668.1_pt1 | contig 10293 bp, 8 predicted proteins | sample 9270691 | NCBI WGS metagenome assembly JAEIGA01 (sample SAMN17057246, study PRJNA624740) | gut metagenome | biome: biome; isolation source: fecal sample | host: Bos grunniens | place: China: Xizang | collected 2019
CATCATTTTGAACCAACCTTCATTGGCTAAGTTTGAAAATAAGGTAAAGCCAGGTGGTATCCTCATTTACGATGGATATGGTATCATGGAACCTCCAACTCGTAAGGACATTCAGGTATATCGTATCGATGCCATGGATGAAGCAACCGAACGAGGCATGGCAAAAACATTCAATATGATTGTTTTGGGTGGTTTATTAAAACTCCGTCCAATCGTGGAAATCGAAAGTGTATTGAAGGCTTTACGCAAGACATTACCTGAACGTCATCACAAGCTCATTCCTATGAATAAAGAGGCACTTCGCATTGGTATGGATATTATCAAGCCTATGGAAGTATAATAATCTTTAAAGGAACTATAAAAAGGAGAAGCTTTCCTCAATGGAAAGTTTCTCCTTTTCGTTTTATATTGTATCTTTGCGTCATTATGAAAATGAAACTGAAATACATATTTATTTTAATAGGCGTTTTGTGCTTCCTTTTACCTGTTTCTGCACAAAAAACCATTAGTAGTTCACCCGGTTCTTCTGCTAGCGGAAGAAGCCTTGGAACCCATGACCGAAATGGTAATCCCATTGATACAACAGCTGTAACAGATGCCAGTACTATTCCTATTGGCCTCTATCAATGGAAAGTAACCCGACGTCTAGGAAACATTGTACCTGTAGCTGTAGATACCTTACATGCCGGTTTTCAGAATACCAACGATCCAGCCGGACCTACAGGACAATACAATTATTTGGGGAACTTAGGTGCTCCACGTATGACACGTATCTTTTTTGACCGAAAGGAAGAAAGCCAATTCTTCTTTACGGATCCTTACGACCAATCTGTATTGCGTCCGGAAGATGTGACCTTTACCAACACATTCTCTCCGTACACCAACCTCACTTATTACAAAAGCTTTCATAACCGCAATAGCGAGGAACGCTTCAAATCGTATTTTGCTGTCAATGCCAACAAAAGACTAGGATTCGGTTTTTATATTGATTACCTTTATGGACGCGGTATGTACAATAATCAATCGACTGCCTTTTTCAACGGTGGTTTGTTTGCCAGCTATCGAGGAGACAAATACGATTTACATTTCATCTTCAACAATGACAATTTGAAGATGCGTGAAAATGGAGGTATCACGGACGACCGATACATCACAGATCCATTGGGTATGGCAGAAGGTAAAAAGCAATATGAATCTACTGATATCCCAACGGTATTAAACAAAGTTTGGAATCACAACACCAGTTATCATGCATTCCTAACTCACCGTTATAATCTTGGTTTTTATAAGGACAAAGTAGATAGTTTGGCCAATGACAGTCTTTCTGTTGCCAATGATACCATTGAAAATGTTAAAGAATTCGTACCTGTAACTAGTTTCATCCATACATTGGAATTGGATTTTAATGGTCGCAAGTACATTACACAGGACGATGCCCAAAATCGTCAATATTTTGAGCATACTTATTTTGGGAACGATTCCATAGACCAAAATCGCCGTACTTCAGTACGTAACACATTTGGTATATCCTTACGGGAAGGTTTTAACAAGTGGGCCAAGGCTGGTCTAACCGCTTTCCTTACCCATGAATACCGTGATTTCACTTTACCTGATACCACCAATGTACCCGATCAAAGAGTCATCAAGCACTACAAAGAAAACGTCATTTATGTGGGTGGTGAATTATTGAAAGAACAAGGAAAGTTCCTGCACTACAAAGTTTTAGGAGAATTTGCTGTAGCTGGAGAAGATGCCGGACAATTCCGTGTGGAAGGTAATGGAGATTTGAATCTCAATCTTTTGGGCGATAGTGTACGTCTAGATGTCAATGCATACATCAAGAACTTGAACCCAATCTTCTACTATCGCAATTTCCATTCCAAGCATTATTGGTGGGACAATTCAGACTTGTCTAAAATTATGCGTACAAGAGTGGAAGGAAAACTCAACTTCAAACGATTGGGAACGACACTACGTGCAGGTGTAGAAAATATCAAGAACTATACCTACCTAGCTAATACAAGTGTACCTGTTACAAACAGTAGTGGAGATATTATCTCATTCAAGAACAATGCAGCAGTCAAACAACATAGCGGAAATATTCAAGTGTTCACTGCCATGTTGCAACAAAAGCTGAAATTCGGAATATTCCATTTAGATGGAGAAGTAGCTTATCAGAAATCTAGCGAACAGTCGATTCTTCCTTTACCGGAACTTTCGGCTTACGGAAACCTTTATATTCATGCTGGATTGGTGAAGAACGTACTTCAAGTTTCGTTGGGAGCAGATGTCCGTTATTTCACGAAATACAATGCACCCGACTATTCACCGGTTATCGGACAATTTTATCTCCAAAATCCGGAAAATACCGTGGCTATTGGTGGGTGTCCTATGGTCAACGTATATGCCAACTTGCATTGGAAACGTACACGTATCTTCGTAATGATGTATAATGTCAACCAGAATTCAGGAAATTCCCGCTACTTCTTGGCACCACATTATCCAATCAGTCCGAGAATCTTGAAATTGGGTATTTCTTGGAATTTCTTTGACTAAAGATGAAAAGCATGAAGAAATATATAAAATATGGAATCATGGGAGTAGTAGCAGTGGCTCTCTCAGCCATTCTTTACCCTTCCCGTACCAAGGAAACGAGTTCACTCCTCCCACGTTCCTACGAAGAAATCGTCCAATCGGGTGTTCTTCGTGCTGTTACAGAGTATAATTCCATCAGCTTTCATGTACAAGAAGATACTTTGGGTGGTTTGCATTACGAATTATTGCACGCTTTTGCCCAAACTAAAGGATTGAAAGTAGAAATCACACCAGAAATGAGAGTAGAAAAAAGGCTCCAAGGAATCCAAGATGGGACATACGACATTCTAGCTAACAACGTAATGATAAATAGTGAGCAGAAAGATTCCATTCTCTTTACCCATCCTATTTTATTGAGCAGACAAATACTTGTCCAACGGAAACCGCAAGAGAAGAACGATAATACCCACATAAAAAGTCTATTGGAATTGGCTCATAGGACAGTTCATTTGGTAAAAGGTTCTCCTTCTATACTCCGTATACAGCACTTGAGCAATGAAATTGGAGACACCATTTATATCCAGGAAGTGGAACGATACGGACAAGAGCAATTACTAGCAATGGTAGCAAACGGTGACATTGACTATGCCATTTGTGATGAAAACATCGCATTGACATCTGCCCACCATTTACCATTATTGGATATTGAAACAGCAATCAGCTTTTCCCAATTCTATTCATGGGGGGTAAACAGAGAAAATACGATCTTATTAGATAGTTTAAATACCTGGTTGGAAGACTATAAACAAACAGCATCCTTCCAAGAATTAATCAAAAAGTATACACTAAACTAATAAAGCAATGAAAGCACTGGAAAAAATAAAATGGGGATTCATTGGATGTGGTGAAGTAACCGAAAAGAAAAGCGGTCCAGCCTTCAGCATGATTCCTAATTCCGAAGTAGTGGCCGTTATGAGCCGAAATGCAGAGAAAGCTGAATCCTATGCTCGACGAAATAATATTCCACGATGGTATACTGATGCCCAATTATTGATTGGTGACGAGGATGTTAATGCTGTATATATTGCAACTCCTCCTTCATCCCATGCTACTTTTGCCATTATGGCCATGAAAGCCGGAAAACCGGTTTATATCGAAAAACCAATGGCAGCAACTTACGAAGATTGTGCCCGCATCAACCGTATTTCTAAAGAAACGGGAGTGCCTTGTTTCGTTGCCTATTACCGTAGATATTTACCTTATTTCCAGAAAGTCCGTGAAATGGTACTGCAAGGTGAAATTGGTAATGTCATCAACGTACAGATTCGTTTTGCCCAACCTCCTCGGGATATGGACCATAGCAACACCAATCGTCCTTGGCGTGTACAAGCCAACATTGCTGGTGGTGGCTATTTTTACGATTTGGCTCCACACCAATTGGATTTGTTACAAGAGATGTTCGGTTGCATTTTGGAAGCAGAAGGATACAAAAGCAACCGTGGTAGATTATACGATGCAGAAGATACCGTCAGTGCTTGTTTCAAGTTTGAGTCAGGCCTTCCAGGTTCAGGCTCCTGGTGCTTCGTTGCTCATGAATCTGCCAAGGAAGACCGTATCGAAATCATCGGTGATAAAGGCATGCTCAGTTTCTCTGTGTATACTTATGACCCTATTATCTTACATACAGAAAGAGGAGAAGAAACTTTCCTCCCCCAAAACCCGCCTCATGTACAACTTCCACTGATACAAGCCGTAGTGGAACATCTGCAAGGGAAAGCCATCTGTACTTGCGACGGTTTGAGTGCTACCACTACCAATTGGGTAATGGATAGGATTTTAAATAAACTATAAACAGAAATATGCGCCAGTTTGCACAACTGATTTTCTTTCTTCTTTTCTTCCCCTTATGCCTACACGCACAAGAGGAGAAAAGGGATAGTGTTGTGCAAAAACACACGAAATTCCAGAATGTCAAGGAATTCAATGCCATTGACACCACGTATATCTCTCCCAACCTATACAATCTGACCTTCATGCTGGAACACAGCACTTGGTACGAACATTATCGGTTGGGAAACAATTCCAGAGAAAATCCCCAGCATTTGAACTTCTCTCCTACTTTAGGAACCAAGTTAGGTATCTATTTCGGTTGGCGCTGGATTTTTCTTGGCTATACTTTCGATATAGAAGACTTGTTCGGCGGCAGCAAGAACAGACCGAAGAAAAAAGAAATGTCCCTGAACATCTACAGTTCCAAATTCGGAGTAGACCTTTATTACCGAAAGACTGGAAGTGATTTCAAACTCCGTTCCAATAATGGATTCCAACTGAATGACCCCTCATTGGAAGACATCCATTTCGACGGTCTGGAAAGCCGAATCAAAGGACTGAATGCGTATTGGATATTCAATCACAAGAAGTTCTCCTATCCGGCTGCTTACAAGCAATCCACCAACCAACGCCGAAGTGCCGGTTCCTTCATGGCTGGGTTCTCCTATTCCCAACATAGCATCTCATTCGACTATGAGAAATTACCTGCTGTCATCTTGGAAAGAATCAATCCTAGCCTGAAGTTCAGTCACATCAAGTATTCAGATTATAGTTTAGGATTCGGGTACGGGTATAATTGGGTATTTGCCAAGAACTGGGTATCCAATCTTTCCCTTCTTCCTGGTATCGGGTATAAGAAATCGAAGGTAGACGACAATGACTTCAGAGATGAAAGTTGGATTAAGGATATCAATTTTGATTTGATTACCCGTGCAGGAATTGTGTATAATAATGCCAAATACTTTGTGGGAGCTTCCATAGTGCTCCATACCTACGATTATCGGAAACCTAACCTTTCTGTTACCAATTCCTTCGGTACGCTCCGCATTTATGCCGGATTCAATTTCTGGAAGAGGAAGTAGTTCCAAATAGTTCCAAAAAGTGGAACTAAAAGTTCCACCTAGTGATACAAAAAATTCCACTAAGTGGAAAAATAAAACCATTTAGTGGAACCATGAGAAACAATTCTAAAAGTTATTTTTTTAAGTTGATGATGGCAATAGGCCAACCTGCAGCCCCTTCCAACCAATACTTGTCCTCAATATCAAGTTTCAATCCCTTTCCTTCCGCAGCGACTTTATAAGATTCCGGGTAATAGGTTTCTACTTTTTCACCATCAAAATATACATCTGCATAATAACCCATCCCTAGTGCATTTCCATCAAAAGGCTTGTAATCAAACCGAATGACATGTGTTTTTGTATCACCATACAAAAGTTCGCTTTGCATGTGATACTCAAGGGTATGTTTCTTGTCTGCCGTTTCTTCATCCAACATCAGTTCACCGGCATGATATCCTGAAAGGCTAAAGCTCCACCATGGATATGTTCTCACTCCGTTTTCCTGAACGATCACCCAATCGACTTGCTCCTTTGGATATGTCATAGAATGTACAAAATGGTCATCCATATAAAGTTCCAAAGTATAGTCTTTAGGGTAAAGTCCCTTGGAAGAATCATCATACCAATAAGTTCCCATCGGCATAGTAGTCGGGATAGTGGACAAAACTTCATTGCCCTCTTTATCTATCACCGCTATCTTTATACCAAAATCAAAGCTGAAAGGTGAAATACAAAATGGCGCATCATTGTCATCATTACATGCCAAGCATAATGGCAACATCAAGGAAATACAGAATAAATACTTAAGTCTTACGAAAAGGGTTTTCATACGCAATCTTTTTAAAGCTTATAATTTACTTTTACATCTATTAAATGATGCAAATATACAAATCTTGCATTAAAAAAAAAACTTTTTTTGCATCGATGAATAAATCAATCAAAACAGAAAAAAAGTTGTACTTTTGATGCAATATTTTCACATTTTTGCATTTATAGGATAAAAAGTTGTAATAGGGAACAATGATTTTTCCTTGGAGAAATAAGGAGCAACACATTTTGAGTTTGTTCAGAAAAGGACATCAGCAAGCTATGGACGAACTCTATATGGAATACGCCGACTATCTGACCGGTGTATGTGCCCGTTATATCTCCGATGAAGATACTATGAAAGATGTCTTGCAGGAAAGTTTCATCAAAATCTTTACCCAAATCCACAAATTTGAGTATAGAGGAAAAGGTTCATTGAAAGCCTGGCTTACCAAAGTGGTCGTCAATGAAGCATTGATGCACCTTCAGAAAAACAAGACAATCCTCGTTCCATTGCAAGAATCAAACATCAGCGATTTACCGGACGAGGAACCAGATGTGGAAAATTTAGGGACGGACGTGTTGTTTTCCTTTATCCAGAAACTTCCGGACGGTTATCGGGCCGTATTCAACCTTTTTGTTGTTGAAGGGAAAAGCCACAAGGAAATAGCCGAAATTCTTCACATTCAACCGACCACTTCGGCTTCCCAATTTCTACGGGCCAGAAAATTATTGGCAGAGATGCTTCGAGAGTATAAACTTCAAACGGAAAACAGATGAAAAAAAAATGGGACAAAGACATTCGTGACCAACTGAAGGACTTTTCAAAGAAAGCTCCGGAAGGTTTGTTGGACAACGTCAAGGCAGAAATGCTTCGTCGTGGATTGTCGTCTACACCTGTAACCGATCAGCCTCGCCACATACCTCTCACCCGTATAGCCTCGGTGGCAGCTGCTCTCATTCTTTTGTTGCTTGGCATCAGTCATTTGTGGCAAGAGCCATCCGTTCTTCCAACCCTATCGGAACATACGGATTCTTTCCAGACTGTAACCCCGCCTCCAATCGTTTCCGAAACGGAGGTTCAGGAAAGCCAACCTCTTGTTTCAAATCCATCAGGTCTCATAGCCAAAGTTGCGAAAAAAGCCTCTTCCAATTCAGATATTTTGTTCCCAAAAGAAGAAAATACTCCTCAAGTGAATAATGAAGAAGTCAAAAAGGAAGAAGAAAGAAAAGAAAAGGAACAACCGAAAGACAATAAACAGCAAGAGACGAAAAAGGAATACGTAGAAACATCCTCTAAACCGAAATGGACGTATAATGTTTCCAGTAGAAAGAAGTCTTCTATTTCCATTGGTGTATATTATTCGGGAGTTGTTGCACAAGTTAATCCTAAAATACAAATGGATTCTGATATAAGTATTTCTGCCCCAGGGGTGGATAAAGACTCTACAGAAGTTTCCCAAAGCCGATGTGCACCAGCCATATACAATCTTACGGGCAGAGCTACTCATCATATACCGGTAAAGTTGGGTTTTTCATTCCGATACGATCTGAATGAACGATGGAATCTACAAAGCGGACTTACTTATAGTTATTTGGCTTCTGACATTTCAGAGACGGCATATAATGGTGTTTACGATACCAAACAAAAGTTGCATTACCTCGGCATTCCTTTGCAGATTGGTTATAAAATAGGAGAAGGGAAACGGTTCAGTAGTTACATTGCCGCTGGTTTTCAAGTGGAAAAATTGGTTAGCGGTAAAGCCGATGTCCGACATTCCAAAAACGGTCAGTTGCAATGCTCTTATATACAGAATGTAAGTGACAAACGTTTGTTATATTCTGCATTGGCTTCCTTTGGTGTGGAATATTACTTGAGTAAAAAATTCAGTCTTTATGCCGAACCGGGCTTTCATTACTATTTCAAGAATGGGAATAATCTCCAAACACATTACAATGAGAAACCGCTGAACCTTAATCTAACGATAGGCTTCCGCTTTCATCATAAAACAAAGTGATGTAAAAAAAGTCCGATGAAATGAGATTTCCTATCATTTTCATCGGACTTATATTTCTATATAAATACTCCTTTTAGAAGCGTGCTCCCAAAGTAAATATCAACTGATGACGGTTATTGTCTACCTTTGTAGCTGGCAAGTCAATGTCATCAAAAGCATAGAAATCAGACTTGTACATATCATACTTATAAGCCAAGTCCGCATAAACGACACTACCTCTATAACCCAATCCGAATGTCACCGTATTCTTGTCCTTGATATTATTGAAATCAGTGGTCGTACGATACAAAGGCAATGCACTATAAGCATCCTCAGTAAAGATAGCCGAAGTATAGTTATAACCGGCACGGACACTAAACTGTGGTGCCAAACGCGCTTCCATACCCACACGGAATGTATGTACTCCCTTCAAGAAAGATTCTACACTCGGTTGGTCGCCCAATTCATAACCATCTATATCTTCTAACGTGGAAGATCCATAATCTGCATATTCGTATTCGGCACCTACAGCTACCAAACCTCCAAGAGTAGTTCCAGCATTGAGGTTGAACTTCCACGGAGTTATCATGCGATAGTCGTATCTCAAATAACCATAATCCAAATAATCTGTCAGTGTCTGGGTATAAGCCGATTCATACGCCCAAATATCCGATGATAAGGTAGCATCGTATGTTTCTGTTAGTTCATACCACGTTGGAGTATGAACCGACAATCCCAAACGGAAAGGAGAATCTTCGATAGGACGAACAATTACACCCAACTTCAAATCTACTCCCGTACCAGTCAAACGATAATAGTTATCCAAGGTATAGCCACCATTCTCTGCACCAAAGTCATCATCAAGTTCTTCAGAATACGAAGTATAACGGTCATAATTCACATCATAGACACCCAAAGTTGCACCCAAATAGATACGATCTTCAATATTGAAAGCTATATTGAAATCATATTGGTTGATACCACCCCTCTCTTGACTATAGAAATTATTGCTATAGCCGTTCCATCCCCAAAGTTGGGTTGCATCCAACGGCCAATCCACAACACCGGTAGTAACACCTAATACTCCCAATACAGGATATTGATTCCAATACTGGGTATAAGGATTCTCTGCAATCAAGATTTTATCGAAAGCTTCTGCAGAATTAAGACCAGCATTTGTCATTTCCTGAGCCAACTGCCAACTTTGCGACAAACCATTCAACTGCCCACCTGCAGAGAACAGACGATTGAAGTTCTTGTTCTTATGGTAATTGAAACCAAAGTTCACATAACGCAAGGAAGTGGTATTTCCCACCTTAAATGCATATACGAAACCTAATTGGTCAAAAGAAGCACGTGTCTTGTTCTCCTTCATTCCTGTACCATTGAATGAACTTTCCGTTGCGGTATTGTTAAATCCCATTGACACCGAAAAATCATTGCTGCGGAAAATACCGATACCTGCAGGATTCGTTCCCATCACTGAGATATCGCCACCCAAAGCTCCCATGGCTCCTCCCATTCCGACAAAACGAGCGGTTCCGTTCAAATCATTGCCCAACAAACGTTCGGCATCGTATGCGTTCTGCGCATTGACAGTCATAGCCAACATCAAGCCACACACTGCCATCATTCCTTTCTTTATCATAATTTCAGTTTTTTTGTTGTTCATGTTTATCTTCGACCGCCACCACCGCTACGGCTTCCACCGCCGCCACCGGATGAATGTGAACCGCCTCCGCCGCCACCGCCGCCGCTAAAGGACGAACGTGAACTGCTACTGCTTCCGCTAGAATAGCTGCTACCACGAGATGATGAAGAACGGCTACTTCCGCTACTATAAGAAGAACGGCTATTATTCGAACTTCTAGACGATGATGAACCATTGCTTCGGTAAGCCCCTCTTTCAGCTGCTCCGCTTTTTCTTTGATAAGATGAAGAAGAACCTGTATTGTTCACCGTACTACGAGTACTGCTCTGACGAGTGTAAGAAGAACTCTTACCCTGTGTCGGACGAGTATAGCTAGAATTGTCACGACCTCTTACCGCTGAACGTTGCGGAC
>JAEIGA010019669.1_pt1 | contig 10293 bp, 8 predicted proteins | sample 9270691 | NCBI WGS metagenome assembly JAEIGA01 (sample SAMN17057246, study PRJNA624740) | gut metagenome | biome: biome; isolation source: fecal sample | host: Bos grunniens | place: China: Xizang | collected 2019
ATACTATAAAATCTAGATGTATGACAGTTAAATTTAAAAAGATAAATGATCAACAATTACGTGATTTTGCTATTAATAATTTAGGTTATGATAATATTTCAACTAATTTATTAAAATCATTTGACGGTAGTATAGGTAAAGCAGCTAAATTACAAGAGAATAAAGCACTATATGATGAGATCGAAAAAGTAATTTCAAATTTTGATAAAAAAGATTTGATTGATATTATATTAGATGCTAAAATAATATATGACAAAGATAACATATTAGATATTTTAGATCATATCACAGTATGTTTGTTTGCAAATGCTGAAAGAAATGAGAAATACGTAGATTGCATAAAATATGTAAATGATTGTGCAAAGAAGATAAGAACTTATAGCAATTTTGATATGAGTGTAGATATAATGATATTTAGTATTTGGGAGGAATTAAATGAAAATAGTAACAGGTGTTAGATTTAAAAAACCTGGAAAGATATATTATTTTGATCCGGAAAATATAGAATTAGAAAAAGGTATGAACGTTATCGTTGATACTGCAATGGGTGAAGAATACGGTGAAGTAGTTATTGCTAGAAAAGAAGTAGAAGACAATGAAGTTACAGAGCCATTAAAAAAAGTAATCAGAATTGCTACAAATAAAGATGAAAAAATGCGTCAAGAAAATAAAGCAAAAGAACAAGACGCATATAAAACATGTTTAGAAAAAATAAGCAAACACGAGCTTCCAATGAAGCTTATTGATGCTGAATATAAATATGATGGTTCAAAATTAATCTTTTATTTTACAGCTGACGGAAGAATTGACTTTAGAGAGTTAGTAAAAGATTTAGCGGCAGTATTTAGAACTAGAATCGAACTAAGACAAATTGGTGTTAGAGATGAAGTTAAAAGATGTGGTGGAAATGGAGTTTGTGGTAGAGAATTATGTTGTTGTACATTTTTAGGAAACTTTGAAACAGTTTCTATAAAAATGGCTAAAGAACAAAATATTTCTTTAAATCCATCTAAAATTTCAGGAAACTGCGGAAGATTAATGTGCTGCTTAAAATATGAACAAGAAGTATATGAAGAAAAATTAAAAATCTTACCAAAAGTAGGAGCTATTGTAAAAACTCAAGAAGGTACTGGAGAAGTTTGCTCAGTTGAAACTTTAAAAGAAGTCGTAAGAGTTAAATATCAAGATGGCGAGGATGTATATTTTAAAAAACATGAAGCAAAAGATGTAGTTGTTATCAAAGATGTAGAACGTGATGACGACAGACTTGTTGCGGATAATGATGCAGATTTAGAAGAACTTAAAAATTTAGAAAAGCTTGAAAGAGCTGACAAAAATAATACATCACACGATGATATTTAAGTCTTAAATTAAAGTTTTGAAAATTGAATATGTTAAACAAAAGAATAAAATCATGATAGCTTGAGGGGAAACAATTGATGAAAACGCTTATAACAAATGCTTACGTATTAGACATGGTAGGAGATACAGCTAATATCGAGAAAAAAGAGATACTTATTAACGATAACATTATCGAGATAATAGATAAAGAGATAGATAAAGACATCGAAGTAGATGAAAAGATAAATGCAAAAAATATGCTAGTTATGCCTGGTTTAGTTAATACACATACACACCTTGCAATGAGTATATTTAGAGGATACAAAGCAGATAAAAAGCTAATGGATTGGCTTGAGGATGCAATATTTCCAGTAGAAGACAAACTTCAACCGGAAGATATTTATTGGAACTCTTATTTATCTTGCCTTGAAATGATAAAATCAGGTACAACAACATGTAATGACATGTATTTTGGAATGAATAAAACTGTAGAAGCAATTAATGATACAGGTTTAAGAGCAGTAGTTGCTTGGTGTATAAAAGATGATGCAATTAAAGACAAAATAGAACAAACTAGAGAATTTGCAAAAATATATAATGGAAATAAAGATAGTAAAATTAAAATCTATGTTTCTGCTGATGCACCACATACTTGCAATCCAGATACTATTAAATTATGTGTTGAACTTGCTAAAGAATTGAATACAGGATTACATATACACTTATCAGAAACATTAGATGAAGAAACAAAAATAAATTCTAGATATTCTAAAAGAAGTACAGAATATTTGAATGATTTAAATGCATTTGATGTGCCTGTTGTATTAGCACATGGTATATATGTATCAGATAGCGATATAGAAATTCTAAAGAAAATTAATGGAGGAATATCACATAATCCAATTAGTAATTGTAAATTATCATCTGGAATTTGTGATGTTGCAAAATTAAGAGAGAATGGAATTACTGTAGGTTTAGGAACTGATGGTATTGGAAGTACAACAACAATGGATATGTTTGAAGAAATGAAAACTGCAGCATATTTACAAAATGTTAGTACTAAAGAACCAGGAGTTATGTCTGCATATGATATATTAAAAATGGCAACAATTGATGGTGCTAAAGTTCTTGGAATGGAAGATCAAATAGGTACATTAGAACCAGGAAAGAAAGCTGATATGATATTTATCAAAACAGATAAAATACATATGTGTCCTGCAAATGATGTTTGCTATAATTTAGTATACTCTTCAAATGGAGCTGATGTTGAATCAGTTATGATTGATGGTAAAATTATAATGCAAAATAGAAAAATGATTAATCTAGATGAAAAACAAGTAATGCGTCAAGTAAAAAAGATTGCAAAAAGACTATTATAGTTCTATAATAAATACATAGAAATAAAATAGATTAAATCAGTAGAAAGGAGGAGTTTTTAAATGGCATACAGAATTAATGAAAAATGTATCGGATGTGGAGCATGCGCTGGAGCTTGTCCAGTAGCTTGTATTTCTGCTAACGGTGACAAATATGTTATTGATGAAGCTGTTTGCATTTCTTGCGGAACATGCACAGGAGTTTGCCCAGTTGAAGCACCTAATCCAGCTGAGGAATAATTAATACAAATCGAACAGAAGATTATGATTAAAGTATAAAAATATTATTAGGATTTCCTAATAATATTTTTTTTATTTTGTAGTTAAATCTTTTAATATATGATAGAATTAAGAAAAAATGAAGAGGTAGAACATGAAAGAAGAATTTTTAGAGTTATTAAAAAGCACAAACCGTGAAGGTATGGATAAATTAATTGAATTTATAGAAAAAACTGACTTTTTTAAAGCACCAGCTAGTACAAAATATCATGGAAATTATGAAGGTGGTTTATTAGAGCATAGCATGAAAGTTTATGAATTATTAGTTCAAAAAGTTAACAATGCTCCAATAGAAATTAATACACCTGAAGAAAGTTTAATTATAATTGCTTTATTACATGATATTTGTAAAGTGAATTTTTATAAAGTTGATTATAGAAATGCAAAAAATGAATTTGGTGAATGGGAAAAAGTTCCTTATTATACAATTGAAGATACTATTCCATATGGACATGGTGAAAAAAGTGTTATGATGCTTACAGAGTACATTAAATTAACAAGTGAAGAAAAATATGCAATAAGATGGCATATGGGATTCACAGAACCAAAAGAATTATATGGAACATTAGGACAAGCATTTAAAAAGTATCCAGTTGCTTTATTGGTTCATGAAGCTGATTTAGAAGCAACATATTTTTTCAATATATAATTGATATAGAAAACATGTAATGATATAATTTTATATATAAAATTTTAGAGTAATAGGTGAGAATAATGGTAACTATTTATGATTTATTAGAAGTAAGTGAAAATGCTTCTAAAGATGAAATTGAAAAATCATATACAAGATTAATTATGGAATATCAAATGAATCCATCTTTAGATGAAGAAGCAAATAAAGAAAATGAGATGATATTAAATAAGTTAAAGATTGCTTATGGAATATTATCAAATGATGAAAAAAGAAAAAAATATGATGATGATTTGGCAAAGAAAAGAGCTGAAGAATTAATTAAAAATGTTACAGTTTCTCAAGCAGAACCTGTTGAAGAAAAAGTTGCTTCAGAACCTAAAGCAGAGCCTGTAGCACAACCAGTAGCTACACCTGAACCAGAAAAACCAGTTCAACCAGTAACTCAAAATAATAATATTGTTGAAACAAATGAAACATATAAATTAGTTGAGGAAGAAGAAGACGTTGTTTTAACTAAAGAAGAGCAAGCCAGAGTGAGAAAAGCTGCTCAAAAAGAATTTAAAACAAATTTAAAGAAAGCCAAAAAAGCTGAAGAAGAATATAATCAAGCCTATAATGAAGCATACAATAACTATTTAAGAAAACTAGGTTATGAAGTTAAAGAACCATGGACTTGGAAAAGAGTAAAAAATACTATAATTGGAATATTAGTTATAGTTGTAGTATGTTGGCTAATTTGGATTATTCCACCAACTAGACAGATATTAGTTGATTTTTATAATGAAAATTATATAGTAAAAGCATTAGTTGATATAGTAAAAGCATTAGTAAATGCTATATTAGGGATTTTTAAATAAAGGAGGATAAATGGTTAAGAAAACTCCAAAAAAGAATTCTACTGATGAAATGGTAAAGAGATTATCGTTTGTTAAATGGTTTGCTACAATATTATTCTTTTGCGTAGTTATTCACTTAGCATATATACAATTTGTGCAAGGTGAAGAATTAAAAAGAAAAGCTTATAATAATCAAAACTTAAATCAATTAATTAGTCCAAATCGTGGAACTATTTATGATGCAAAAGGTGAAGTATTAGCACAATCAATTGCTGTAGATACAGTTTCTTTAAACCCAGGAATGTTAGTATACTCTAATAATAAAGATGTTCCTAACAACGTTGTTGCTGAGGGATTATCAAAAATATTTAATGTTACTTACGAAGAGATGATTGAAAAATTAGAGAGTGGAAAATCAGTAGTAATTGTTGAAAGAAAAGTTGATAAAGACAAAGTTGATAAATTAAAAAAATGGATGGCTGAAAATAAAATTACAGCAGGTATAAATGTTGATGGAGACTCAAAAAGATTCTATCCATATAACAATTTAGCTTCTAACTTGATAGGATTCTGTGGAACAGAGAATACAGGTAGAACTGGATTAGAAGAAAGATGGAATAGGGTATTAACTGGTACTGCAGGAAAAGTTGTAACAACAGTTGATTTGCATAAAAATCCAATTTCAGATGAAGATGAACAATATATCGCATCAGAAGATGGAAGTAATATTTATTTGACTATAGATGTTTCAATACAATCTACAGCAGAAAAATATTTGGAGCAAGCATTACAAGAAAATCCAACTGCAAAATCAGGAACTTGTATTATAATGAATCCACAAAATGGTGATATATATGCAATGGCAAGTAATCCAACATATAATTTAAACGAACCATCAAGTTTTGCTGCTACAGGTTATACAGAGGATGAGTGGAAAGCATTAACTGCAGAAGAAAGATCAGCATCACTTTTAAATCTATGGAAAAATAAAGCTGTTTCTGGTACATATGAACCAGGATCTACATTTAAACTTATAACAGCGGCTGTAGGTCTAGAAGAAGGACTTGTAGTAACTGATAAAGGTGGAGATTTTTATTGCTCAGGATCTTATGTAGTTGATCCAGATGAAAAACCAATTAATTGTTGGAGAGCACTTCCACATGAATCACAAACTTTAAGGGATGCACTACAAAATTCTTGTAACCCTGCATTTATGCAATTAGGTCAAAGAATTGGTGCAAGTACATTATATAAATATTTTAAAGCTTTTGGATTATTTAATGAAGTTGGTAGTGATATTGCTAAAGCTTATAATGGTACGTTTTATGATTTATCTGATATGGGACCAGTTGAGCTTGCAACTACATCGTTTGGACAAAGATTTGAAATTTCACCACTTCAATTAATATCTGCAATTTCTGCTATATGTAATGAAGGTGTTTATGTAGAACCTAGAATTGTTAATAAAGTAGAAAACACAGATACTGGAAGTATTGAAATAATTGAAACAAAAAATGTAAGACAAGTAATTTCAAAAGAGACAGCAGATAAAGTGAAAGATATGATGCAATCAGTTGTTGTTAAAGGAACAGGTAGACAAGCAGCTGTTGAGGGATATTCAATAGGAGGAAAGAGTGGTACATCAGAACCGATTGCAGCTAATATAGAAGAAGGATATGTTGCATCATTTATCGCGGCATCTCCAATAGAAAATACACAAGTTGTAGTATTATTTATGTTAGAAGGATTAAGCAAAGAAGCAGAACATCAAGGTGGAACTGTAGCTGGACCTTATGTAGCTAAAATATTAGGAGAAGTTCTTCCATATTTAGGAGTAGCGTCTACAGCTAATACAAAAGAAGAAGTAAAAGAAGATAAATTAGTATCAATACCTAATGTTAAAGATAAATCAATAAATGAAGCAACTGCATTACTTCAAAACTTAGGATTTAAAGTTGTTGCAAAAGAAGTTCAAGATCCAAATGCTACTTTAGTATTTGATCAAGTTCCAAAATATGGAACATCATTAGAAGAAGGATCTGTAATTTATTTATATACTTCAGCTGATGAAGAGAGAAACATGGTAAAAGTTCCAAACATAAAAGGAATGAAAGCTAAAGAAGCGGCAAATACTTTAAAATCTCATAATTTGAATATCAATATTGATGGAACTGAAGGTGTTGTAATAACACAAGATCCAATTTTTGATACAGAAGTAGAAGCGGGTTCTGTTATTGATGTTGTAATCAAAAAAGAATTAGTGGATGCTCATTAAAAGTTATAAAAAATAAAAAAATACATACAATTACTTTGAAAGAGGTGATTGTATGTTTTTTTTTACTAAAATGCAAGCAACTGGTAATGATTTTATAATAATAAATACTATAGAAAATGAGATAAATTATAGTTATAAATTATTGGCTAAATTCCTATGTGATAGACATTATTCTATTGGTGGAGATGGCTTGATTTTATTAGAGAAAAGTGATTGTGCAAATTATAAAATGAGAATATTTAATCAGGATGGAACTGAAGCGGAGATGTGTGGTAATGGAATAAGGTGTTTAGGTAAATATATATATGAAAAAGGTTTAATAGATAGTGACGATTTAAAAATTGAAACAAAATCAGGAATAAAAGATTTAAAGTTACATATTGAAGGTAATACTGTGATTGAAATTGCGGTAAATATTGGAAATTATGAATTAGATTTTGATAAAATACCTGTATTTTATCAAGGTTATAAACAAGGAAAAATCCTAGTTGAAGGAATGGAAATATATCCTGTTTCAGTTGGAAATCCTCATGCTGTATGTTTTGTAAATGATTTGGAGAGTATTGATATTGGTAAATATGGGAAATTAGTAGAAAATTATAAATATTTTCCAAATAGAACAAATGTAGAGTTTGTAAAAGTGATTAATGATGAAATGATAAAAGTGAGGGTGTGGGAAAGAGGAGTAGGTGAAACTAATTCATGTGGTACTGGAGCGTGTGCAGCAGCTGTAATTTCAAATTTATATAAATCAACAAAAAGTGATTTAATTGTGGATTTAAAGGGTGGAAAATTAAAAGTTAAAATTGATGAAAATGTTAAATTAATAGGGAATAGTGAAATTGTTTTTGAAGGAAAGTTTAAGTAAAAGATGATAAAGCCTTGAAATATAAAGGAGAAGACGCTATAATATAAAAAGCACTTGTGCTATAGAAAAGGCATCAAATTACGAAATGAGGTGTGGTATGAAGAATCAAGCGTACAAGAATTCACAACTCAAACATAAGGTGTATGAAGCCAAACGGTGTGGAAAGAAACAGTTAATCTGGAATATTTCTGATAGCCAGGCAGAATTCCTTAGAGAGATGGGATTCAGAACCGAACCTTTTTTATACTGGGTAGAGACACGCAAGTGGTATAGTGTCCAGGATAAGCAGGGAATTCTTAAGGAAATTCACTTTGAGTGTAAGAGGGGAAATCGTAGACTCATTAAGAAGCTGAATCGTAAAGATATCAAGCTGCTCGATGACTTCTCCGTTCACTATGGTGTGTTTAAGTACCGTATTATTCTTAATTAGGAAACCATTGAATGATGCAAAAAACCGGTTACCCGTTAGGGTGACCGGTTCTTCTTTTATATTAATTAATTGGTTTTCTTTCACCTGTAGAAATCATTTCTTCTATTAATTCAGCAATAACTTTTCTTTCATCATATGGATATTTAACTCCATTTCTTTCAAGATATAAGTCATGTCCAAGTCCTGGGATAACAATAATATCGCCAGGTTCAGCAATAGAAATAGCATATCTAATTCCTTCAGTTCTATCAACTACAATTTTATAAGGTTTTTTAGTTGGTATTATTCCAACTTCAATTTCTTTTAATATTTTCAAAGGATCTTCAGTTCTTACTTGATCTGACATAAGAACAGTAAAATCTGCTAATCTTCCAGAAATTTCACCCATTATAGGTCTTTTTGTTGCGTCTCTATCACCACCAACGCCCCAAGCACAAATAACTTTACCTTTTGCGTAAGTATTAACAGCTGTTAAAATACTTTCTAAACTAGATGGGGTGTGGGCATAGTCTATCATAATTGTTAAACCAAGTTTGTTTGGAACAAGTTCGCTTCTTCCAAGTACTCTTAAATCTTTTAATGCTTCTCTGATATTATCTGGTTCAACATTGAAGTGCGATGCTACAGCAATAGCACCAGAAGCGTTATAGACACTAAATTTTCCAGGTATACAAGCGGTAATATGTTCTTGATTATCATTATAATTAATATCAAAATCAATTGATGAATCTGTAATTTTTACAGTATCTGGATTAACTTTAAAGTCAGAATTAGTATCAATAGAGAATGTTTTGATATTTTTGTTAGGTAATAATTCTTTTACCTTAGCTACTGTTGGATCATCAACATTAATTACACTGTTTTTTGAGATTTTTAATAATTCTAATTTGCAATTAAAATAATCTTCCATATTAGGGTGTTCTTTTGGACTAATGTGATCTTCTGTTAGGTTAGTAAATAGACCAACTTCGAATTCACAACCAGTAACACGTTCTAATTTCATTGCTTGAGAAGATACTTCTATAATTGCAACTTCTACATTTTGTTTAACCATTTCGGCTAAATATTTTTGGATTTCGATACTTTCAGGTGTTGTTCTGTCTGTATCTTCATATTTTTTACCATTGATATATACAGCGATACTTCCAATTAAACCAACATTTAGATTTTGTGCTTCTAAGATTGATTTTACCATGAATGTAGTTGTTGTTTTTCCTTTTGTTCCTGTAATACCAATAAGTTTTAATTTTTTTGAAGGGTGATCATAAAATTCACAAGCTGTTTGAGCAAGAGCTTTTCTAGTATTTTTAACAGAAATTATTGCTTTTAATTTGTCTTTGAATTCTAATGAATCAATATCAACATCGGGTTCTACAATAGCAGCTATGGCACCATTTTTTATAGCGTCATTTATGAATTCTACACCATTTTTTGTAAAACCATTGATGGCAATAAATAGTCCTCCTTCTTTAATTTTTCTTGAGTCTGAATGTATATTAGTTATATCTAAATTTAGATCACCAACTGTTTTTATTGTTTCGACTTCAGAAAGTAATTTATTAAGTAACATAGTCATCCCTCCATTTCTCAAGATTACTATGTTAAAGATTATAATCTATAGATAAATTTTTGTAAAGAATAAAAGGAAACACCCATCATTCATCCTGCTCGTAAGCAGGGGAAAGTGATGGGTGTCATGGTCAGATGCAATTGCATATGCCAACGGGAGTTAGCTAAAATATGAGGCAGATGAGCCAAATAATCGCGAAAATCCCGAGCAAAATACCTTTGTGTTCCCAAAGGAAGCCTAACAACCACAAGAGTGGTGAAATAAGCAAATAGAAAAGTCCAATGAGAATAGGGAGTGCGATTGCAAACATGAACCACGTTTCGAATAACCATTCGAGAAACCACATATTGCCAACTCCTTCCATATGAAATTACTAATCGGAAACAGCTCCGATTACTATAATTATAGCATATTTTTGGTAAAAAATAAAGATAATATAGTGTATGTGTTTAAAAAAAGACAAAAAAACCGGTAAAAACGTTGAAAAAGTGTGGTTTTTTTCGTCAAAATATGGACTTTTTTGGAAAAGTCATATATAATGTAAAAAAAATAATTACTTGCTATAGGAGGCAATTTTTTATGTATGAAAGAAGTGCAATTGTATTAGAACGTTATTTTGAAAACTTATTAGAGTACAGAAGAGAAGGTAATTTAAGAGACAATTTTTATTTTTATTGTGAATTA
>JAEIGA010019670.1_pt1 | contig 10292 bp, 9 predicted proteins | sample 9270691 | NCBI WGS metagenome assembly JAEIGA01 (sample SAMN17057246, study PRJNA624740) | gut metagenome | biome: biome; isolation source: fecal sample | host: Bos grunniens | place: China: Xizang | collected 2019
CACTATGGAAAAACTCCCCCTTGTGCCGATTTGATTATTAAGAAAGGTATACCTCGAGTTGTTGTCGGTTGTCGTGATAGTTTCGACCAAGTGGATGGAAAGGGTATAGAAAAGCTGAGGAATGCAGGCATAGAGGTGCTAGTTGGTATATTGGAAGAAAAGTGTATAGCCCTGAATCGTGCATTCTTTACATATCATGCAAAGCAACGCCCCTACATAACCTTAAAGTGGGCCCAGTCAATGGACGGCTATATCGATCTGTCTCGTGAAGAGAATGGAGACTATTTGCCAGTAAAGTTCTCAAATGAAGGTACAGTGCAACGAGTACACCGATTGCGTGCTTTGAATGATGCTATCCTTGTAGGGCGCCGAACAGCAGCATTGGACAATCCTTCGTTAACAACCCGACTATGGCCAGGAAAGTGTCCTTTGCGATTGGTTGTCGATCGTTGGGGGGTATTGGATAAAGGACTCCATTTGTTTGATAAAACTACAAAAACAGTCGTTTTCACCGAGGTTTTTCGTGATTTCGAGGATTCTGAACAAGTGGAACAAGTTGCACTTGATTTCAGTGAAGATATATTACCTCAGATGATGAAATGGCTCTACCAGCATAAAGTGCAGCGGTTGTTAGTAGAGGGGGGAGTAACCCTATTGCAAGGTTTTATCAATGACAATCTGTGGGATGAGGCCTATGTAGAAACGGCACCCATACAATTAGGGCAGGGAGTAAAGGCTCCCGACATTTCTGGAAGCTGTAAAATGGAAACTGTAGTGTGCTTTGGACATAGAATTAACCATTTTTTACGAATAAACACCTCTTTTTGACTTTCTTTTGCTATAAAACTCTCTATTTCATAGAGTGTAAGCGGAAATTTGTTGTTAACTTTGCAGTTTGAAAATATTATACAATCCAAATGCAATGAAAAGAACAACAATAAATCTCATCTGTCCACTTGTTATAGGCATGCTATTGACTTCATGCTTAGGCACCGCTGAAGAGTCTGTGCCGAGTTCTACTGTAGCGCTAACCTCATTTAGCATCAGTGATTTGAAGACCACTCATGTCCTCAAAAAGGAAAATGGTGAGGATTCCATTTATACCACAAAGTTGAGTGGAAGTTCCATCGCATTTACCATCGACCAGGCAAACGGACTGGTATACAACACCGATTCCATTGATTATGGGACTGATGTTACTGGCGTAATCGTTAACGTGGGAGCGGATGGCTATGCTTGTTATTTGAAAGAGAATGACGAGATAGGTTCGGTCGAGGATTCAATTGATTTTACTCATCCGGTAACATTTCGTGTCACATCGTACGATGAGCAGTTTACGCGTGACTATCGTGTAAGTCTCAATGTTCATCAAGTGGATCCAAAGCAAACGGCATGGGACCAAATTGTGGATTCGAACTTTCCAAAGGGCTTGTTTGTCAGTCAGAAGGCATTTGTTAAAGGCGACAGTTTGTATGTCATAGGTAAGGACGAAGCAGGTATATGCTATTGTACTTCAACTGCGCTGGCTGATGGTGTTTCATGGAACAACCCAACCGAACTTACAGGTGTCATCGGAGAAATTGATTGTGTATCGGTGATGCTCGTTGGAGAGACTTTCTATCTTACGACCGATGGTGTGTTATACCAATCATATGATGCAACTACATGGAAGGCAGTAAATAATACGCGAGCAATCACTGCTCTATTGGCTGTAGAAGAGGATATAAATACTGTTATTTGGGGACTTGTTGAGGATACTATTGCCTCATCAACCGATATGATAACATGGACACTTGGCGGACAGAGTACTAAGAATGTCAAAGGAGGGGTTGCTTCGTTTTGTCAACCTTTGCGTACAAACAGTAATATTAATCGTACCATTTTTATTGCGACTTCTACGGCAGAAGCTGATACTTGCGTGCAAGTATGGAGTAAGCTGACTACAGAGGATAATTGGGTGGAGGTAAAGCCTCTAGGCACGAATATTTACGGGTGTCCCAATTTGGAAGGATTGGTCGTAATACAATATGCCGACAGAATGTATGCCTTTGGCGGTAAGAGTATAGGCCCTCGAGAAGTTCCTCTCGAAGCTTTCGGCGCTTGCTATGAATCACGTGACAATGGTGTGACATGGAAAGCACGCAAGGATGTGCTCAGCCTTCCTGAAACATTTAAGGGGCGTGACGAAACCTTTGCCGCTGCCACCGATGGAGAATATGTATGGGTAATATGGAGTGCAGGCGAGGTATGGCGTGGCAGGTGGAATGGTATATAGGAATGAAAGGACTTTGTTTCAGTAATAATTAGTTATAACAATACAGAATGTTCATTTGATGAAGCACTATACACGACAAATAGCAAGTAATATTGCAGCAGTGATTCTGTTGCTTTCGTCAGTATGTGCTGTGTCTGCTCAAGAATTGGAATACAAGATGGAGCTGGGTGCGATGGCAGGTGGATGTTTCTACATGGGTGATGCTAATACTATTCCTTTGAGGAATCTGTCTTTAGCGGGTGGGGTATTGGCACGTTATAATTTCAATCCCCGTATGGCGGTAAAAGGTGATTTGGCTGTAGGACATATTCAAGGAACAACCGAAGGGTTAAACAATAAATTCCCAGGAGAGGAATATCAGACTTTCAATAGCAACGTATACGAATTGGGCGCGCAATTTGAATACAATTTCTTTGCCTATGGTACGGGGGCAGGTTACAAGGGGAGCCGTCGGTTTACACCTTATATATTGAGCGGATTAGGGATAACCTATGCTCCCAAGCCTTCCAATCAAGTATTCGCCATGAATATACCTTTAGGAATGGGTGTGAAGTATAAGGTTGCCAAACGCCTTAATGTTGGTGCCGAATGGACTATGCGTTTTGCTACTTCGGATAGGTTGGATGTGACAGGTGGGGACAAACTAATGCTTGACGACCCTTATGGAATAGAAAGCAAAGGCGTTAAAAATAAAGACAGTTACTCGTTTTTGATGGTATATGTCAGTTACGACCTATTTCCTAAATATAGAAAATGCAACAACTAACGAGAATAAGGACCTAATAAACTCATAAAACAACATGACATATAAAGAGCAGTTAGACATGAGCCGTATACCTCAACATATTGCCATCATTATGGATGGCAATGGGCGTTGGGCAAAAACCAAAGGTAAAAGGCGAGGTGAGGGACATATTGCTGGCGCATCGGCTCTGCATGATACAATGATGCATGCCGCCAAACTAGGAGTGAAGTATGTGACTGTATATGCTTTCTCTACCGAGAACTGGACACGACCCGATGAGGAGGTTAACGGGCTTATGGCTTTGTTGTTCGAGAAACTCGATCTTAGCATCTTCATGGACAATGATATCCGTTTTTGTGTTATCGGTGACACAGATCGCCTGCCCGAGAAGGTGCGTGAACGTATGAACTATTGTATAAGTGAGTCTGCAAATAATCAGCGAGGAACACTTACTGTTGCGCTCAGTTATTCATCAAAGTGGGAGCTTACTCGTTCTGCCAAGCGTATTGCTTCCATGGTACAAGAAGGCAAGTTGACTGTTGAAGATATCACAGACAAGACTATTGATGAGACATTGGCTACTTCCTTCATGCCTGATCCTGACTTGCTGATACGCACTGGCGGTGAAACGCGATTGAGCAATTACTTGCTGTGGCAGTGTGCTTATACTGAACTTTACTTCTGTGATACCTATTGGCCTGAGTTTGATGAAGAAGAGCTGTGTAAGGCCATTTATACTTATCAGCAGAGAGAAAGAAGATTCGGCAAGACGAGCGAACAAATAGCCGAGGAGAATGATAATAAATAGAAGAATGAAGAAGAATCTTAACCATCTCAAATATTTGGTGCTGACAGGTTTGCTATTTGCTCTTCCTGTTGGAGAATCTATGGCGCAATACAATGTGATAGATACCATAAGCAAACCTGTAGTTCTCTATTCGGCTCCTAAGAAATATGAGATTGCCGGTATTACCGTAAGTGGTATTGATAATTATGAAGATCATGTGCTCATAGGTATTTCTGGATTGTCTGTGGGACAAGTGATTACTGTTCCAGGTGAGGAGATTACGGCAGCGGTAAAACGCTATTGGAAACATGGGTTGTTTTCTAATGTGAGCATCTCTGTAGAGAAGATTATTGGTGATCAAGCATACTTGAACATCGCTCTTACCCAGCGTCCTCGCCTGTCGAAGCTCAATTTCTATGGTGTGAAGAAAACTGAGCAAGATGATTTGGAGGCCAAATTGAGTTTTCGCCAAGGTAATCAGATAACTCCCAATATGATTGATCGTGCCAAGATTGTTATCAAGCGTTATTTTGATGAGAAGGGATTCAAAAATGCAGATATCAGTATTGTTCAGCGCGACGATGTGGCTGAAGCCAATCATTTGATTCTTGACATCACTATCGATAAGAAGGAGAAAGTCAAAGTAAACAAGATATATATATCAGGTAATAGTGCTCTTGATGAGAAACAATTGAAGTGGGCGATGAAGAAAACAAATGAAAAAGGTAACTTACGCCACTTCTTCCGCCCTAAGAAATTCATAGATAACCTTTACGATGAAGATAAACAGTTGCTCATCGACAAGTACAACGAACATGGTTATCGCGATGCGCATATTGTAGTGGATTCTGTGGTGCCTTATGATGACAAGTCCGTAGATGTATACATTCAAGTGGAAGAGGGTAACCAATATCATATCCGTAATATTAATTGGGTGGGAAATACTGTGTATGAATCACAAGGACTTTCCGAAGTATTGCGTATGAACTCTGGAGATGTATATGATCAGAAGAAACTTGATGAACGCATTAATATGGATGATGATGCTATCAGTAATCTATATTATAATAATGGATATGTATTCTCACGCATCATGCCTGTGGAGATGAATGTAACCGAAGATTCAGTCGACTTGGAAATGCGTATTCTTGAAGGGCCTCAAGCTACCATCAATCGTGTGCGCATTGCTGGTAATGACCGTCTATATGAGAATGTGGTGCGCCGTGAATTGATGACTAAGCCTGGCGACCTTTTCAGTAAGGATGCCTTGATGCGTTCGGCTCGTGAGTTGCAGCAGATGGGACATTTTAATCCCGAAGCTATTGTCCCCGATGTACAGCCAGACATGGCAAATGGTACGGTGGATGTTAACTGGATGTTGGAGTCTAAGAATAATGACCAAATTGAGTTCTCGCTTGGTTATGGTCAGACTGGAGTTATCGGTAAGATAGCCTTGAAGTTTACCAACTTCTCTATGTATAATCTCTTCCATAAGTCTGACAACTATCGAGCCTTTATTCCTCAAGGTGATGGACAGACCTTTACCGTTAGTGGACAGACCAATGGTAGTTATTACCAGTCATACAATGTCTCGTTCCTTGATCCTTGGTTTGGTGGGAAACGTCCGAATTCGTTCTCGGTAAATGCCTTTTATGCTTTGTCTACAGGTATTAACAATAACTATTATAATGATGCCTACAATAGTAACTATTATAATTACCTCTATGGATATGGCAATTACAATAATTACTACAATAATTACGAATCATATTATGATCCCGATAAATATCTGCGCATGTATGGTCTGTCGATAGGATGGGGTAAGCGTCTGCATTGGCCCGATGACTACTTTACACTCTATGGTGAACTTGCCTATACACGATACGACCTCAACAATTGGGAATATTTCATCATTTCAAATGGTAGTAGTAATAACATAAATTTATCGATAAATCTTGGTCGTAGTTCTATAGATAATCCCATCTTTCCCCGTCAAGGATCGGATATTAGTTTTAATGTAGCTGTGACTCCTCCTTATTCGCTCTTTGATGGTAAGAATTACAAGGCACTGAGCGAAGTAAAGGCTACCGATGCCAATTATAATGATGCTCTTCGTGAACGCTATAAGTGGATTGAATATCACAAATGGAAGTTTAAGAGCAAGTTCTATACGGCACTTACTGGTGGACAGAAATGTCTTGTTTTGATGGCACGTGCCGACTTTGGTTTACTTGGACATTATAATCAGTATAAAAAGTCTCCTTTCGAGACCTTCTATGTCGGTGGTGATGGTATGAGCGGATATTCCTATAACTACTATACCGATATGGTGGCTCTACGTGGTTATGATAACGGCGCCCTTACTCCCTATGGAGGAGGTGAAGGTTATGCCTACTCGCGTTTTGCTATGGAGTTGCGTTATCCGCTGATGTTTGAACCTTCTACACAAATCTATGCCCTTGCCTTCATTGAAGGAGGTAACGCTTGGACCGATGTGCGTAAGTTTAACCCCTTTGATATGAAGCGATCAGCCGGTGTCGGTGTGCGCATTTTCCTCCCGATGATAGGTCTCATGGGTATCGACTGGGCCTACGGATTTGACAAGGTTAATGGGTCCACAGCCGCAAGCGGAAGCCAATTCCACTTTACCTTAGGACAAGAATTCTAATGAACAACAAAATGAATCTTATTTGCGAAGTATGAAAAAAAATCTGTTGATAACAGGCTTACTGCTTCTCGTGAGCCTTACTGCTAATGCGCAGAAGTTCGCTCTAATTGATATGGAGTATATATTAAGAAACATCCCAGCTTATGAACGCGCTAACGAACAACTTAACCAGATTTCCAAACGTTGGCAAGGTGAGGTGGAGGCTGTAGCTCTTGAAGCTCAAACTCTTTATAAAAACTACCAAAGTGAGGCGGTGTTTCTATCTGAGGAGCAAAAAAATAAGCGCGAGGAAGAGATCGTGAGCAAGGAGAAAGAAGCTCAAGAACTGAAACGCAAATACTTTGGTCCTGAAGGCGAGTTGTATAAGAAGCGTGAGAGTCTTATGGCTCCTATACAGGACGAAATATATACTGCTGTTAAAGAAATTTCCGATCTCAAGGGATACTCTGTAGTAGTAGATCGCGCATCTGCAGCCAGTATCATTTATGCCTCGCCCAAAATTGATATCAGCAATGAAGTGTTGGTGAAGTTAGGATATGCCAATTAAAAGCATTACTTTTGCACTCAGAATTAATGAGACTATCTCTTGTTGATGCCAGATTGCTAAAAATATTAACTAATTAATAAATACATTACATTATGAACAAGAAACTTATTGCCATTCTTTTCTTGATGGCTCCCCTTGCAATTTTTGCACAAAAATTTGGTCACCTCAACTCAGCAGACATTATGCAAGCAATGCCTGAGTATAAGACTGCACAAACCGAAATTCAAAATCTTGAGAAACAATATGGTAATGAACTTCAGTTGATGGAGTCTGAATTGGCAAAGAAGAGCGAAGCTTATGAGAAGGAGAAGGCAACTTTGCCTGCCAACATCGCACAGCGCCGCGAGACTGAGTTGCAAGAAATTTATGGTCGTATGCAGCAGTTCTACCAGGATTCACAGATGAAGCTTCAGCAGGCATCACAAGAGAAGATGAATGTTCTTGTGGAAAAAATTACCAAGGCGATTAAGGAAGTAGGTGTCGCTGGCGGTTATCTCTATATTTTCGATACCTCAAGTGGTATTCCCTACATTAGTGAAACACTCAGTACTGATGTTACTGGTGAGGTAAAGAAAAAATTGGGTATTCAATAATTCAGGATGGCGAGTTAGTACGTTGCTATGAGGAAGAGTCTAATAATTTTTTTTGCATTCGTTGCTGTGAGTGCAATGGCGCAGTCAAAGTTTGGCTATGTCAGTTACAAGGAGTTGCTTCAGGCATTGCCTGAGTACAGCCTTGTTCTTACTCATATTGACGAACTGCAAGCAAAGTACGAGGCAGAGATTGCTCGTTCTGATCGTGAATTCAATCAGAAATATGCAGATTTCATTGAAGAGCAGAGCACTTTCCCAGATAATATTCGTATTAAGCGGCACAAGGAATTGCAGGAATTGATGGAGAAAACAATAGCATTCAAAGACGAGGTAAATCGTGCCATGCGCGAGGCACGTCGTGAAATGATGCAACCTCTCCACGATAAAATTGATGAATCTGTAAAGAAGGTTTGTATTGATGGGGGGTATGACTATATCCTCAATATCGATGACCGTGCCTATATTGCAATCAATCCTAAGAATGGCAAGGATGTCACCGAACAGGTTAGAAAAGAGCTCCATATCAGATGATTTTGGCATGACGGGTCTTTGTCAATCTTATTCTTGGTGCTAATCTTAGAAAATAACCAATAAATTTGCATTTTCATAAAGATTGTACTAATTTTGCAGCCGCTAAAAGTGTAAAGGAGGTAGGAACTCGCTAAGAAAGAACTGGAGATTAAACGAATATAGTATAAAAATCCATACGGAATAGAGGTATGGATAAATACAATACCTAGATAGAAAAGAACAAATTTAATAATAAAAAAGACAAAAATGATTGTAGTACCCGTAAAAGAGGGCGAAAGCATTGAAAGAGCCCTTAAGAAATTTAAGAGAAAATTTGAGAAAACTGGCGTAGTTAAGGAACTCCGTCGTCGTCAGCAGTTCAACAAGCCTTCTGAAATCAAGCGTCTCAAGATGGAGCGCGCTGTATATGTTCAGAGCTTGAGACGCGATGAAGAGTAATCTTTTGTCTCAATAGCATGAGGGGGGTAGGTTTTGAAACTTACCCCCTTTTCATGAATTTATGAGATAAAGATAGGACTCTTGATATTTCTGTAAATTCTATAAGCTATATTATTTGCTGTCTTATGCTTCCCATCCATTTTGCCCCGCTACAAGGACACACCGATGATGTGTATCGCCGCACACACCATCGGTTGATAGGTGGTGTTGAACGTTACTATACTCCCTTTATGCGTGTCGAGGCCGGTGACGTGCGTTCTAAGGACAGTCGTGATGTCAATCCCAAAAACAATATTGACATACCGGTGACCCCACAGATTATATTCAAGGATCGCGGGGAATTCCTGTTTCTTGTTGAAAAACTTGAGGCGCTGGGATATCGCGAAATAGACCTAAATATGGGTTGCCCATTCCCTCTACAAGCTCGTCATGGACGCGGCTCGGGTATTCTCGCTCACCCAGACATGGTAGCTGCAGTAGCTGATGCTATCAAAAGCCATCCGCAGTTGGCCTTCTCTGTAAAGATGCGCCTCGGATGGAATAATGTTGAGGAGTGGAAATTCATTTTAGAGATACTCAATGATACTCCTCTTACACACATCGCTTTACATCCGCGTACGGGGGTACAAGGTTACAAGGGTAGCATTGACTACGACAGCTTTGAGCAGTTCTATTCAGTATGTCGTCACCCGATGATATATAATGGGGAACTCACTACCCTCCCAGAATTGCATCACATGGAAGAGCGTTATCCCCAGCTAGCAGGTCTTATGATAGGTCGTGGACTATTGGCTCGCCCCTCATTAGCACGAGAGTATGTTGAGGGTGTGGAGTGGAACCATGAGCAACATATCAACACCCTACGTGTGCTGCACGAGGAGCTAAAAATGCAGTATGTAAATATCGTAAAGAGCGAGTCTCAACTACATGGCAAACTACGTACCTTTTGGGAATATACCGAGCCTATTATTGGACATAAACCTTACAAGAAAATTATGAAGAGCGGCAATCTGCGCAACTATATGAATGCTATTGAGGAACTGCGATAGAGCTGATTTTTCTTCATTGGGAAGATTAATATAAAACGTAAAAACAACTTTAATATATGATTAAATTTAAGAATAAATTACTCTTTCTTCTTGGTTCCCTGTTTGTGGTAATGGGGTTGCAAGCTGAAAACAAATCTACATCAATCGTCTTCTCCGAACAAGGTTATAGTAATGCACAACCTATCACAGAGTGTAAAATTGGTAATGACATGATGATTGCTTTTGATAGCGGTGGGAATAGATATGCTCCCAAATACTATAGCGAAGGCGCTGCATTGCGGTTGTATGCAAGAAACTCATTGACAATAAGAATGTTAAGTGGCGGAATGCTGAATTCTATAGTGATTATAGGTGCAGACAAATCTAGTACAGTTAGTTCCGGGACTATGACTGTTGCTGGCACCAAAGTTACTGTCTTAGGAATTAATAGTGATAGTTTGACTTTCAAACGAAAAGATGCTAGTGATCCCATTCGGATATCGTCTATTACTATAAATTATACGATAGATGTTGTAACTTCTCCCACCATTCCGGCCTCATGTACCTTTATGGATTCAAAGACGATAGCGATAACCAACAATACCGATGGCGCGACCATATACTATACCACCGATGGAAGCGAACCTTCTGCAGATAACGGAACCAAATATGAAAGCCCA
>JAEIGA010019671.1_pt1 | contig 10292 bp, 6 predicted proteins | sample 9270691 | NCBI WGS metagenome assembly JAEIGA01 (sample SAMN17057246, study PRJNA624740) | gut metagenome | biome: biome; isolation source: fecal sample | host: Bos grunniens | place: China: Xizang | collected 2019
AGAACATTTTATCGTAAAAAAAAGCAGATAATAGATAAAGCTTTTAAGTTATTAATAGTATATAACTATGTTACTATAAATGAAATCCTTGACGATGAAAACTATTAAGAAATACTAGTTTTGAAAGTAATGAGTATTATTCGGTTATTAGCTGAGTATAAAGTAGAATCTATTTTCTTAGCCTTACTGATTAATGTTTTAACTGGTTTGGTAAAAAAACCAATCAAGCATTTTGCGAAAAAAAAGCAATCACATGAGAGAATTACTCGTTTTATTGTTTTGCTGCCGTTATTAATTGGGTTTATCGTTGACTTATCATATTCTTTTTTGAGTAAAGAATATATAATAGTTGATAGTGTTTTTATAAATTTCTATATTAAAACAACAAGTCTCAGCTTAAGTTTTTATGCAATTTATGAAAAACTATTTTCTTTAAAAGTAAATAAAAAATGTGGTGTGGATATAAGTAAACAAATATTATTAGAGCTAGATAAGTGTTTCAATTCAGTTTCCTTAGATGAAAAAGCGAAATCACTTCTAGAAAAAAATTATGATAAGAATAAACATATAAATAATTAATATTCCATATAACCCTTAGTTATTCGATGTTGGTTTTTAAATCAGCGAAAGAACGTCACCAAATCTTTGGTGGCGTTTTAATCGTTAGGCGCTGATTATAGATGAAAATTGATTGTCGGATAAGATTTAATAAAAGATTGAGAAAAAATTATTATATTCTTTGTTTTGACAATTTGATAATGTCGCTTAATAAAGCCATTATTATTGCTTTTATAGCGAGAATATATTCAAAATTAAATAGTAATTTATACTATTTAAAAAGCAAATGAGATGTGATATAATAGACTATACACTTTGGAAGGGAGTTGGCCTTGATGGATTTATCTATTTTAAACCCTAATCAAAAAGAAGCGGTTATAACAACAGAAGGTGCGGTTATGGTTATGGCTGGAGCAGGTTCGGGAAAAACACGAGTTTTAACTTATCGTTTGGCTTATTTAGTCAGTGAATTGGGAATTCATCCGTCAAACATTTTAGCGGTTACTTTTACAAATAAAGCAGCCAGAGAAATGAAAGAGCGAATCAGCAATTTGATTTGTGATGATGTTTCTAAGATGTGGGTTTCAACTTTCCATAGTTTCGGAGCGAGATTTTTAAGAAGAGAAATCAAAGCTTTAGGAAAATATCGTAATGATTTTATTATTATTGATGATGATGATTCTTTAAAAATAATTAAATCACATATGAAAGATAGAGATTGTTTTATGAAACCTAAAGATGTCTTAAATTTGATTTCTATTGTGAAAAATGATGAAGCTTTACCAGAATTAGATGAATTTGAACGCAAGGAATTTAAAGAGTTATTTGCATTATATCAAGAACATTTATTAAAAGAAAACTTGCTGGATTTTGATGATTTGCTATTGTTGACAGTGCAAATTTTAGAAGAAAATCCTTTGATTTTAGAAAGATATAATCATCAATTTAACTATATTATGATTGATGAGTTTCAAGATACAAATAAGATTCAATATAAGTTAATTCAATTATTATCAACAATTAATAAAAATGTTTTTATTGTTGGTGATATTAATCAGTCAATTTACTCTTTCCGGGGAGCTAGGGTAGAAAATGTATATAATTTCAAGAAAAAGTATGATCCTAAAATTATCAAACTAGAGCAAAATTATCGATCAACGCAAACGATTTTAGCAATTGCGAATGATGTTATTTCTCGAAATTCTAGCTGTGTAAAAATGGAATTATTCACTGATGGAGAGCATGGAGAAAAGGCGGAATTTTTTCAAGCTGACTCTAATTACGGTGAAACTTTATACATTATTAAAGAAATTAACAAACTAATCAAACAAGGCTATGAGTATAAAGATATTGCCATTTTATATCGTTTAAATTCTTTAAGTTTAAATTTTGAAAACGAATTTGTTAAAGCGAATATCCCATATGTCATTTATGGTGGGGTAGGTTATTTTGAACGTAAAGAAGTGAAAGATGTTATTGCTTACTTACGCTTATTATTAAATTGTAAAGATGATTTTTCATTTAAAAGAATCGTCAATGAGCCAAAACGTAAAATTGGTGATAAATTAGTTGCTAATCTAACTCAATATGCGGTTTCTTTGGGAGTGTCGTTGTATGAAGCAATCCCTGAATTTGGCAATCGTTTGTTATTTGACTTTTACAATATGATTGAAAGTTTAAAAGAAAAATTAAACCAACTAAATTTAGATGACTTAATTGATGTAGTCTTAAACGATACCGGTTATTTATTAATGTTAAAAAATAACGAAGAAGAAGATCGCATCGATAACGTTATGGAATTAAAGTCAATTATGAAAGATATTATGGAATCTTATGATGGGGAAAATGCGGAAAAACTAGGAGCGTTTTTACAAGATTTAGCTTTGAAAACCGACGTCGATAATATCAAAGAGGGCGATAATTGCGTTAAATTGATGAGTTTTCATCAAGCGAAAGGGTTAGAATATAAAGTGGTTTTTATGGTTGCAATGGAACAAGGTATTTTCCCGGCTACCAAATCCTTATATTCAACTACCGAAATGGAAGAAGAAAGAAGAGTTTGCTATGTGGGGATTACTCGTGCAATGGAAAAACTATATTTAACAAGTGCGAAAATTCGTCGCTTATATGGGCATGACAATTATTCACCAATTAGTGAATTTGTGAAAGACATTAATCAAAAATACATCAATCAACCAAATCATTTAAGAGCGGTTGGGAAAATGACATATGATAATAAAGAACGTCAACGTGATGATGGAAAACTAAAATTAGGTGATAAAATCAGTCATAAGATTTTTGGTGATGGTATTATCGTTAAAGTTGATGGGAATAATATAACAGTTGCTTTTAAGAAAGAGTATGGAATTAAAGTATTATTAGCCAACCACCCATCTATTACTCGTAAATAAGGAGGACCTTATGGAAAAGAAAAGAATCAATATTATTGATCAAATGCTTGATGCTCAACATGAACAACAAGCATACATTGAAGAACCCAAAGAAAAAAATATGTCCGGAATGGTTGTGGCTGCCTGGATTTCCTTTGGTTTATCAATAATTATTCCACCGTTAGGTTTAGGAATTGGAATATACGCTTATTTAGGCCGTGAAGACCATAAAGAAATTGAAGTTGTTTCTTTAATTGGTATTGGAATTAGCGCATTTTTGTGCATTGTTGGAGTAATTCAATATTTTATGTAAATGGTGAAGAAAATGGATAAGGTATTAGACAGAGTCAAAGAATTGACACAAATATTAGAAGATGCTAATTATGAATATTATGTTTTAGCTAGGCCATCATTAGAAGATTGGCAATATGATTCATATATGCAAGAATTGTTAAAAATTGAAGCGGATTATCCGCAATATGCTTTTGCCAATAGTCCAACTAAACGTGTGGGAGGTTTTGTGGCAGAACAATTTGTAAAAGTAACACATAAAACACCAATGATGAGTTTAGGCGATATTTTTAATGAGGCAGAAGTTCGTGATTTTGACCGCAAAGTTAAAGAAGTCACACCGCAAGCAACTTATTTTTGTGAATTGAAAATTGACGGACTAAGTGGAGCCTTAACTTATGAAACGGGGAATTTAGTCTTAGGTGCAACGCGTGGCAATGGAACTATTGGCGAAAACATTACCTCAAATATTCGAACAATTCGAACAATTCCTTTGAAATTAAGAAGCGAAGAAAACATTGAAGTTCGTGGTGAAATTTATATGTCAAAGGCTGCTTTTGCTGATTTGAATCAAAGAACAATAGCAACCGGTGGTGAAGCTTTTGCAAATCCTCGCAATGCGGCAGCTGGTTCAGTTCGTCAATTAGATAGTAAAATTGCCGCTTCAAGAAAATTAGATTTTTTTGCTTACACTTTATTGGGTACTAATGTTAAAAGCCAAAAAGAAGCTATTGATTATTTAAAACAACAGGGATTTCAAGTAAACCAAGATCATGCCTACTGTCAAACGGTTGAAGAGGTTTTAGCTTATATTACCAAAATAACAGCGATTAGAGATGAATTGCCATATGAAATCGATGGTATTGTGATTAAAGTAAATGAGTTTGATTTGTATGACCAAATTGGTTATACTGCTAAATATCCGAAATGGGCTATCGCTTATAAATTTCCACCTAAAGAAGTAAAAACAAAAGTTGAATCAATTTCTTTTCAAGTAGGAAGAACAGGAGCTATTACTCCAGTAGCTAATTTGACACCGGTTTTTGTACAAGGGTCAACAGTTGCTAGAGCAACGCTTAATAATGAAGATTACATCAAAGCTAAAGATATTCGAGTGGGGGATATAGTTTATATTCGAAAAGCGGGGGATATTATTCCTGAGGTTGTTCGTCCTTCCCTAGAAGATCGTCATGTGGCTTTAGAACCTTTTGAAATGATTAAGGTTTGTCCAGCGTGTGGGATGCCATTAGAACGCAAGCCATTAGAAGCTGATTGGTATTGTGTGAATGATTTTTGTAAAGAACGGTTGGTAAATGGCTTAATTCATTTTGCTTCACGAGAAGCCTATAATATAGACTCATTAGGTGATAAATTAGTGATACAATTGTATGAAGAAGGATTTATTAACACAATTGATGATATCTTTAGACTACATGAAAAAGAAGGAGATTTGATTAACCTAGAGCGTTTTGGTAAGAAAAGTTTTGATAATCTTATTTTTGCAGTTGAGGAAAGTAAGCACAGTAATTTGGATAAATTATTGTTTGGTTTAGGTATTCGTCATGTAGGAAGTAAAACCGCTAAAATCATTTGTGCACGGTTTAAAACAATGGATAATATCATTAACGCCACTTTAGAAGAACTTAATGAAATTGCCAACGTCGGCGAGGTGATTGCTGCTGCGATTTACGAATATTTTAAAGATGAAGTTAATTTGGAATTAATCGCTAAATTAAGGGCTTTAGGATTAAATATGAATTATATTGAGTCGAGTGTTAAAGAATCTTATTTCACGAATAAAAAGGTTGTATTAACAGGTAGTTTACAGACTATGACTCGTGATGAAGCAAAAGCGAAAATTGAAGAATTTGGTGGAACTTGTGTTTCTAGTGTATCGAAAAATACAAACATTGTAGTATATGGTGAAAATGCGGGTTCAAAATATGATAAAGCAGTTCAATTAGGAATTGAACTTATGACAGAAGATAGTCTTTTAGAAAAGTTAGGAATGAAGTAAATGAAAGAAATTATTGTTAAAGGCGCTAAAGAGAATAATTTAAAAAATGTTAATATTACTTTGCCTAAAGATAAGCTCATCGTTATGACAGGACTTTCGGGAAGCGGAAAGAGTTCTTTAGCCTTTGATACGATTTATCAAGAAGGCCAAAGAAGATTTGTTGAATCGCTTAGTTCTTATGCTAGGCAGTTTTTAGGAGGCATGGAAAAGCCAAATGTTGATTCGATAGAAGGCTTATCACCAGCTATTTCAATTGATCAAAAAACTACCAGTAAAAATCCGCGTTCAACTGTAGGGACTGTGACAGAAATTTATGATTATTTACGTTTATTATTTGCGAGAGTTGGAGTGCCATATTGTCCAACACATCACGAACCAATTACCAGTCAATCAATTGAAGAAATGGTTAATAAAACCTTAGAGTTGCCTTTGGGAACGAAACTAATGGTATGCTCACCAACGATGGTCCGCGAAAAAGGAACACATAAAAAAACTTTTGAAAACTACATTAAAGAAGGGTATGTAAGAGCGCGCGTTGACGGAGTTGTTTATGATTTAACGGAAGTACCGGATTTAGATAAAAATAAAAAACATGACATTGATTTGTTAATTGATCGGATTATTTTAAAAGAAGAAAGTCGCGGACGTTTAACAGAGGCAATTGAGTTAGCTTGTCAAAAAGCAGATGGAAAATGTAAAATCGTTGTTGATGGCGAAGAGGTTTTCTATTTTTCAGAAAAATATGCTTGTAAATATTGCAATTATTCAATGAGTGAATTAGAACCACGGCTTTTCTCGTTTAACTCCCCTTTGGGAGCTTGTCCAGAATGTAATGGATTAGGTGCTAAGCTTGAGGTTAGTGAGAATTTGATTATTGAAGATAGCAAAAGTATCAATAACGGAGCTATTTTGCCTTATAAAAACGTTGAAGAAACTAATTTGTATGTTGAAGAGATTCGTCAAGTTTGTAAGCACTATAAGATTAGTATGGATCAACCATTTAGTGACTTAAATGATGAACAAAAGAAGATTATATTATATGGTTCACCGGACTTAATTAATTTTAAGATGCAATCAAAGAGCGGACGTAATCACGATAAAACCGCTTATTTTGAAGGGGTTGTTAATAGTTTTAACCGCCGGTATATGGAAACTCAATCTGAATGGATTCGTGAGTGGATTGAAGGATTTATGCTTGAACAAGAATGTTCATGCTGTCATGGCGCTAGAATGAATGAGGGCGTTTTAAATGTTTTAATAAATGGTAAAAATATATATGATGTATGTAGTTTATCTATCGCACAGTTAAGAGACTTTTTGAAAAATTTATCTTTAGGTGAAGAAAAAAGGATGATCGCCGATAGTATTATTAAAGAAGCGTGTGATCGCCTCGAGTTTTTAATCAATGTTGGCCTAGAATATTTAACTCTATCAAGAAGTGCAGGAACACTAAGTGGTGGGGAAGCCCAACGGATTCGCCTAGCAACACAAATTGGTTCGCGATTAACAGGTGTTTTATATGTCTTAGATGAACCATCGATTGGCCTACATCAAAGAGATAATGCTAAATTGATTGAAACTTTAAAAAACATGCGTGATTTAGGAAATACTTTAATTGTTGTCGAACATGATGAAGAGACAATGTTGGCTGCTGATTATTTGGTTGATATTGGACCTTATGCTGGTATTCATGGTGGCGAAATTGTAGCTGCTGGAACCCCCGAAGAAGTGATGAAAGCTGATACAATTACGGCTAAATATTTACGCAAAGAATTAACCATTCCAGTTCCTAATGCTCGTCACAAAGGAAATGGAAGATATATTGAAATTATTGGTGCTAAGGAGAATAATTTAAAGAATATCAGTGTTAAGATTCCGTGTGGAGCGATTACTTGTGTAACTGGAGTGAGTGGTTCAGGGAAAAGTTCTTTAGTAAACGAAGTCTTATACAAAAATATGTATGTTAAATTATACAAAGCAAAGAAAGTTTTTCCGGGCAAAGTTGACAAGATTTTAGGGACAGATGTTTTCGATCGGATTATTGACATAAGTCAATCACCAATTGGTCGAACTCCACGTTCAAATCCGGCTACCTATACTGGTGTATTTGATGATATTCGTGATCTTTTTGCTAGATGTAATGAAGCCAAAATTCGCGGATACGATAAAGGACGGTTTAGTTTTAATGTTAAAGGTGGACGCTGTGAAGCTTGTTGGGGAGATGGTGTTAAACGCATTTCGATGAATTTCTTACCGGATGTTTTTGTACCTTGTGAAGTTTGTAAGGGAACGCGTTATAACCGAGAAACATTAGAAGTAAAATACAATAATTATAATATTTCGGATGTTTTAAATATGACTATTGAGGATGCGTGTAAATTTTTTGAAAATCATGTTAAAATAAAAAATAAATTACAAACGTTATTAGATGTTGGTTTGGGGTATTTAAAATTAGGTCAACCATCAACCGAATTATCGGGTGGAGAAGCACAACGAATTAAATTAGCAACCGAATTATCATCACGAATCAGTGAAAAAACTTTATACATCCTAGATGAACCAACAACCGGTTTACATATTGATGATATTAAGCGTTTGATGCAGGTTATTAATCGTTTACGAGATGGTGGAGCAACCGTCATTATTATTGAACATAATTTAGATGTAATTAAATTAGCTGACTATATCATTGATTTGGGACCAAATGGTGGTGATATGGGCGGAAGATTGTTATTCCAAGGAACGCCTGAAAACTTAATTAATGTTGAAGAATCAGCAACGGCTCTATATTTAAAACCTTATTTGAAAGGATAGGTGGGACGATGAAAAATTATGTAACGGTACAAGAATTAATTGATTTTGCAAAATTAGATATTTTAGGTGGTCATAATGGACTTCTTAATCGCATTAAAGTGGATGAAATTAATTATCCTTGGATGGAGTTTGCGGGCTACTTTACTTATTTTGAACCTGCTAGATTAATTCTAATTAGTTCAAAAGAAGCTTTATATTTGAATAATATAGAATACCAATTAGCTTATGAAAGGGTTGAATATATCTTTAAACAACAACCACCAGCGGTGGTATTCTCACGCAATGTTGATGTTCCTGAGTTTTTCATTGCTTTAGGAAATCAATATAATATTCCGATTTTAAAAAGTGATTTCCGTACCACACCGCTTCATTCAAAAGTATTTGGGTTTTTACGTGAACGGTTAGCAGAACGTAAGAGTGTACATGGCGTTTTATTAGACATCAATGGTGTTGGAACGCTAATCATTGGTAAAAGTGGTATTGGTAAAAGTGAAACGGCGTTAGAATTGGTGAAAAGAGGCCATCAATTGGTGGCCGATGATCGAGTGGACATTTACGAAAAAGAAGTAGGTATTTTAATTGGAGCGGCCCCTGAAATTATTGCTCAATATTTAGAAGTGCGTGGTGTTGGCATTATAAATGTTATTGATATGTTTGGGGCTGGAGCTTATCGCGAGACAAAAAAGATTTTCTTGGTCATTGAAATTGAAAAATGGGATGAGACCAAAACGTATGATCGTCTAGGTTTAGAAAATGATTATGAAACCTATTTCCACACTGATGTTCCGAAAATTACTATTCCGGTCTTACCAGGAAGAAATACTGCTGTTTTAATTGAGGCGGCTGCAATGAATGCTAAATTAAAATATTTAGGTAATAATGCGGCTTTAGAGTTAACCCAAAAAATCAGTCGAAAAGCAAGAGGTGAAGAATAATGCTTTTAAGTTCTTTTTTAGATTTTGACAGTAAATACTTTTTACAAATTGGTAATTTTGGTATTTCTTGGTATGCTTTCTGTATTTTAACAGGTGTCATTTTGGCTGTTGTTATGGGGGTTAGGGAAGCAAAACGTTTTGGAATTAATCCAACTCTAATTACCGATGGGGTTTTGATTTGTGTACCGTTGTCTATTTTAGGTGCTAGATTATATTATGTTATTTTTGAGTGGGAGCAGTTTTATGTTGCGGGAGATTTTGGTGCAACTTTTAGACATATTATTGGTTTAACAGATAATGGATTTCAATTGGCAGGTCTATCGATTACGGGCGGTGTTATTGTAGCGATCATTTTTGTTATTGTTTATTCTAAAATGCGGAAACTTAATCCATTTGTCATTTTTGACTTTTTAGCTCCTGGTTTATTAATTGGTCAAATTTGTGGACGATGGGGTAACTTTTTCAACCAAGAAGCTTATGGTGGCATTATTAGTGATGCAACCTATAGTTGGCTACAATATTTGATTCCTCCATTCATTATGGAGAAAATGCATATTTTAGGTGAGTATCGCCATCCGACTTTTTTATATGAAAGTATGTGGAACTTATTAGGACTAATCTTGATTTTGGTTGGTAGAAGAAAGAATAAAAAAGCCAACACTGGTGATTTTGTTTGCTTCTATTTAATTTGGTATGGTATTGGTCGAAGTGTTTTAATTGAACCGTTTAGAACAGATGCTTTAATGTTAGGTGATATTCGAATAAATATCTTAGTTCCGGCATTATTTGCAGTGTGTGGAACAGTTTGGCTAATCTTAAAACATACCAAATTAAAAACGGACAAGTATATCGAAGTTCAAGAAGTTGTGAAGGCTAATAAAATTGATACTGTTTTAGTTAAATTAGAAGATGTTTTGCTTAACTTTGATCGTCTAAATAAAAATGCCTTCTACTATACTGCACAAAAATTTATGAATAAAGAGTTTTCAGATGGTGAATTAGTTGAATTAATCAATAATGATCCAAAGGTATATTTTGATGAAAAAGCTTATCAATTTTATCGTAGTTATCTTTTTGAAAATATTAATCAAGTTTCATTTATTAACGATTGCAAAGACTTCTTTAAAATGCTATTCATTCATAGTTATAATGTTTTGATTTATAGTAAATTTGATAAGAAATTAGTTGATTTATTATTAGAGGAATTAGGTATCAGCATGTATGTATCGGTTAGATTAGAAGATAATCCAACCTGTGAAAAGGCCTTGCATGTATTTAATAACCAAA
>JAEIGA010019672.1_pt1 | contig 10292 bp, 11 predicted proteins | sample 9270691 | NCBI WGS metagenome assembly JAEIGA01 (sample SAMN17057246, study PRJNA624740) | gut metagenome | biome: biome; isolation source: fecal sample | host: Bos grunniens | place: China: Xizang | collected 2019
AAAGCATTTCATAAATCTGTATTAAATTCTTTATATGGTAGAACAAATGGAAAACAATTAGCATATGATTATTCTGATACAGATGGTATAAAGCTTATAGAAGTATTTAAGAAAGCAAGTGGTGAATCTCATATCATCCCTATGAACAAACTAATAGAAAAGAATTGGGTACAAGTACCTACACAGATACTTAATGAGGATTGTCAAAATATCATGGATGTAATTGATGATGCTACCACAAATGGTTTGAACTTTAAGTATGAAGATGGTAAATGGTATTTTGCAGAAGGTTGACCTGTCCATATTTATGGACACACAATATATAGATTTAAAATTTCTATATATGGTGTAGACAAACTACATAAAAAGTGGTATTCTTTAAGAGTAGCAAGACATTAGCTACATGTCATGTATATACCTTCTTGTAGAAGCACCCTTGCAGATGGTGCGATAATAAATAATCTGCACACTTTGGGTAGATATGCAAATGGTGAAGCAAGTGGACTGTAAATCCGTGACATTAGAAACGTTATAGGTTCAAGTCCTATTCTACCCACTTATGACAGAGTATGCAAGAGGTTAGAAGCAAACTGTTTGCTAAACAGTAGAGTCCAAGATAGGATACTAGGGTTCGAATCCCTACTCTGTCGTTTAGTACATAGTTAGCACAGTGCTAAGTGCCAAAGAACACAAACAGTTCGAGACTAATGTACTAAGTAACTAACAACACACTATGCCACGAAAGGAGAAAAACGTATGGCAAGAAAACCAATGGTAACAAGAACAATCATCACAACAAAGGTCAATGTACTTTGTATGGACTTGGAACACACCGAACCTTGTAACAAGTGTGTCATTCTTCCACGTACATACAAGACAGACGAGAAGCTGTTCAAGGCTGTATCAGAAGAAGTAAATAATGATAAGCTTAAAGCAGTTCAAATCGTTGACAAAGAAGAGGTAGAAACACTTTATGGAATGAGTGAGCAGGACTTCATTAACAATGCTGTAAAGCTTGACAATGAGACACGCAAGCCAATTGAGGAACCAACAACATCTCCTGTACCACAGGACGAAGCACTTAATGACATTCCACAGGACGAAGAGTAATCAAAAAGAAAGGTAAATGGTGAATAATTATGATGACAAAGAGAGAACTTTTTAATGCAAGGAACAGTGGTAAGAAGCTTGAAGCAGGTATGGTAGTTGAGGTAAAAGCTGTTGGAACTTTTGATGATGTTGATAAGGATGGTAATGAAGTTACAGCTTCTGCATTAGTGTCAACAGATGGCAATGTTTACACAGCTATTTCTGCAACAATTGGTTCATCACTTGAACTTCTTGATGATATTATTATGGATGAAGGTGCTGTTAAGCTACAGGTAATCGAAGGCACTTCATCAGCAGGTAGAACATTCAAGCAGTTACAGATTCTTGATTAATTGTTGATTAAGTTAAGCCCCAACTATTACAGTTGGGGCTATTTTTTAAAGGAAGGAGTTTACTATGACAAAAAGAGAACGGGAATATAAACGACAAGTAAAACTTCTTAAACAAAGAATTTCACGATTAGAGTCAAAAGGATATACCTTTGACACTGAAGCCTTAATTAAAGGTGGAGAGAGAAACATGTACTATGCTTCGCAATACTTTGAGTCATTGCGTGGTAAGAAATTAAAAGAATTAGGTACATTGAGTGAAGAATTAGATGAATATAGTGACATTATTAATGAACCTACATTCACACCACCTTCTGATTCTATTGCACCCGACACATATTCATCAATTGAACGTATAAGAGAACTTCTTTCGGACTTCCCCGACATTATATACAACGTACAGTTTGATGAAGGTAATTGGGGTTCAAAGGATAAACGTGACACAGTATTAAAGACATCACTTGGACGAGTATTGCGTGAAGTTTTTGAAAAGAATGTACAAGAAGCTACACAAAATGGTTACATGGAAGAACTAGATTCGTACTATGAAGAAATGGAAAGTCAACTAGCAGATTTAATCCAACCATTCAAAGAATTTGTTGCTTATAGAAACGAGTCAGACCTTAGAACTTCACATACACAGGCACTTCGTATCTTAAATTTAGGTGAAGCATTAAGTATGGATGAAATGACAAGCTATTCAGACATCTATACTGACATGGATAATTATGAAGAGTAAGAAAAGAATATTTTCTTGTGACTTTGAAACTACTGTATATGAAGGACAAGAAGATACAGAAGTTTGGGCTTCTGCATCAGTAGAATTGTACACAGAAGACGTAAATATTTTTCACTCTATTGAAGAACAGTATCAATATTTTCTTGATTTAGATTGTCACATAATTGCATATTATCATAACTTAAAATTTGATGGTAGTTTTTGGCTAGATTTATTATTAAGGAAACTAAAATATAAGCAAGCTTATGATGTATTAAATGGTAATGAAGCCACAATTGAGTGGCTAAGAAATAGACAAATGCCTTTAGGTTCTTTTAAATATATGATAGCTGAGCAGGGACAATGGTATTCTATTACTATTAGAACACCTAAAGGTTATATCATTGAACTAAGAGACAGCTATAAATTATTACCATTTAGTGTAGCTGATATTGGAAAAGGTTTCAAAACTAAACATCAAAAACTAGACATGGAATATGTAGGTTATAGATATGCAGGATGTGAAATAACAGATGAAGAAAAGAAATACATAGCTAATGATGTATTAGTAGTCAAAGAAGCATTAGAAATAATGTATGATGAAGGTCATAATAAGCTTACTATTGGTGCTTGTTGTTTGCAAGAATTTAAAAACACTTATGATGAAGATTTATATAATCAATTGTTTCCAAAGCTTGATACATTTATGCTTGATGAAAGTGTATATGGTGCAGTTAATGCTGAGAAATATATACGCAAATCATATAAAGGTGGTTGGTGTTATATAGTTCCAGCAAAAGCAAACAAAAGAAAAAAGAATGGCACCACCGCTGATGTAAATTCTTTGTATCCTTCTATGATGAGTAGTGAGAGTGGCAATAAGTTTCCTTATGGTATGCCTAGATTTTGGAAGGGTAATGGAATACCTGCTGAAGCTATTGGTGAAGATAAGTACTTCTTTGTACGTATTAAAACACGTTTTTATATTAAAGAAGATAAGTTACCATTTATACAAATTAAAGGAAGTTATAAGTATAAAGGTACAGAAGCACTTACTACTTCTGATTATAAAAATCCTAAAGATGGAAAGTATTATACACATTACAAAGATATACATGGTGTTGTGCATGATACTAGAGTAACACTTACACTAACTATGACAGACTATCAGTTACTTAAAGACCATTATAATCTTGTTGATTATGAAGTACTAGATGGGTGCTGGTTCTATGCAAAGAGCGGATTATTTGACGAGTACATAGAGAAATATAAGAAGCAGAAAATAGCTTCCAAAGGAGCACCACGTCAGTTGGCCAAACTTTTTCTCAACAATTTGTATGGCAAATTCGCAATGAGTGATGACAGTAGTTTCAAGAAGGCTTTTGTAAAAGAGGATGGTTCTATTGGCTTTATAGGTGTAGAAGCACATGACAAACAAGTAGGATATATAGCAATAGGTTCTGCAATAACTTCTTATGCAAGAAACTTTACAATAAGAAGTGCCCAAATGAATTATCATGGTATTGACAAAGCAGGTTTTATATATGCTGATACAGATAGCATACATTGTGACTTACCACCCGAAGAAATTAAGGGTATTACAGTACACCCTACAAACTTCTGCTGTTGGGCATTAGAGTCATGTTGGGATGAAGCTATATTTGTACGTCAAAAGACATATATTGAACATGTAACACATGAAAACCTTGAACCTGTTGATGAACCTTATTATGATGTTAAGTGTGCAGGTATGCCTAAGAAGTGTAAGCAACTATTTGTTGCTAGTATGGTTGGAATGACAAACGAACAAAAAGAAAAATGGAACGACAAAGAAAAAGAGTGGGTAAGTACACCTAGAAGTCTCGAAGATTTTAAGGTTGAACTTGAAATTCCTTTTGGTAAACTAAGGCCAAAGAGAATAAAAGGTGGTACATTACTTGTAGAAACAAGTTATAGAATGAGGTAATAATATGCAGAACAATATTTATCCCTTTGCTAACCTAGAAGTAGGTGACACTTTCCTTTATAATTTTGCACCCTTTATGAAAATAGGAAAACGTATTACTAAAGGAAAGTACTGTGAAATGGAAGTTAATGCTGTTTCACTTTTGCAAGGAGAATGCTTACACTTTGAGAAGACAGACAAAATAATGTTAGTAGAAAATTTATGGAAGGGGTTTCAGTACCATGAAGAACATGAAAAATATAAACAAGAAAAAGAAGAGAATCAAAAACTTAGAGCAATTAGAAGGTGCGAAGATACTTTATCAGAAAATCAAGGAGATGACACGCAATTGTAAAAACATTGAGGAATTTAAGTTTGAACTATTGATACTTAATAGCACACTACAAAATACAGAGGAATTTCTTATACATAAGCAGATACAAGAAGATAACAATGTACAACAGTGGTGGGAGAATTGTAGATTTTCTCCATGCAAAGAATGTACAAATGTAAACTGTCCAAGATATTATGAATATAGTAAATCCTAAAATCAAAAGAAGAGTGGATTAATTTCCACTCTTCTTTGTTTTCTATCTGTAACATTAACTATCCTCTGCTCGTTTAGGGAACTTAATCCTTTGGTGGCAAACCCGAAAACCTTTGTGGCTGTATAATTTCAACAGTGCTACCCACTCCAGTAACAGTGACAGCTAATGCAGATATACATTAGTATGAAATACATTTCATCAAGGCTTCTTTACATTTTAAATCCTTAAATCTAAAAGCACCATGCTCAAAGAAATATCGAAGTTGTGATATAAACATATCATTATTCTTTAGCATTACATAATTAATTCTGTGGTCATCTGTTGTAACACTTATCTTATTAGGAAATGTTCTATCAGCAGAATCATCACAATACAAATATCCTAAATTCTTATATTCTCTTATAGCATAATCTTTATTGCAATATCTAATAGTAGCTAAGTACTTATTCTTAGTATCACTAGGTTTCTCTACAAATGCTAAATTATCATTCAAATAAATATTTTCAGATGAATAAGCAACGTAGTCATTATTCTTAAATGCTCTATTAATACCACTTTCCTTTTGTGCTCTACTAGCTGTTTCAATAAATCCATTTTCTAATACATATCCATCACCACGTAAGAAGTTAACTTCTTCACTTAATCTTGAACTAATACCTAGTTCAACATAATATGGATTAATAATTGAAACTTGGTTTCCTAACATGTACACCGGTACATGCCTAACCTGTTCACCTTTACCACGGGCAATAGATGTATGTACTGACAAAAATTTCTTTATTTCATCTGCACAATAATGATTAGTTTCTGATTGAAATTCATCAAATATAATCATATCTACATCTGAAAATAGATGTGAATATTTCTTTATTTGGTCTGCACTATTAAGTGTAATAACATAGCCACAACTCTTAGCTGTATCTACATCATCTGCTTCCATAATAAACAACTCATGGAATATACCATTTGCGCGTCTTTTAGAAAACATATTGTAGTGACTAAAGAATAAACCTTTTAAGTCCTTAAAGAACTTGTCAGATATATCATCCAATTCATAATTGTATCTATATATCAGTGCAAACTTTTTACCATGTTTCATAAATCTGTTTACAGCTAATCTTCCAAACCATGTTGTTTTACCACCTGTTCTATTTGTAGTACAGATGTACAACTCTGGTTCTCTTCCGTTTAAATCTTTTAATGATAATAACTTAGTACCATCATAATATTTATTGTCCATAGTTTTTCTCCTAGTGACTTGTTACTTTATTTCCTATTAATAATTATACCATATTTCTTGCCAAAGCACAATAAAAGTAGTATAATAAAATATAGGAAAGGAGAGTAGCAGACATGGAAAATTACAACTTTATTGTACAGTTTATCAGTACAGTTGGCTTCCCTATTGCCATGTGTTGTGCGCTATTATGGTACTGCTTTAAACTAAATAGTACTCACAAAGAAGAGACAGATAAGTTTACAGAAGCAATACACGAAGTTACAGTAGCATTGCAACAGCTAACAGATTTTCTTAGAAAATAGAGAGGTACAATCAATGATAAGAACTGTATCAGAGAATGGTATTAAAATGATTAAATCATTTGAAAAGCCAAAACTTAAAGCTTACAAAGTTGTAAGTACAGAAAAGTACTACACAATTGGTTATGGACATTATGGTTCTGACGTAACAAAAGACATGATTATTACACAAGCACAGGCTGAACAGTTATTAAAGCAAGACTTAGAAAATGCTGTACGACATGTAAATGGTTACATGAAAACCTATGATTTTAACCAAAATGAATTTGATGCAATGGTTTCATTTGCATTCAATGTTGGTAACATTACACAGCTAACAAAATTAGGAACAAGAAACAAAACTACAATAGCGAACAAGATACTACAATATAACAAAAGTGGTGGTAAAGTACTTAATGGTCTAGTAACTAGACGTAAGAAAGAAAGAGAACTTTTCTTAACACCTGTTGATGGAAATGATTTAACAAGTATTAAGTACAAAACTATTGCACAAGAAGTTATTGCAGGTAAATGGGGTAATGGAAGTATTAGAAAACAGAAGTTAACTAATGCAGGATATGATTATTCCAAAGTACAACAATATGTTAATAAGTTGTTAGGTAAATAATATGGGTATTACATTTTATGTACTAGCCGCTATGTGTGGTAATTTTTCAGTTGAATCAAATGTCAATGCAGGAATATATGAAGGACTCCAAGTTATTCCCGACGAAGATATGACTGATAATTCAGTATATGGTGGTTATGGTATAGGACAGTGGACTAATAAAGAAAGTATAGGTTTAACAAGACGTACACAATTAATAGAATGGTTGAATCAAAATAATTATGAATGGGATGACCCTTATGGTCAATTAGATTATTTAATTTATGAAGACTATTGGTCACCTAATATTGCTACTACTGTTTATCCAACTCTTACATCATTTTTAGAAAGTACATCTACTAATGTATCTTATCTTACAACTGTATGGATGCGAAATTGGGAAGGAATTAACAATGGTACATTAAAAAAGAGACAATCGTTTGCTAAGAAAGCACTAGCCTATATTCAAGAACATTATGATGATGAAACAATTGACACATGGACAATAGGTAATATGTACCTATCAGAAAAACAAATGCTTAACAACAGTGTACTACTTGCAAGGTATTTAACAGGCGGTATCAAGCCACCAAAGGCAAAAAATAAAATGCCTTTATGGATGTACCTAAGAAGATTATAGAAAGGATGATTTTATGGTTCTAACAAAGAAAGATATTATGGAACAAGTCAAAGGGATAATCGGTGAGAATACTGATGATGCTTCACTTAAATTTTTAGAGGATTTATCTGATACTATGGATGACCTAGACACTAAAGCCAAAGGTGATGGTGAGGATTGGAAAGCAAAGTATGAAGAAAATGAAAGAGAGTGGAGAAAAAGATACCAAGAAAGGTTCTTCAATGGTACAACAGATGATGACAAGAAAGATGATATTCTTAAACCATCTGATATAAAAGAAAGTGAAGAGGAAGAAGATGAAGATGAACCACTTCACTTTGAAGATTTATTTACAACAGAGTCATAGAAAGGAGATTAAATTATGGCTAACAGAATTGCAGTTACAAATTTAAACAATTCTACTATTAACATTCTTAATGTTATTAGACAGAATGCTTCCTATGAATATCAGAGTAAAGTACCAAAGGTAACAAAGTCTACTGATATTCCTAAGGTAGGAGAAACAATTTATGGAACACCTGCTTTTGCAAATGAGTTCCTTAATGCACTTTTAAACAGAATCGCACTTGTTAAGGTACAGAGTGCTGTATTCAACAATCCTTACTCTAACTTAAAGAAGGGTTATTTAGAGTTTGGTGAGACAGTAGAAGATATTTTTGTACAGATTGCTGAGGTTGTTGAATTTGATGCAGACAAGGCTTCTGCTAGAGAATTTAAGAGAACATTCCCTAAGGTTGAGACAGCATTTTATGCTATGAACTGGAGAGTAATGTACCCTGTTACTATTCAAGATAAAGACCTTTATACAGCATTTCAGTCTCTTGATGGTGTACAGAATCTTATTGCTAAGATTGTAGATGCTATTTACACAGCAGCTGAGTATGATGAATTTTTGCTTTTCAAGTACTTACTTATTAAGGGTGTAGCACATGGTAAGATGAAGCCTGTACAGGTTGGTGATGGTACAGATTTAAAGGTAGATGCTGTTGAGTTTAGAGCAACATCTAATGTACTTCCATTTATGTCATCAAATTACAATGAAGCAGGTGTACTTACTACAACACCAAAGGAAAGACAGATTATCTTTATGGATGCTAAGTATAATGCACAGTTTGATGTTAATGTACTTGCTTCTGCATTTAACATGGATAAGGCTGATTTCATGGGTAGACTTCATTTGATTGATGATTTTACATCTTTCGATAACAAGAGATGGGATATTATCCGTGAGAACTCTGATGGTATTGAAGAGATTACAGATGAAGAACTTACACTTATGCAGGGTGTTAAGGCTATTATTGTAGATGAAGAGTGGTTCCAAGTTTACGATAATAAGACAGTCTTCACAGAGACTTATGTTGCAAGTGGTTTATATTGGAACTACTTCCTTCATACATGGAAGACAATTGCTACTTCTCCATTTGCTAATGCTATTGTATTTGCAACAGGTAGTGTTACTTATGGTAATGAATTAACAGGTACAGTTGAATCTGTTGCAGAGTCTGATAATGCTATTGCACTTGCAATCACTCTTGCTAATGATACAGTTTCACTTACACCACAGAGTTACAAGTTTGAGCAGACAGAAGACCTTACAGAAGCAGGTGTTGCTGTACAGCCATACGGTGCAATCATTGCTCCTAAGGCAGGTGAAGGTGAGTCAGAAGCTGCTGAAACAATTGTTGTTGGTATTACAGGTACAGATGTTTCATATGCTTCTGCAAAGACTACATTTGCTAACCTTGATGTTGGTACTACAATCACATTCCAAAAAGTTGAATAATATAATTGCATAGGGTAGTTCTAAAAAGAGCTACCCTATCTTTTAGAAAGGAGACGAAATATATGTACATACAACCTAATAGTATGGTAAGGTTACTTACTAATGTACCATTGGATAATACTTATGCACATACAATTTACTTTGCTAATAAAACAGCACAGCAAAGTTACTTTGAAAGTAAGACAAAAGCAGGGTGTATCTTTAGCGCACAGAGTTACCAAAGATATGCAAAAGGTGTAATAAGATTGCAGAAATTAGCTGATGATATATTTGATTGTAACTACATGATGTTTCAGAATACAGCTTATGGAAACAGATGGTTCTATGCTTTTATTAATACTGTTGAGTATATCAGCAATAATGTTTGTGAAATCACTTATGAAATAGATGTAATGCAAACATGGTTCTTTGATGTTACATTGTTGCAGAGTTTTGTTGAACGTGAGCACAGCGCAACTGATGTTGCAGGAGATAACATTGTACCTGAACCTGTTAATATTGGTGACTATTACAATACAGCACCTATTAGAACTGAATTATTTGACAACTATGCTTTAATTTTATGTTGTCCTTACAAACGTATTATGATTGCTGGTTTACCAAAATGGGAAAATTTCAGTGGTGGTTTACCTGTTCCACCTAATACAATTGATAAGCAAAAAACTACGTTATTTTATTCCGTTCTAAAGAATGACACTATTATAGGTGAAGCATTATATGAATTAAATGACCAAGGAAAATCAGAAGAAATAGTAAGTATTTATCCTGTTCCTGCTAGTTTTGTTGAAAACTATACTTCTGATATAGGACAAATTGATGTTTTAACAGGTAACACAGCAATTAAAACTGTGACATATTATGAAGCAAATGAAAAACCAACAACACTAGGTACATATACACCTAAAAATAAAAAGTTACTTACATATCCTTATAACAAGTTTGTAATTGAAACAGGTGATGGTACTAAGAATGAATATGCTTTTGAGTTCTTTGGTGCTAATAGTGTTACATTCCAAGTACATGCTAATCTATTAGAGAATACTTCTTTTAAAGCTGTACCATTACAATATAAAGGCGCTAATGTAAACTTTAGT
>JAEIGA010019673.1_pt1 | contig 10291 bp, 10 predicted proteins | sample 9270691 | NCBI WGS metagenome assembly JAEIGA01 (sample SAMN17057246, study PRJNA624740) | gut metagenome | biome: biome; isolation source: fecal sample | host: Bos grunniens | place: China: Xizang | collected 2019
CTGCAAAGAAAAGAGTAATCTTTCTCATAATCTTTTGATTTAGTTAATATTAAGTTAATTTAGAATAAGTTCTATTTTGGGCATAAAATAGCGAACAAAGGTAATATTTTTTTTTAAACTATACAAATTTTTTCGTGTTTTTTTGCTGATTTTGTGTTTTTTGCTCTTGTTAGTTTAGTTTAATGGGCTATAGAAATAGCTTTCGGTTAACTTGGGGGTTACTGTATAGTATATTTATCATATATTTATAGTATATTTATAGTATATTTATCATATATTTATAGTATATTAAGGGTAAGGGGAGGTAAGGGTGGGGACAGTATGGGGGTTTTGAGGGTTATTTTAGTTTTTTTTATTTTATTTTGTTGTAATTTTTGTTTTTCGGAGAAAAAGTTGTAACTTTGTCCGTTGATTTTGTTGAAGGGTTTGTTTTTTTGAGATAAATGTAAATGTTTGTTAATATAAATAATAGATTATAAGAAAAGGATGGAAAACAAGAGTTCAGTTCTTTTGATATTTACTGGTGGAACAATCAGTATGGGTGAGAATAGTTCGAACCATTCGTTGGCTCCACTTGACACGAAACAGGTTTTGAGTTTTATACCTGAGTTGCAAATGTTGCACGTGAATATTGCATCGGTATCGTTCAGTCCGTTGATTGACTCGAGTGATATTAAACCTTCGAATTGGGTTGAGATTGCAGGTCATATTGAGAGACATTATAATGATTTTGATGGTTTTGTTGTGCTTCACGGCACAGATACGATGGCTTATTCGGCAGCTGCGTTGTCGTTTATGCTTGATGGATTGAAAAAACCTGTGATTTTCACTGGGTCGCAATTGCCAGTGGGGGTTTTGAGAAGTGATGCTAAAGAGAATTTGATTACAGCTATTGAATTGGCAGCGGCTAAGAATGAGCGAGGCGAGGCGATGGTGCCAGAGGTGGCGTTGATGTTTGAGGGCAAATTGATGCGTGGTAATCGTACGACAAAACGTAATGCAGAGGATTTTGATGCTTTTGCGTCGTTTAATTATCCTGAGTTGGTTCGCGCGGGTGTGCATTTGAAATATTATGAGCACAATATTCACCGTGAGGCCAATGATGCTCAACTTAAGGTGGCAAATCATTTTGACGATAATATTGTTGTTTTGAAAATATTCCCAGGAATTCGTCCTGAAACGGTTAAGGCGGTTTATTCGATTGCGGGTTTACGCGCTGTGGTTTTGGAGACATTTGGGTCGGGCAATGCCCCTACAGCTCAGTGGTTGTGCGACATAATTAGCGAGGCTACGGCATCGGGCATCGTTACGGTTAACGTGACTCAGTGTCGTGCGGGCTCGGTAGAAATGGGCCACTACGAGGCTAGTGTGAATTTGATAAAGGCAGGTGTTGTGTCGGGCCACGACATTACACTTGAGGCTGCAGTTGCAAAATTGATGTTCTTGCTTGGAAAATATGAGTCGACAGAGGATGTGAAACGCGAAATGGCAGTGCCATTGAGAGGAGAAATGACTATATAATGAGGAATGAGGAATAAGAGTTGAGAATTGTAAACAATAATTCGATGAAATTCAATCAGATAAAATATTCGCGAGGACAACAAATTGTGTTTGTTGTCCTCGCGTGTTTTATTGTGGGATGTTTTGCTATAGATTGGGGGATTAGGAGATTTTATACTCCAAAGGATGATGTCTTTGCGACAGACTCGACGCTATACGCAGAAATTTTGTTGTTTGAGAGTAATCTAGACTCGCTAGAATGGCGGCGAAAACGTGAATTTGCGCCTCGACGAATAGCAAAATTGCCACGCGAAAAGTTTGTATTTGACCCTAATAAGATTGACAGCATAGATATGCTCAGACTTGGGTTTCAACCATTTATGGCTCATAATTGGTTGCAATATCGCAGACATAGCGGTAAAATTTATACGCACAAAAAATTGAGGGCTATATATGGGATTGACACTCTGCTGGTTGATTCGCTAAAAGAGTTTATGATATTTGACTCGATTAAGCCAGAAATTAAAGATAGTTCGGCGGTGTATAAGCCGAAGGAGTTTTTTGCATTCGAGATAAATAGCGCCGACACAGCGCTGTTGAGTAAATTGCCGGGAATCGGGAGAGGACGTGCGGCTATGATAGTGGCACATAGGAGAAGCGTGGGTGGTTTTTATTCGGCAGAACAGTTGCGCGAGATTGAAAATATGCCCGATTCGATAATTGATAGTCTTATACCTTATATCAATATTGAACTTGACTCAATAAGAAAGATAGATATTAACCACGCGGGGATAAAACGACTACACAAACACCCATATATCTCGTATTATCAAGCAAAAGCGATATACGATTTGAGATGGGATAAGGAGCATAAAGGCAGAATTGAGGATGTGAATGAGCTGCTTAAGCTAAAAGAATTCGATGCTGAAAGTTTTGAGAAAATAAAGATTTATCTAGAAATAAAATAGCCCAATCAGTCAGATGAGACTAATTGGGCTATTTTTATTTATATCAACCGCGCATTCGAAGACGGATGGAGGTTAGAACCTTTTTAGTATAGAGAGGGAAGTCGCCATTCATCATCCAAGAATAATATGCTGGCTCTTCGCGCAAGACTTGTTCGACAGGTTTCCCCTTGTGTTTGCCAAAATTAAAGACCTCTACCCCATTTTCGTTGAATACTATACGACCTGCGTAATCGACATTGCGATTGTATTTGGTGAATTTAGAAAGAAATTCGACATCGTTTTGGAGTTCGGGATAACGATCGAGCTGAGCTTTTAATACCTCATAAGTAGCTTTAGTGTCGGAGTCGGCGCTGTGAGCATCGGTCAACTCGGCATTGCAATAGAAACGATATGCGGCTTCGAGAGTGCGTTTCTCCATTTTATGAAACACCACTTGCACGTCGATAAAGCGACTATTGGCAAAATCGAAATCGGCATCGGCACGCAAAAACTCTTCAGCCAAGAATGGCACATCGAAGTTGTTAGAATTATAGCCTGCGATATCGCAACCTTTAAATACATTAGCAAGCATTTGGGCAACTTGACGAAAAGTTGGGCAATTGCGCACATCGTCGTCGGTAATATGGTGAATCTCGGTAGACTCGGCAGGGATAGGCATTTCGGGATTAATACGCATCTTACGACTCTCTTCATCCCCATTAGGAAAAACTTTGAGATATGCAATTTCGATAATGCGATCGGTCATAATATTAAGGCCGGTAGTCTCTAGATCAAAGAATATCAGAGGTTTACGAAGGTTTAGTTTCATTTGGCTATATGTTAGAGAGTTATGTGCTCAGCTACTATTGGCTGATTGAGGAAAATAGAGGCAGAAGAGGCGAATTTTTGGACCGACTCGGTAGTTAGGAATCTGATTGTAGCCCCTTGCGAACAAAGCGATGCAATCTCGGGATGACGCGAGAGATAATCTTCTAAGGAAGCAGCAACTATATCGCCCTGAGTAAGTACAGAAACACCCACAGGCACAGCCGATTGTATTTGATTGAGGAGCAAAGGATAATGAGTGCACCCTAAAATAAGGGTGTCTATATTTTGGCTTTTTGCAAATAAACTATCTAAATATTTATGCACAAAATAGTCGGCTCCAGGAGTATGATGCTCGTTGCTTTCGATAAGTGGCACCCACATAGGACACGGTTGGCCAAGCACTTCGATATCGGGGAATAATTTGGCCACTTCGAGGGGATAAGAATTACTTTGGATAGTGCCCTCGGTGGCAACTAATCCGACGCAGCGAGTTTTGGTGATACTACCAATAGCCTCAACCGTAGGACGAATGACCCCTAATACTCGGCGATCGGGGGCAATATGAGGCAAATCGTTTTGCTGAATAGTGCGTAATGCCTTGGCAGAGGCAGTGTTGCAAGCAAGAATAACCAATTGACAACCTTCGTCGAATAGGCGTTTAACACATTCGAGAGTGTATTGATAGACAACCTCAAAAGAACGAGGGCCATACGGAGTGCGTGCGTTGTCGCCAAAGTAGATATAATCATACTGAGGCAAACGAGCGCGGATTTTCTCTAAAATGGTTAAACCACCATATCCTGAATCAAAAATTCCAATTTTCATAATCCTAATTCAGCCTTTACTAAAGGGGTTAAATCGATGCATTGATCCGACACATAAATAGGTTGTGCAGAGTCGAATAATATTGTTATTTTTTCTCTTTTAGAAACAAGGCGTATTGCATTGTCGATTAATTGATTGATAGGAGCGTAGGAGTTAGCGCGTTGCTTGTCGATTTCCTCTTTGTAGCGTTGTTTATACATAGCCATACGCGACTCTAATTCGGTAATTTCGGTTTGGCGGGCCAATTTTATAGGTTCAGACATTTGCTTATTACGCTCGAGATAAGACTTCACCTTACGCTCATACTCTTTGCTCATCACAAGGAATTCGGTTTCATATTCGTCTTCTAATTGCGCCAATTCTTTTTCTATTTTTGCAATTTGAGGAATTAAAGCCAAAAGCTCGCCTTTATTGATATAGGCAATACGCACAGTTGATGTATTCAACTGAGAAACAGATAGGCTATCTTGCGAATAAAGTGTTACCCCTACGAAGAGAGATAACACTATTATTAAAAATGTTTTTTTCATATTTCAGAGTATTAAAAACTAGTAAAACTAGATAAGCTAGCAAACTAGATAAAGGCGTTAGGGATTAAAGAATACCCAACTCTTTTTTCACAGCAGGAGTGATATCGATAGCCGCATCGCTTTTGTAAACAATAGCGCCCGACATCATATCGTAAACCATTGTCAAACCTTGTTTTTTGCTAACAGATTCGATAGCTGCTACAAGTTTTTCTTGCAAAGGTTTGAGGAGTTCAGCTTGTTTTTTTTGAGCCTCTTGTTGAAGAGCTTGATAAGTAGTTTGAAGGCGTTGTTGAAGGCCCATCAACTCTTCTTCTTGCACTTTGCGGATAGCATCAGTCATATTTTCTTTTTCTTGTTCGTATTTTGCAAATTTATCTTGGATTTCTTTTTCCATATCTTGCAAATACTTCATATTTTTCTCGTTGAAATCAGCCAATTGTTTTTCAACATCATTAACTTCTGGCATCATCATCATAACCTCTTGCGAGTTGATATAACCAAGTTTAACAGTTTGTGCAGCCGCAAATAATGGCAATAGAGCCACCATCAAAATAAGTGTGATTTTTTTGAACATAGTTTTATCTTTTTTAAAAAATTAATATTTCAAATTATTTAGAATATCCCATTTTTTCGAGAAGTTCGTCGCTAATATCAATTTTTGGCGAAGCAAAAATAAGATTATTAGTCGATGACTTGTCAAGCACTACTTGATAACCTTGTTGTTCGCAAATCTCTTGAAGCGCATTGTAGATTTCGTCTTGAATTGGTTTTACCAAAGCTTCGCGTTTTTTAAACAATTCGCCATCAGGGGCAAAATATTTACGTTTAAGGTCGTTGGCTTCTTTTTCTTTTGCGATGATTTCATCTTCGCGTTTCTTTTTCATTTCATCAGAAAGGAAAACAAGTTCGGTCTGATAGTTTTTATACATAGTTTGCACTTCAACCAAAATGGCTTCTACCTCTTTTTGCCATTTTTTAGAGATTTGGTCGAGCTGTTCGTTTGCAGTTTCATATGCAGGGATTGCACTCATTATATACTCCATATCGACAAGCACCACTTGTTCGCCTTTAGCCGCAAGATTAAGAGAAATGAAAGCAGCACAGAGAAATAAAAATATCTTTTTCATAATTAATATATTGTTTTTGTTTTTTTAGACCGTTATATATACTCTAGGTTTAATCATTAAAATTCTTGTCCGAGGATAAAGTGGAATTGACTACCGCCACGACGGCCAGTTTGATCAAGGTCGAAACCATAAGCCCAGTCGATACCAAGCAAGCCAAACATAGGCAAATATACACGCACACCCACACCGGCAGAGCGTTTCAAATCGAATGGGTTGAAATCCTTAAATTCGCTCCAAGCATTACCGGCTTCGACAAAAGCCAAAGCCCAGATGTTTGTAGATTGATTCAAGAGCAATGGGTAACGCAATTCGACAGTAAGTTTTGTATACAAGTTACCATTATAGCCATAATAATTTATGCCACCTAGACCAGAGCCTGAATAAGGAGTCAAAGTTCCAGCCTCATAACCACGAAGACCAATTGTTTCAGTACCAGCAGTTACATAGCCAGACATACCATCGCCACCGACATAGAACTTGCCAAAAGGAGAACGTTTATCCTTATTATAATAGCCCAAGAAGCCATAATCGGCACGAGCCATCAACACCAATTTGCTATCAGAGGTAAGAGGAACGAAGAATTTGGCATTAAATTTCCACTTATGATATTCGATCCATTTGCTACGTTCGGCTAACGACATTGATGCATAATCCTCATCTTTTTTCAACAACGAATAAGGGAATGTAGCCGAAGCCGACACAGATATAGAAGAACCACGGCGCGAATAAATAGGGTTGTCGATAGAATTACGTGATAGCGTAATGCCCAACGAGAGGTCGTTAGTTGTACCAGATTCAAATCCGTAATAATGCTTAAACCAATTCTTTAAATGATAACGTTGATAAGAGAGGTTGGCATAAAGAGTAAAGTAGTCATCTGGCCATTTTAGGCGAGTACCATAACCAACTGACGCACCGATTGTACGCATAAACACATTCTTATCATATTCTGTGCCATAGTTGTTAGTACCATAATAATAGTCATTGCCATAATAATTATTGTAGTAACTATTATAATAATTATACATATAACTATAATTATCGTAATAACGTTTACTCAAACCAGTTTGTACGGAATAGAAGAAGTTGACCGAGAAAGAATTAGGACGTTTGCCACCTAACCAAGGGTCGAAAAACGAAATACTATAGTTTTGATAATATTGGCCATTGGCTTGAGCTTTCAAACTTAAAGTTTGACCTTCGCCTTGAGGCACAATACGATAGGTTTTAGGTTTGAAAAGATTTTGAATAGCAAAATTAGAGAATCTCAAACCGACAGAAAGAACAATACCAGACTGGCCCCAACCTGCCGAGAATTCGACTTGGTCGCTCGACTTAGTTTCTAGATTATAAGTTATATCGACCGTTCCATCTTCGGGATTAGGCTGCATATCTACGCCTGAGAATATTTTTTCCTCATCGAATTGTTTCAACTGCGCCAACTCACGAAGAGTACGAATCAAGTCACTTTGGCTATAAAGAGAGCCAGGTTTGGTGCGCATTTCGCGACGCACAACATGCTCGTAAACACGGGTATTACCATTGATTACGACTTTATTGATTGTAGCTTGTTGGCCTTCATAAATACGCATTTCAAAGTTGATTGAGTCGCCATTGATACCCACTTCGACAGGGTCGATATTCATAAAGAGATAGCCATTGTCTTTATAAAGCGCCGACACAGCATCTTCGTCTTCAAACAGACGCTTATTTAAATCTTTGGCATTATACACTTCGCCCTTCTCTACATTGAGCAATTGTTTGAGATACTCGCTTGGATACAATGTGTTACCGAGCCATTTGATATCGCCAAAATAATATTTTTTACCTTCATCAACCTCAAGATATACATCCACTGTGCCATCGTCGCGTTTCACAACCGAGTCTCTCAAAACAACAGCATCGCGATAGCCAATTTCGTTATATTTTTCGATGAGAACTTTCTTGTCATTTTCGTACTCTTTTTCAACAAATTTTTTCGCACGGAAGATATTTGCAATTTTACCAGCACGATTGGTTTTCTTCATTACACGGTCGATTTTTGCGATAGACATAGCATCGTTGCCAACAACAACAATATCGTTAACTCGCACTTTTTCTCGCTTATCCACACTGATATCCACCACCACATTACCTTCGACCATAGGGTCGTTTTTTTGATAGATCAACACCTCGGCATTATGAAAACCCTTTTCAGACAAAAATTTGCGTATGGCAATTTTAGATCTATCAATAGCATCAGCATTAAATTGTTTGCCTTTTTGTATTTCAAGAGTTTTCTCTAAATCCTCAACTTCGCCTTTTTTCAATCCATAAAAATTTATATTTGACACTCGAGGCAATTGCTTCAATGCTATAGTAAGCCAAATACTATCGTTGCGCAAAGTATCACACAAAATTTTCACATCAGAGAAAAAACCTTGTTTCCAAAAACGTTTAACAACATTAGTCAAATCAGCTCCTGGAATACGAATAGTTTGTCCTTTATTTAAGCCCGAGAAACCTATAAGGACATAATCCTCATAAGACGAAGCCCCCGTAATTTTTATATCTGCAATTTTCACATCTTTTGGAGTAAGAGTATAGTCGAAGTCAAAACGATTCTCGTCAGAATCATTTTGAGCAAAAGCGACACTACCCAAAAGTGCAAAAATAAATATAAATAAAATCTTTTTCAACGTTTTAAGCATAAAAAATCACACAAGTTGTTCACTAATTTTACCAAAACGGCGTTCGCGTTTTTGATAATCAATTATTGCCTCATACAAGCTTTCCTCTCTGAAATCTGGCCACAAAGTATCAGTAAAATACAATTCGGTATAAGCTAATTGCCACAAAAGATAGTTAGATAAACGCAACTCGCCACTAGTACGAATCAACAATTCGGGATCAGGCATACCGGCAGTTGTAAGATTGTCAGAAACCACCTTGTCGTTAATCTCCTCGATATTCAATTCGCCCGACTGCACCTTAGCCGCCACTCGACGAACCGCCTCGGTTATTTCCCAACGCGAAGAATAACTCAAAGCTAAAACAAGAGTCATACCTGTATTAGAGGCAGTTTCGGCGATACAATTTTCTAGTTTAAGTAGCGCTTTTTCAGGGAGAAGCGAATTGTCGCCAATTGTCATAAAACGAATATTGTTTTTATGAAAAGTTGGAGTTTCTTTGATTATATTGTCAACCAATAGCTCCATCAAGCCATCAACTTCTTCTTTAGGACGATTCCAATTTTCTGTCGAAAAGGTATATAAAGTTAGATATTTAACACCTAATTTCACCGAAGTTTCAACTGCAACGCGCACAGATTCAACACCATTATAGTGTCCATACAAGCGTTCTTTACCATGCAGTTTAGCCCAACGGCCATTACCATCCATAATAATAGCTATATGCTGCGGAATACGCGTCATATCTATTTTATCTTTCAATGTAATCATTTTTTTCTTCTAACTTTAACTCCGTCTCGACAAGGAGCACATATTTTATAAAAATTAAATGACAAAAAAACTTGCGCAGTTGAATACCAATCCTGATTATTCCAGAATTTGCCATAGATTCCGTTCGGATTTGGGGTATCGTCCAGCTTATCAGAAAAAGCTTTAGCGACAGTCCAATAAGCTCCGGCATTAACACGATTGCTCAGTTTAAATTTAACACCAACCCCCATAGGCACAGTTATGGTAGCCTTAGGCTTTCCTCCCAAATCGAATGCTACGATACCTAATCCAGCTACAAGACAAGGCGAAACCCACGAATAATCAGACTCCCACCTTTTCACGCCATAGTTAAAAAAATTAAATTCTCCTAACACTTGTAGACCGCCATATATCGATTTTTGGTCTTTAGCATATCCCAATATGCCTCCGTCGAGTTGCAATCGGGTTTCTAAACGCCCATTTATCTTGTATTTTGCATACAATCCACCCAAAGGTTGTGTATATTGGAATAAAAAATCATTCGTATCTCCCAATATAAAACCACCTCCACCAGTAAGACCAAACTCGCCATAAAAAGTATCTTGAGCCTTTGCTATATCAACTGTAAACCAAAGTGTTACAAATAGTATATATATATATTTCAACTTCATTTATACCTAAAAAAAATGCTACTATTTTCTTAAACGCAAAAGACTCTCCAAAATTGCCACAAATTTACAAAAATTATCCCATATATCACGCATTTTTAGAGATTAAACATACTTTTTTGACAAAAAATAACTTTGTAAGAGATTTTTTTAGTAACTTTGCAGAAATAATAGTAGCAAACAACAAGTGTGTGAGTCATAAAACACCCTACTACGACGCACATCATAACACACTACTAAAATATGATTTTAGAAGTAAAAAATGTTTATAAACAATATGCAAATCATTTAGCCCTAAATGATGTTAGCATTAGTGTGCCTCGCGGATCAATATTCGGGTTATTAGGACCGAATGGAGCAGGCAAAACAACACTAATACGCATAATAAACTCTATAACAGCACCCGACAAAGGTGAAGTTCTACTAAACGGGCAACCCTTATCACTC
>JAEIGA010019674.1_pt1 | contig 10289 bp, 10 predicted proteins | sample 9270691 | NCBI WGS metagenome assembly JAEIGA01 (sample SAMN17057246, study PRJNA624740) | gut metagenome | biome: biome; isolation source: fecal sample | host: Bos grunniens | place: China: Xizang | collected 2019
AGCCCCCGAGGGCTCGGAGGGGGATTGGATAAACCGCGAAGCGAGTTTGCCCCGCAGGGGCGAGGCGGCAATGGGGTGCCGACGAGTCAAAGCCCCCGAGGGCTCGGAGGGGGATTGGACAAACCGCGAAGCGCGTTTGCCCCGCAGGGGCGAGGCGGCAATGGGGTGCCGACGAGTCAACCCATCGCCACCCGTCCCTTGGCCATCCAAAAAGACGGCACCTGGTACACGTATGGTCTCGACCTCACCAAGAACGTGTGCGAAGTCTTCGGCTCTACCGGCTACATCGCCACTACCTACACCCCCTATGGCTCTGTAACCACCACCGGCTCCGTTACCCAGCCTGTACAATGGGGTAGTGAAATCAAAACAAAGGCAACACTAAGGCGTTCCTTCAAATAAAAGCAGAATGATTTATTTATCAAATTAGGATGAAATGGACAGTATAAGATAAGAGAAAAAATAAATTCATAGATTGTCTAATCAATATCTTCCGGAGCCCAAGGAATAAATGGAGATGTATTCTCCTCTGTAATAATGAAATCGTGCACCTCAACTTCTTTTACTATTCCGTATTCGCAAACAACAACAACAGTTTTATCAGAATAATAGTAAAACAAAACTCTATATCGGCAACTACCCGGGCGGATATCAAATTTAGGTTTGCCATATTTTGATATGATATCAACGTCCTTTAGAAAAGGGGCGAATATATGTCTTCTGTTTTCCAAAAAATCTTCGCGAATGCTTTCTGGTGTTGAGGGCGAATCTACATTTATGTTTTTCGCGGATGCGCCGCAAGAAACACAAATCGAGCTTAAGAAACAATACAGAAGGAGGGAATATCTCATAAGGGAACTTCTAATTAGTGGTTAATCTTGTTTGTTCGAGGGCAGTATAGCAATATTTTGAGCGCAATGCAACGTTTTTTATTTTTTTCTTTTTGAGAATGAGAGAATTAAGTCTGATTTGAACGCTAAATCGGAATTTGGCTCGCTAGCGCTCGCAACCTCTTCTTCAAGCAGAGATTCAGTGTACCAAACGATGAATTCTTATTATGCCCACGCGTTATTCCGCTCCGGCACATTGAGTGTAACTTACTAAACAAGGAACTAGTCCAATAAGTTGTGCTCTATAGCATACGAATAAAACACACGCAATATTTCCCAAGCTATTCCATTTGAATTCAATCTATTATGAATTACATACTGAACGATACAGTTGATATCTTCAGAAGAAAGACCGTATTTTTTAATTGGGAAAAACCAAACAACGTTATCTCTGATTGCTAAAATGTTTTCATCTTGAGTGAGGAGCTCGTACAATGTCGAATATTTGGCTGATATGCACACATGATGTATTATGTTTGACGTATATACATTAGGGATGAGGTATGCAGAATATACACTTTCATCCTTCTTTATTAAAGAATATACACTTTCATCATTCGATGTTTCCTTCTTTATTAATATGGCATCATTTGCATCAATTTTTCCAGTTCTTTCGTTTACGGTAATATAAGTTTGTTCGACTGCCGGAATGCTTGCTTCCAATAGATGACAAAACATTAAATAATCCGCTCTATCAATACGAAAGCATTTTTCATCGTGATGTATCATATAGTTTCCGTTTTCATCAGATACAAGTCTATATATCGTCAATGAGTTTTCTTTATTTTTCAATTTTATAGTAAGCAAAGGGTGTAATTGAGTTAATGCATCGAAGCTTTTCCCGCTTTCTAAGCGGTTAAAATAAATAGCTATTTGCCATACTAAAGGTTCGTATTGGATTGTGGATTCTTTAGTTTCAGAAGAAACTACAACTTCGGTAGTATTGCTATAGTGTGTAGTTGCTGCCCCTTTTGCAACAAAAGCGAAGGAATAAGCACAAGACATCACTATACACAGCAATAAGAAAGACGAAAGAGTAGATTTAAGGCACTGCATGCGTGGGTATAATTAAATTTCAGTAAGAAGAAAGGACGTCATAAAGTTATTTTGTGATTGCACAACTCTTTTATTTGCAGTACAACAAATAAACTAAAACACGTACGTGCAAGAACAAAACAAGCTATGCAACCACACGCCCAGTTTGCCAGAATTTTAGAGATTTTCAAGTCTTTTTCTCAAGATTTGTTCAATTCTCGTGGAAATCTGCCTCATAGCGGGCGCGCTCCGCTATGTTCGGATGTTGAGCTCATTACCATTTCTCTCTTCCAAGAGCACTGTTCTATAGATAGCGAAAGGCGGTCCCTCCACCTTAATGAAAGCAGGATTAGTAAATAAATATTTTCAACGAACATGAAAATACTATGGTTTACAATATTCGGAATACCTCCGGTAGGGATCTTCGTCTTCCTCCCGACCGTGGCACTCGTATGGGAGCAAGCCATGGACAAGCAAGAAGAGCGTGAGAAAGCCGTCAGACTTTTCCATGTAAACGACGGAGACATCAGCGATGTATCATTCAAAGTAATGCAGGTCGGCCTTGACCGAGAAACATATGCGATTGAGCTACCTTCGCAGGATGCCGACTATTATATGGAAGGAGCGTTCAGGACGACTCAGCATTATGTTTTTGATGATAACAGTCAAGCTGTAGAAATTCAGGCTGCAGAACGCTACACGAGAAGCCGGATTTCAGATTGGAGAACAAGCAGCGACTTCAAAGCGCAAATCGTGAGGGAAAAATACCGACACCTCAAGGGTGAGGTGTTCTTTTCACCCTCTACCCAATGGGTTTATTTCAGATTTGAATAGCCCCCGCCCTTTGCGGGCGCGATTTACCCGGCAAGGGTCACGGAGCGGGTGGAGGCATCCACATGGCGGAGGACAAGCCAGAGGGTATCCGGCGGCATAAGGGCACCGTCGAAGCGGTCCGCCCACTCCACAAGAAGCACGCTGCCGGAGGCAAGGTACTCATCCCAGCCCATGCCGAGCGCCTCATCCGGGGACTTCATGCGGTAAAAATCGAAGTGAGCCGCGGGCACGCGCCCGTCCGTATGCTCATGCACGAGGGAGAAGGTAGGGCTGGCGGCAGGGTTGCCGGCACCCAGAGCCTCCAGCACGCCACGGGTGAGGTGGGTCTTACCTGCACCGAGGTCACCGACAAGCCCGAGCACCTCGCCACCGCGCAAAGCAGCACCGATTTCGCGCCCCAAAGCGACCATTTCCGCCTCAGAACGAACCAAAACAGGGGAATTTTTGAAAATTTTATGCATAATTTTGCAAATTTTGTAAAAATTTTTAATTTTAGGCTTGCCAAAAGGCTGCGCATGTATATAATGTGCCAGCCCGCACAAGCGGGTGCAATCATAAAATTCAAAAAATTATGGCATACGCAGTTTTCACATCCGGCAGCAAGCAGTACCGAGTAACGGTAGGTGACGTGCTCACCGTTGACCGTATCTCCGGTCTGGTGAACGACGGCGAGACCACGTTCGACCAGGTTCTCCTGGTTGAGGATGGCGACGCAACGAAGGTAGGCACCCCCACGATTGCCGGCGCAACGGTAACGGCTAAGGTTCTTGACGCTGAGGCACGTGGTGCCAAGGGCGTGGCATTCAAGTTCAAGCGCCGCAAGGGTTTCCACAAGAAGAAGGGCTTCCGCGCCGCTCTCACGAAGGTAGAGATCACCGCTATCAACGCCTGATTATTAACCCCTAACTCAATAGATTTTAACTAGTCATGGCACATAAAAAAGGTCAAGGTTCCGTTCGTAACGGTCGCGATTCCCGCAGCAAGCGCCTCGGCGTGAAGAAGTTCGGTGGTCAGACGGTTATCGCCGGTAACATCATCGTTCGTCAGCGTGGCACCAAGTTCCACCCCGGTAAGGGCGTAGGCATGGGCCGCGACTACACCATCTTCTCCCTGGTTGATGGCCGCGTATTCTTCGACCGCGAGGGTCGTCGCGTGAACGTTGCTCCCGAGGCTTAAGTCTCCAACATACGCTTTTCCGTAAACCTCCGTTTGTCCACGTGACAAACGGAGGTTTTTCCATACGCCCTGTTCAAGTTTTCAGTTGATGGCAGACAGCGCGATAAATCGGAAGTTGAAGAACAGATTGCGAGCAGTAGGCGAAGCCGAATTCAGAGCCCCGAAGGGGCGCCATAAAATAGCCCGGCGGTGGAGCGGCGAAGCCGCGGAACCCCGGGTAGCGTAAAAAAAGAAAATTGAGCCCGGAGCGACGGAGCGAAGCGACGCAGCGTAGGCCGACATATAATGGCGAGGATCGTAGCGAAGCGGAGCTCCGAGCCGTTGTGGGCGCGTGTCATATCATATTCGCGGCATTTTGAAACAATGCCGTATTCCGAGCCACGCTTTATGCCACCCCTCCGGGGTTCGCATTTATTTTTTGGGGCGGTTCCCGGGGTTCCGCCCCTTGCGGGGCTCCACCGCCGGGCTATTTTATACCGCCCCTCCGGGGCTCAAATTTAGGCTCCCGTCTTCGCTGCTGCGCAGCTACGCCGTGGCAGGCGCTAACGCTCGCAAAAATTCCCCCATCATCACCCCTTCAACTTCCGATTTAACGCTCCGTGAAAATAGGGGCATCAAGCATAAACGTTGACAGGGACTTTCATTCCCCGCAAGGTGAGCAGGGTGTTTTTCTGTCATTAAGGAACAAAATTTTCTCTATTGAGGATTATATGCTTGCGTTGGGGTGGCGGAGCGTGTAGAATGAACGCGAAGCGTGTGGCCTGATAACAGGCTGCGCGTCACCATTGGGACAGGGTAGCTTAAGAACCCTGCCCCACTGCCGAGGGAGATGCAGGGCCGGTTCCGCTCTTCTGAGGTGAAGCAAGGAACCGGCACAGAAGAAAGAAAAAAGACAAATGAGTATACATTCCGTATCGTGCGCCGTAGGCGCCAATCCCATCACAATCGAAACCGGTAAGATAGCACGCCTGGCAGACGGCGCAGTGACAGTTCGTTGTGGTGATACCGTGGTTCTCGTTACCGTTGTGAGTGCCACCAAGATTAAAGAGGGGCAGACATTCTTCCCGCTTTCCGTTGAGTACAAAGAGAAGGCAGCCGCAGCGGGTATGTTCCCGGGTGGTTACTTCAAGCGCGAGGGACGCCCCACGGAGAAGGAGATTCTGACTTGCCGTATGACGGACCGTCCCCTTCGTCCGATGTTCCCCAAGGGCTATTTCTATGACACGCAGGTAATCTCCCTGCTGATGGCAGCAGACGGTGAGAACGAGCCCGACATTCTCAGCATCAACGGTGCATCTGCCGCATGTGTCATCTCCGACCTTCCCTTTGCCGAGCCCGTAGGCGCAGTGCGCGTGGGCCGCATCAACGGTGAGTTCGTCATCAACCCGACCAACAGCCAGCGCACGGAGTCCGACCTCGACCTCGTATACGCCGGTTCCAAGGATCAGGTGATCATGATTGAGGGTTCCGCCAACGAGCTTCCGGAGGAGGACTTCATCGCCGCCCTGCGCTTTGCGCAGGAGAACGTAGCTAAGATTTGCGCTGCTCAGGAGGAGCTGCGTGGTCTTTGCGGCAAGCCCACCCGTGAGTACGAGCTCACGCTGGCTAAGCCGGAGCTGCTTGAGATTGGCTACCAGGTGGCAGGTGACCGCATTGAGGACGCCATTTATGCCCCGAACAAGATTCAGCGCCAGAAGCAGGTAGGTGCCCTGCGCGATGAGGTGGAGGCCAAGATTAAGGAGACCTACCCCGAGGCTACGGACTTTGACGTAGAGCAGGTGTTCGAGTACATCCAGAAGAAGGCTTTCCGCATCTCCATCATGGAGCAGGGCAAGCGCGCCGACGGCCGCGCCATCAAGCAGCTGCGCCCGCTTTCCGCTGAGGTGAACGTGCTGCCCCAGGTGGTACACGGCTCCGCCCTCTTCTCCCGCGGTGAGACGATGTCCATGTGCTTGGCTACCCTCGCTCCCATGGAGGAGAAGCAGTACTTGGATAACTACACCGGTTCCGTGGATGAGAAGCGCTTCATCCTGCACTACAACTTCCCCCCCTTCACTGTGGGTGAGACGGGCCGCTTCGGTGGCCAGAACCGCCGCGAAATCGGCCACGGCGCTCTTGCAGAGCGCTCCATCGCTCCGGTCATTCCGGATGAGGCAGACTTCCCCTACGCCATCCGCGTATCCTCCGAGATTATGGAGTCCAACGGCTCCACCTCCATGGCTTCCGTATGCGCCGGCACGCTTTCCCTGCTGGCTGCGGGTGTGCCGCTCAAGCGCCCGGTTTCCGGTATTTCCGTGGGTCTTGTGACGGAGTTCGAGAACGAGGGTGACCGCGAGCCCAAGCGCTACGAGACGCTGCTGGACATCATCGGCTCTGAGGACTTCTACGGCGACATGGACTTCAAGCTTTGCGGCTCTGAGGTAGGTGTAACGGGTTACCAGCTGGACCTCAAGCTGCCCGGCATCCCGCTGTACATCTTGGAGGACGCCATCCACTTGGCACGCAAGGGCCGTCTGGACGTGCTCGACACCATGAACGCCTGCATCTCTGCCCCGCAGAAGATGAGCCCGAATGCCCCGCGCATCGAGTCCACCTCCATCCCGCAGGATCGCATCGGCGAGCTCATCGGCCCCGGCGGCAAGAACATCAAGGCGCTGCAGGCTGAGACCGGCACGGACATCAACATCGAGGAGGACGGTACCGTACGCATTTACGGCAGCCGCCAGGAGGGCGTAGAGCGCGCTCTGTACCTCATCGACCGCATGTTCAAGGAGATTGAGGTAGGTGAGACCTACGAGGGCAAGATTGTCTCCACCAAGGAGTTCGGTGCCTTCATGGAGGTACTGCCCGGTAAGGATGGCCTCATCCACATCTCCGAGCTGGCTGAGGGCCGCACGCAGAAGACAGAGGACGTGGTTAAGGTGGGCGACATCGTCACCGCCAAGTGCATCGGCATCGATGACAAGGGCCGCGTGAAGATGTCCATGCGCGCCGCAGCCCGCGACCGCAAGGCCAAGGAAGCCGAAGCCAAAGAGCAGGCCTAAACCTTAGCATCACACTGCACCATTTCAGCCCCGCGCTGTGCTCCGCAAAGAGTGCGCGCGGGGCTTTTTGCGCCCATAAACGACGAGCAAAGCGAAAAAAGTGCAACAAAATACACGTTCCCTGCTTTTTTTGATTGCCAAGGCGTGAAATCTGGTGTAAAAGATATATCGAACAGTTGCAAATTTACTTACACCATGTGGAAATACCTAATCATTACCTCGATTGTGCTCTTGGGCGGGTCGGTTTATCTCTTCAATACTAACCATAAGGCCATCACCCAGGATAATGGCGAACTTGCTCTTATTCAGGAGCGATTCGACAGTGCCGTAAAGTCTAAGACTGAGGCTTACCTGAGCAAAATCGACGCTGCATATCGTGACGTTCGCACAGCTTGGCTGAAGACGGAAATCGAGTTACAGGCTGAGAAGCAACAGAAAGCGGAGGAAGATGCCGCTCTTGCCCAGTCAAAGGGCGATGAATACAAGGACGAGCGCGACAACCTGCTCAGTGAGACGGAGACGGTGAAGCGCGAGCTCGAGAACGTTGTTTCCAAGACTGCTCCCGCCGTGGATCTTGACCCGGAGGGCGCCGAACCCGAGGAAATCATTGCCGCAGCCAAGGCGCTGATGGATGCCAACGTAGAGCTGCAGGCCAAAATCGATGCCGAGAACGCCCAAATCGAGTCCCTCGGGGCTGAAAGCGAGCGTCTCAACGGCTTGATTGACAAAGCCCGCAAGCTGGGGCAGGACCGTCAGGCTCGTCTCTCCCCGCCTGAGCTCAAGTGCAGTGTCAGCTATGTTGACCCGAGCTATGCATTCCTGATGCTCAATGCCGGTATTGATAACGGTGGCGTCGTCATCGGCTCCCGCTTGGCAGTCATGCGCGGCGACAAGAAGATTTGCGAGCTCAACGTGACCAACGTACAATCCCGCCAGTCCATCGCCTACGTAGTAAAGGGCACCAAGCTCGCCGGTGAGAGCGTGAAGGTGGGTGACCGCGTCGTATCCGTCCGCAACGATAACAAGTAAATCTTTAACCGTTAACAGAAATATGAAAATTCTTCCTTTCGTCACGGTATTCGCCGTTCTTGGCTTGGGTTCCGCTGCCATCATGTACTCCATGCAGCAGCAGGAAATTATGGAAATGGCCGTTAAAGCCAGCGGTGGTATTTCCGACCAAGGTGGCATGAGCGATGTCAGAAACAAGGCTCGCACCGAGGCTGAAGAGGCCGACAGCAAAGCAACTGCCGCCAAGAAGCTGACAGAAGCTGAGTACACCAACCTTAACGGTGCCGGCCAGGCTATCGAAAAACGCGAGGCTGCAGAGCGCTTGCTGGAGGAGAAGGTGACCTACCGCGACACCATGGCTTCTGAGCTGGAATCCACCAAGGAGCGCCACAAAGAGGCTATGCAGCAGGCGGACGAAATGCTTGCCACCATGCGCACGCTTGAAGACTTGGCCAACGTGGCTGACCTCAGCGAGGCTGTAGCAACCTTCGAGGACGTGGTAGCAAAGGCCAAGGAAAAGAAGGCTGAGCTCGAGCCCGAGCTGGAAGGCTTGATCACCGCTCGTGAGGCTGCAACCAAGAAGGTAGCGGACGAGACGGCTGAGCTTGCTCGCTTGGACAAGATTAACGCCGACTTCGAGGCCGTATACCGCAAGAACGCACACGAGTACGTGGTTCGCGTGGTAGACCCGGCACGCTCCATCATCATCTTCACCGCCGGTCGCAACAGTGGCTTGGTAGCCGGTGATTCCACCCCGCTCATCGTGAAGCGCGGCAATGTCACCGTGGGCACCCTGCGCGTAGAAAGCATTAACGATGCTGAGGTTGTGGCCAAGTACACCTGCGCTCCCGGGCAGCGCATCCGCGTGGGCGACAACATCATCCACGAGAAGCCGCACGGCTCGTAATGGACTTCCACCGGGTGTAACACATACACAATGCAACTTTTCAGCCGCTCTTTCCGCAAGAAAGAGCGGCTTTTTTTCACGCACGCTGATGGCTCTCCTCACACTTTGCCGGGGAGGCGACTTGGGCACCACTAAAGATACAAACAAGCACCAGCCCGATAAAGCGGAATGAATACAAGTTCCCTTGTGTCATACAGAGATGTTTGATATGGAAAACGAGTCAATAATATGCTAAAGTTTGCAGTGAGTGGCACACCGTAAGTACCACCCACTGCAACAAACTCAAATTCTTCGATATGAAAAACATTTTAGCCATCACATGTGCGCTGGCTGTAGTAGGACTCAGCGCTTGCCAGCCGTCCCTGCCGCCCGTACCGGACAGCGGCCGTCGCGTAGTAGGACCGCAAGGCAGCACCAATGTATCAAAAACTTGGAACCGCCCGAACCAGGCGGAAGGTGACGCAGCCCTCGGGCCGCTGAGCAACGCACGCCGCTGATACCGGACTATGCGCAAGGCTGAAAAGGCAGCCATCGTCCTCCGCGAGTTGGAGAAGGAATACCCGGAGCCCGGGTGTCCCCTGAATCACACGGACCCGTTCACTCTGCTGGTGGCAGTCATGCTCTCCGCACAGTGCACGGATGCCCGTGTGAACAAGGTGACACCCGCGCTGTTTGCAGCAGCCCCTACCCCGCAAGCCATGGTGGAACTGGGGTGGGAACGCGTGCGCGAGTTCATCGCCACCTGCGGGTTGACAGAAACGAAAGCCAAGCGCATCGTCCAAACCTCTGCCCTCCTGCTGGAGCGCCACAACGGGCAAGTGCCCTGCACCTTTGAAGAGTTGGAAGCCCTGCCCGGCGTAGGACACAAAACAGCAAGCGTGGTCATGACACAAGCATTCGGCATGCCCGCCTTCCCGGTGGATACCCACATCTTCCGCTTGGCACGCCGCTGGGGATTAAGCCGGGGCACAACGGTGGAAAAGGTGGAAGCTGACATCAAAAAGCTCTTCCCGAAATCCGCATGGAATAAGCTGCACGTGCAGCTTGTTCTCTGGGGTAGAGAGCACTGCCCTGCCCGTGGATGCCGCCCGAGCTGCCCTATTTGCACCCTTTTGGGGGCAGTATAACGTCATTTTTGAATGTTTTGAGTTGACATTTGTGCCGAAAAGTAGTTTCATATTCGCCCGTAAGTAACACGTTATGCTTGTCTCTCAGCTGAAATCCAAGATACACCGTGCCATGGTCACCCGTGGCGATGTGGAGTATGAAGGTAGCATTGAGATACCGCAAGACCTTGTTGAGGCAGCCGGTATCTGGCCCGGCGAAAAAGTGCTGGTAGCCTCCATTACTTCCGGTAACCGTTTTGAAACCTACGTACTGGTGGGGCCTCCCCAT
>JAEIGA010019675.1_pt1 | contig 10289 bp, 9 predicted proteins | sample 9270691 | NCBI WGS metagenome assembly JAEIGA01 (sample SAMN17057246, study PRJNA624740) | gut metagenome | biome: biome; isolation source: fecal sample | host: Bos grunniens | place: China: Xizang | collected 2019
CATAAGGTAAGTAGCCGTAATATGTTCAACAAGCAGGAGCTGGCTTCTCCGCTTTCCGAGTTCCTGGGGCTTTCCGTAGCTGCCTCTGTATTGTTCTATGGCGGATGGCTGCAGATGCACGGCGAACTTGGTATGGATATGCCTGCTTTTGTGGTTTATATAGGTTTTTACTGGAGGGTGCTTGAGCCGGCCAAGGCAATGTCAAACGCATATGCCAGCATTCAGAGGGGTATGGTTTCGGGTCGCAGGCTTTTTGCTATTCTTGATGTGGAAAATCCTGTGAAAGAGTCGGCGGATGCAGTTGAATTGAAAGGGTTCAATGATGCAATAGAGTTCAGGAATGTCAATTTTGCGTATGGTCAGGATCCGGTCCTCAAGAATATCAATCTCAAGATAGGCAAAGGAAAAATGGTGGCCATTGTTGGACCGTCGGGAGGAGGTAAGTCTACCATGGCGGATCTGTTGCCGAGGTTTTATGATCTGGTGGATGGGGAGATTCTGCTTGATGGAAAGAATATAAAGGATTATACATTGGAGAGCCTGATTTCTGTTATGGGTATTGTTACCCAGGAGGCAATCCTGTTCAATGACACTGTATACAATAATATTGCCTTTGGTATGGAAAATGTAACAGAGGAGGATGTTGAGAGAGCTGCAAGGATTGCCAATGCCCATGATTTCATTATGCAGATGGATAACGGGTATCAAACCAATATTGGAGACAGGGGTGGAAAATTGTCGGGAGGGCAGAGACAGAGGCTTTCCATAGCCAGGGCTGTACTTAAGAATCCTCCGGTACTTATTTTGGATGAAGCAACATCAGCGTTGGATACTGAAAGTGAGAGGCTGGTGCAGGATGCACTTTCAAATTTGATGAAAAACAGGACTTCCATTGTGATAGCCCACAGGCTTTCAACAATAAGGAATGCTGATGAAATAGTGGTTTTGAAGGATGGTGAGATAATAGAAAGGGGTACACATGATTCTTTGATTGGTGCAGGAGGCATGTATTCAAATTTGTGTATGCTGCAGAATTATAAGTAGAACATTTGCCGCATTAAGCGGTTACAGTAAGGAAATAATTTAATTTTATACATTATGGAAAGATCTTTAAATAAAATTTTGGAGGAGAGTTTCAGGAAGAATTGGGATTGTGCGGCGCTTTCTGATTTTAAAGGTATAACGTTGCATTATAGGGATGTTGCAAGGAGAATAGAAAAACTGCATATCATTTTTAATATCTGCGGTGTGCAGAAAGGTGACAGGATTGCAATATGTTCACGTAACCAGGCTAACTGGGGTGTGGTATTTCTTGCTTCGCTTACATATGGGGCTGTTCCGGTTCCAATCCTGCATGAGTTCAAGCCGAGCAATGTGCATCATATTGTAAATCATTCGGAATCAAGAGTGCTGTTTGTGGGTGATATGGTTTGGGAGAACCTTTCAGGGAGTGAGATGCCAAATCTGGAAGCGATAATTCTGATAAATGATTTTTCTTTGTTGAGCTCAAAGAGTGAGCAGATTACGGATGCAAGGGAGCGCCTGAACGAGATGTTTGGAAAGAAATATCCGAAAAGTTTTGGTCCCGACGATATAAACTATCACAAGGAGGAGAGCGGAGAGGAGCTGGCAATGATCAACTATACCAGCGGTACTTCGGGGTTCTCCAAGGGTGTTATGATTCCTTACAGGGCTTTGCTTTCGAATGTGCTTTTTGCAATGGAGGTGATGCCTAAAATATGCAACAAGTCGAATATCGTATCCATGTTGCCTTCTGCCCACATGTACGGAATGATGTTTGAGTTCCTGTTTGAAATGGCTGTGGGTGCCCATGTGCATTTCCTTACAAGAATTCCAAGTCCAAGGATAATTATGGAGGCTTTTGCTACAGTTAAACCGGATGTGATCATCTCTGTGCCTCTTATTATAGAGAAGATTTACAAGCAGAAGCTCCAGCCTATCCTCAACAAGACAAGCATGAAGGTTTTGCTTCAGCTCCCTTTTATAGACCAGATGTTGCATGATAAGATAAAGACAGAACTTGTCCAGACTTTTGGTGCCAATTTCCAGGAGATTATCATTGGTGGTGCAGCTTTCAATAAGGAGGCTGACGAGTTCTTCAGAAAGATAGGCTTCCCGTATACCGTGGGTTATGGTATGACAGAGTGTGGACCTATCATTTCATATGCGCCATGGAACAATACCAAATTGTTCTCTTGCGGCAAACCGGCTCCAAGAATGGAGATAAGGATTGCTTCTGCGGATCCGGGTTCAATTCCTGGAGAGATTCAGGTTAGGGGTGCCAATGTGATGTTGGGATACTATAAGAATGAGGAGGCTACTGCTGAATCATTTACTACTGACGGCTGGATGAGGACCGGAGATATGGGTATCATAGATGAGGATGGCTATCTGTTCATCAAGGGACGCTGCAAGAGCATGATCCTTGGCCCTTCAGGCCAAAATATTTATCCGGAGGAGATAGAGAGTGTTATAAACAGCATGCCTTATGTGATTGAATCGTTGGTTGTTGAATCCAATGGCAAGTTGTTGGCCCTTGTTTATCCTGATATGGACAGGGCCGGAAAGGAGGGATTGGACAAGAATGCTATACTGCAGAAGATGGAGGAGAATATTGCGGCAGTAAACGCAGATATGCCCAACTACTCTAAACTGGCAGGTGTAAGGGTTGTACCTGAGGAGTTTGAAAAAACCCCTAAGAAGAGTATCAAACGTTATATGTACCAGCAAAACAATTAGTGATGGATTCCAAACAGCTGCAATTTGATAAAAGTTACCTGAAGATGGCGGGCATATGGGCCAAAAACTCTTATTGTGTCCGCAGGCAGGTAGGGGCCCTTATTGTAAAGGACAGGAGCATAATATCAGACGGATATAACGGTACCCCATGCGGGTTTGAGAATGTATGTGAGGATGATCAGGGGTGTACCAAGCCGTATGTTCTGCATGCGGAGGCAAATGCCATAACCAAAATGGCAAAATCCAACAACAGCAGTTTGGGAGCAACATTATATGTAACTGCCGCACCATGTATGGAGTGCGCAAAACTTATAATACAGGCAGGTATTGAGAGGGTAGTGTACAGGGATGCATACAGGGTTACCGATGGTGTGGACCTGCTTGTGCGTGCGGGGGTAAAAGTTGAGCAGATTGAGGCTCATGAACTGGAAGAGGAACAATAAGGTAGAGATGGAAGAGAACAAGAGAAAGAAACTTGTGATGACGCTGTGGGTGCTGCTTACAATTGTTGTATGCAGCATGTATGTAGGCAAATGCAGTAAAGGCAGGCCGGAGCTTGTTGTGGATAACCATAAATGGAACAAACTGCTTCTTGTGTTGGAGCAGATAGAGAAAAATTATGTGGATTCCATCGACTATGAGGCTGTAGTGGAGAAGGTGATTCCCCATTTGATGGAGAACCTGGACCCACACTCAGTCTATTTGCCCCCAGTGGAGCTTGAGGCTGCAGATGAGTCACTTGAAGGCAATTTTAGCGGCATTGGCATACAGTTCAATGTCCCTGCAGATACAGCTGTCGTGATAAGTGTAATTGGAGGTGGCCCGTCTGAAAAAGCGGGGTTGCTGTCGGGAGACAGAATTATTGAGGTGGACGGAAAGGTTGTTGCAGGAGTAAAGATGGATCAGGATTCTTTGGTCAGGAGGCTGAAGGGCCCCAGAGGATCCAAAGTGCATCTGAAGGTGAAAAGGGATAATTTGCAGGAACTGCTGCCGTTTGAAATAACAAGGGATATGATTCCTGTAAAGAGCGTTGATGTTTCAATGATGCTCGATGAAAAGTTGGGTTATGTGAAACTTTCAAAGTTCAGCAAGACAAGCTACAGGGAGTTCATGACATCCATGATTCCTTTGGTTGCCCAAGGGGTGGAGGCTCTGGTTTTTGATTTGAGGGACAATACAGGTGGATATCTGGACCAGGCTTTGCTTCTTTCCAAGGAGTTTCTTGAGAAAGATGAGGCCATAGTATATATGGAGGGGCTTCATAGGGAAAGACAGGAGTTCAAGGCCGACGGTTCAGGTTTGTTGAAAGATATAAGACTTTATGTTCTGGTAAATGAAAATTCAGCATCTTCATCGGAGATTTTTGCGGGAGCCATACAGGATAATGACAGGGGAACCATTGTGGGACGCCGGTCATATGGCAAAGGATTGGTGCAGGAACCAATTTATTTTACAGACAAATCGGGTATAAGGCTTACAGTGGCAAGATTTTATACTCCAACAGGAAGGTGTATACAGAAACCGTACTCTGAAGATTACAGGTTGGATATCCTGGAGAGGTACAGGCACGGGGAAATGGTTTCTGCAGACAGCATAAAAAAGATAGATTCCCTTAAATACATTACCCCTGGCGGAAAAGTTGTGTATGGCGGTGGCGGCATTATACCTGATGTATTTGTTCCGATAGATACTGTTGGCGTGACAGATTTCCTTATTGCAGCAAACAGAAAGAGCCTTATTGTGAAGTACAGTAATGTACTGGCAGACAAGTACAGGCCTCAGTTGAGGGAAATCAGGACTTTGGCCGACCTGAGAAATCTTATTGCCGGCATTGATCTGGAAGGGGGATTCCTTACCTATGCAAGACAGAATGGTGTTGTTGCAAGAGGAAATGAATGGAATGAATCCAAAGATATTGTGATAAAGCAGTTGAGCGGGTTGTTGGGCAGGTATTCGGTGTTGGACGACAATGCTTTTTATCCATACATAGTTGAGATAGATAATGTTGTGGAAAAAGTTAAGGAATTGGAAAAAGAGAACAGATAGACTTAAAAACTTTGATTATGGCAAAAATTATTGGAATGGCTGCAGACCATGCAGGCTATGAGCTTAAAGAGGCATTGAAACCTTTGTTGAATGAACTTGGTTTTGAGGTAAAAGATTTTGGAACACACTCTACAGAGAGCATGGATTATCCGGATGTTGCACATCCGCTTGCAGATGCTGTTGAGAAAGGTGATGTATGTTGTGGCGTTGCAATGTGCGGCTCAGCAAACGGAATAAGCATGTCATTGAACAAACATCAGGGTGTAAGGGCTGCAATCTGCTGGAATCCTGAGCTGGCTTCATTGGCAAGACAGCATAATGATGCCAACATTCTCTCTCTACCTGCACGCTTTATCTCACTTGAGCAGGCTCAGGAGATTGTAAAAGCATATTTTGCAGCAGAGTTTGAGGGTGGAAGACACCAGAGAAGGGTTGAGAAAATAGCTTGCAAATAACAGGGCTGTGGAGAAATATCTGACTGTAGAGAAGGATTCAATAACACTTCTTGGGAACAATATAGAAGAGTATCCCGACGGAATAGTACTCCCTATAGACAAGCCTTACAGATGGACATCAGCCGATGTGGTAAGAAAAGTGAAGTTCATCGCCCAGAAACATTTCCATAAAAAGAACCTGAAGGTTGGTCATGCCGGTACTTTGGATCCTCTGGCAACAGGTGTCCTGCTTGTATGTATTGGCAAGGCAACAAAGCAGGCGGAAGCGTTGCAGGCAGAGAAGAAGGAGTATGTGGCCCATATAGAATTGGGTGCTACAACACCATGTTTTGATCTGGAAAAAGAGATAGACCAAAGATATCCGTTTGAGCATATTACAAGGGAACTGGTTGAGGGCGTTTTGCCTCGCTTTATAGGTGAGCAGGACCAGATACCGCCTGTCTTTTCGGCCAAATTGATTGACGGTACAAGGGCCTATGAGATGGCGCGTGCCGGTGAAGAAGTGGTAATGAAACCTGCAAGGATAACCATTTATGAGCTGGAGATTCTCGAATTTGAGCTTCCAAAACTTGTTTTGCGTGTAAAATGCAGCAAGGGTACTTATATAAGGTCATTGGCCAGGGATATAGGTGCGGCTTTGGATAGCGGAGGACACCTGACAGGTCTGGAAAGGACTGCATCGGGCGGATTTTCTGTAGAAAAGGCTCTAGATATGGAGGATATTCAGGAAATTATGAAAAAATGAATAAAAAACGGGGAAAATGAAACATTCCCTGTTTTTTTTCGTATAACAAATACTTTTTGATTTCGTAAACGGATAAAATATGAAACTTTCACAATTCAATTTTCCTCTTACTATAGAGCAGGTAGCCAAATATCCGGCAAAATTCAGGGATGAATCCAAACTGCTTGTGTTGCACAAGGATACGGGAGAAATAGAACACAAAATGTTCAAGGACATCATCAACTATATGTCTGCAGGTGATACTTTCGTGTTCAACGATACAAAAGTGTTCAAGGCAAGACTGAACGGTAACAAGGAAAAGACTGGTGCTGAGATAGAGGTGTTTCTGCTCAGGGAACTCAATAAGGAACAGCGTCTGTGGGATGTGCTCGTAGATCCTGCAAGAAAGATAAGGATTGGCAACAAACTCTATTTTGGCGAGGATGACTCTCTGGTGGCAGAGGTGATAGACAATACAACATCCAGAGGCAGAACTTTGAGATTCCTTTATGACGGCAGCTATGAAGAATTCAGGGATGCATTGTTTGCAGTAGGTGAACTTCCAATTCCAAAATGGATAAGAACCAAACCTGAGGAGATAGACAATGAGCGTTTCCATACAATTTATGCAAAGAATGAGGGAGCAGTTGCAACTCCTGCAGCCGGTTTGCATTTCAGTAGGGAACTTTTCAAACGAATGGAGATAAGGGATGTAAACAGTGCTTACCTTACATTGCATATGGGTCTTGGACATTTCAGAAAGGTGGATGTAGAGGATTTGTCAAAGCATAAGATGGATTCTGAGCAGATGATCATTACTGAAGAGACTGCAAACCAGATAAATGCAACAAAAGCTGCTGGGAATAAAGTTTTTGCTGTTGGAATTACTGTGATAAGGGCTCTTGAGACACCTGTCACTACCAAGGCTGAAGTTAAGCCGTATGTGGGTTGGACCAACAAGTTCATTTTCCCGCCGTACCAGTTCTCTGTAGCGGACGCTCTGGTTACAAACTTCCATATGCCACTTTCAACAATGCTGATGTCTGTTGCTGCCTTTGGCGGATATGACAACGTGATGAATGCATATAAGGTTGCCCTTAAGGAGGGGTACCAGTTTGGAACCTATGGAGATGCAATGCTTATAATCTAAAAAGGGAATATTCTTAAAAACAGAAAAAGAGGGGGGCCTGTAAGGTCCCTTTTTCTGTTTGTGGAGTATCTGTCGGGACAAAAGGGATAGCTTTGAAGAAAAAATGGTTGATGAAATTGTATTGAGGTGTGCGTTGGCTAAGGCTTTCCTTTATAGGCCCGGGTGTGCGAATGAACTTTTGGAACAGTATGGCTCTGTTGGGGAAATTTTCAGGAACAGAGATTATGAGGTATTTGATCCATTCAGGGATTTGCTTGAAAAGGCTTTTTCTTCCCATACTTTGGAATGGGCGGAAAATGAGGTACAGTGGTGTGGTGACAAAGGGGTGGAAATTATATGCTATGGTGAGAGAAGGTATCCGCAACTTCTTCTCGAAAGCAGCAGTGCGCCCAATTTGCTTTATTATAAGGGAACAGCCGACCTTAATTCGCCAAGAAGCATTTCAATGGTGGGTACCCGTCTGGCATCTGCATACGGGAAGGAGATGTGCTCTGCCATTGTAAGTCATATAGGGAAATACAACCCTCTTATAGTAAGCGGATTGGCATATGGGATAGATATAGCATGCCATAAAGCGGCCATAGAGGCAGGACTGGAAACTGTTGCAGTGTTGCCAAATGGGATTGATACCATTTATCCTGCCAGGCATAGGGATGTGGCAGCCGCAATGGTGTGTAATGGTGGAATACTTACCGAGTTTCCCAGGGGAATTGCCCCGCAAAGGATGAACTTCATCAAGAGGAACAGGATAATAGCGGCCATTTCTCAGGGTGTAGTGGTGGTGGAGAGCCGAATAAAGGGAGGTTCCATGATAACGGTTGAATATGCAAACAGCTTTAACCGTGATGTCTTTGCTGTACCTGGGAGGGTTACCGATACAAACTCTTTCGGCTGCAATTACCTGATAGCGAAAAATGTGGCTGCAATATACAATTCTTCATCCGTAATTCCGCAGTCATTGGGTTGGGAAGATATCTATATTCCCGACAATCAGTTGCAGCCTGAATTATTTTCATCCAAAGTGGGGGATAAGGAGAAAATATTGCTATCTTTAAAGTTTGATAAGCCCACGGATGTGGAGCGGATTTGCCTCTTGTCGGGACACGATTGGGCAACTGTCTCCATGTTGCTGCTTGAGTTGGAGCTGGAGGGCAAGATAAAGGTAAGTAACAATACGGACTATTATTTGAGCAGATGATACAATTTGTAGATACCCACGCCCATCTGTATGATGAGGCATTTGATGCGGATTTTGATGAGACAATTGCCAGAATAAAGGGGAGTGGGGTGATAAAGTGCATTTTCCCAGCAATAGATTCGTCTTCATTTTCCCGACAGAGTGCTGCTGCGGCCAGATGTGGAGAGTTCGTGTCTCAGGCAATGGGACTGCATCCCACTTCGGTTGGGGAGGATTGGGAAAAAGAACTGCAGTTTGTTTTTGACCAGGTTGATAAAGGGGGATATGTGGCGATAGGGGAGATAGGAATGGACGGGTATTGGAGCAAAGAGTTCATCGGGCAGCAGAAAGTGGTGTTTGCCCAGCAGTTGAAGCTGGCCTACAGAAAGGGGCTTCCGGTAATCATACATGCACGTGAGGCAACTGATGAAATTTTTGAAGTTCTAGACTCCCTTAAGGGGGAGGTGCCGAAGGGTGTGTTCCACGCATTCAGCGGCAGCTATGAAACATATGAGCGTATCTGCAGTTACGGAAACTTTATGGTAGGTATAGGAGGCGTAGTTACATACAAGAATGCCGGGGTGGCCAAAAGTGTGGAAAAGATACCTCTCGACAGGATAATTCTGGAAACGGACAGTCCTTATCTCACACCGGTTCCCATGAGAGGGAAAAGGAATGACAGCAGTTATCTGGTTTATATTGCGGAGAAGATAGCCCAAGTGAAGGGGATAACTTTGGAAGAGGTGGCAGAGGCTACAACTGCAAATGCCTTTAAAATGTTCGGATTATAAAAGACTTAAACAATACAGCTATGAACAGGTCCATTTTGCTTATTTATACTGGCGGTACTATTGGGATGAAGCAGGATCCCGAAACATTGGCCTTGAAACCATTCAATTTCAATCAGATACTTGAAGAGGTGCCTGAATTGAAGAAATTCGGGTGTAAAATAGATACCTGCTCATTTGATCCCCTTATAGACTCTTCGGATGTGCAGCCTGCCTTTTGGGTAAAGCTTACATCTTTCATAAAGGACAATTATCACAAATATGACGGATTTGTAGTGCTTCACGGTACGGATACCATGTCCTTTACAGCTTCAGCATTGAGTTTCATGTTTAAGAATCTCGCCAAGCCTGTGGTCCTTACAGGAAGCCAGCTCCCTATAGGTATGCTCAGAACGGACGGAAAGGAGAATCTCATATCCTCAATAGAGATAGCATCTGCAGTAGATGGGCAGGGGCATCCTGTGGTTCCAGAGGTGTGTATCTATTTCGAAAGCCAGCTGTACAGGGGAAACCGTACCACAAAATATAATGCAGAGAACTTCAGGGCATTCCGTTCTGCCAATTATCCGGTTCTTGCGGATGTGGGAATACATATAAAATACAATACATCACTTATCCGTTATCCCGACAGCTGGTGTAATGAACTGGAAGTGTCGCAGAGGATGGATACGAATGTGGCAGTACTGAAGATATTCCCTGGAATAACTCCTGAGGTTGTAGATGCCATTCTCAATATGGATGGCCTACGTGGTGTAGTGCTGGAAACTTTCGGATCGGGCAACGCCCCAACAGCTGAATGGTTTGTAAACCGTATAAAAGATGCAGTGCGCAGAGGTATAGTTGTATTGAATGTAACCCAGTGTCACGCTGGAAAGGTGGACATGGATGCGTATGCTACAGGTATAGCCCTTAAGAATGAAGGGGTTATAAGCGGATTTGACAGTACTACCGAAGCTGCTTTAACAAAAATGTTTTTTGCATTGGGGAACAGTTCTTCTACGGAAGAGGCTAAGGAGTTGCTACAGAGTAATTTAAGAGGAGAAATATCAATTTAGAAGAATAAAATTGTTCGATTTTGGAAAATTTTGTCTAAATTGCGCGGAAATTTATAGTGGAAACACAAAACTATAACTATTTAAATACATTGTTTAATTAAAAATTTCAAAAAAAATTATGAAAAAATTTTTCA
>JAEIGA010019676.1_pt1 | contig 10288 bp, 10 predicted proteins | sample 9270691 | NCBI WGS metagenome assembly JAEIGA01 (sample SAMN17057246, study PRJNA624740) | gut metagenome | biome: biome; isolation source: fecal sample | host: Bos grunniens | place: China: Xizang | collected 2019
AAAATTTATAATCTCTCTCCAAGTCATGGCAGGAACGTATAGTCCGTAATAAGAACGAGCCATGTGATGAATTACTTCATTACCATGTCCGTCTTTTAGTAGTATATCAAAACTACCTGATAATGCGACTATAAATTCTTCTTGAGTGCGGAATGCATGTCCTGATCGAGTTTTGCCTCCAGGAACGTCATATATCCAATATGTACGTTCTATCTTAAAGGGAATGTGATTATTCCCTTCAATGAAAGATAGATTACCGCGTGGATCGCAAATCTTAGGTAATTCAATTATTTGTTCTTTATTTAACGCCATTTTTAGCTAGTTGGATTAAATATTTTCCGTAATCATTTTTACTCATAGGTTCTGCAAGTGTTAATAATTGCTCTGCTGTAATCCATCCTTTACGGAATGAAATTTCTTCAAGAGCAGCAACTTGGACACCTTGTCTGTTTTGTATTGATTGGATGAAATTGGCAGCATCATGCATTGACTCGGGTGTACCAGTGTCAAGCCACGCAAAACCTCGTCCAAACTTTTGAATTGCTACACGTTTTTGTTCAAGATAGATTTGGTTAACTGTTGTTATTTCAAGTTCACCTCTTGCTGAGGGTTTGATGTTCTTTGCAATTTCAACTACATCATTAGGGTAAAAATATAGTCCTGTTACAGCATAATTGGATTCCGGATTGGTTGGCTTCTCAATAATTTTTGTAGGATTACCGTCAGCATTGAAAGATACTACACCATATCTTTCGGGGTCTTTAACAGCATATGCAAAAAGTGTCGCAGTATTGCTATTTGCTGTAGATTTTGCGGATTCGAGCATACGAGTGAAACTTTGTCCGTAAAATATGTTGTCTCCTAAAACAAGACACACCGTGTCATCTCCGATAAACTCTTCACCTATAATGAAAGCTTGTGCTAAACCTCCGGGAAAAGGTTGTTCCGCGTATTGAAAATTTACACCTATTTCCTCACCTGTACCTAATAAGCGCTTGAACATGGGTAAATCAGTGGGAGTTGATATAATAAGTATATCTTTAATGCCGGCAAGCATTAGCACAGAGATGGGGTAGAACACCATCGGTTTATCATATATTGGAACTAATTGTTTAGAGATTCCTTTTGTTATAGGATATAAGCGGGTGCCACTTCCTCCAGCTAGAACTATACCTTTCATAGAGTTTTTGATTATTATCTGTTTAAATACATTTCATCATAGTATTTTTGATAATCACCAGATGTTACACTATCAACCCATTCTTGATTATCAAGATACCAAAGTATTGTTTTCTTTATACCTTCTTTAAAAGTAGTTTCAGGAAACCAACCGAGTTCGGTTGCAATCTTGGTTGGGTCCATTGCATAGCGCATGTCATGTCCGGGACGGTCAGTTACATATTCAATTAAATCGTCGTTTATATCACTTAAATTACATTTTAAAAGTGATTGATATTTAGGCTGTTCCTTCATTGTTTGCGCAATAAGAGAAATCACCAATTTTACAATATTAATGTTACTTTCTTCGTTGAAACCTCCAATGTTGTAAACTTCTCCTACTCGTCCTTTGTGAAGAACCATGTCAATACCTTTTGCATGATCTTCTACATATAGCCAGTCTCTAACGTTTTCTCCCTTACCATAAATAGGGAGTTTCTTCCCTGCAAGTATGTTTTTGATAATAAGAGGAATAAGCTTTTCCGGGAAATGATATGGTCCGTAATTGTTGCTACAGCGAGTGATATTTACCGGAAAATCGTAAGTGTGGAAATATGCATTGGCTATTAAGTCGGCACTTGTTTTTGATGAAGAATAAGGTGAACTAGGACTTAATGGCGTGTTTTCTGTAAAATATTCGTTGCCAAAAGTCTTCATGTCAGTACGATTACCAATTACTTCTTTTAATTTGTCGCTTACAATAAGATTTTTAGCTACGCTAAAATCTTTTTCCAGAGAGCCATAGACTTCGTCTGTTGAAATTTGAAGGAATTTTTTACCTGCTTTATATTGACATTTGTTTTTATCGTCTTTACCAATGAACCAAACTTGACGAGCACATTCCAACATGTTGTGTGTGCCAAGTATATTTGTTTCTAGGAATAGTTTAGGGTTGGTAATGCTACGATCAACATGGCTTTCAGCTGCAAAATTTACGATATAATCAACGTCATTGTCTGTGAGTATTTTAGTAACTAGATTGTTATCTCCAATATCTCCTCTAATGAATGTTACATTATCAAGTTGTATTTCGTCTTTTATAGTAAGTAGATTACCTGCGTAAGTAAGTGCGTCAAGAATGATTATATTCACATTCTTGCCGTAAATCTTTAGAAGATATTTTATATAGTTGGCACCAATGAAACCGGCACCACCTGTTACTAAATATGTCATAATAAATGCGTTTTTTACTCTACACAAAGATAATATAATATATTTAATTAACGAGTGGCGAAATGGATTATTTTATAATTGGAGTTGATAGACAAATAAAAAAGAGGTTGCAACTTAAGTTACAACCTCTTTAGTGATTTATCAATTAGTTATTGATTAGTCAACGTTCAAGTTTACGCGTTTAAATGCAAGAACGCTTAATTCAGCGTCAACTGCCTTCAATGTTTCGCGTACAGTTTTCTTGTCTTCACCAGTAACGTCTTCTTGATTCAACAAGCAAACTTCTTTCAAGAACTTGCCAAGACGACCCTTAGCGATGTTTTGAATCATTGCTTCTGGAAGGTTAGCAGCCTTTTCAGCCGATACTGTAGCGATGATTTCTTTAGCCTTAACTACATCTTCTTCAGTGATCCAACCTTTAGCCTTGTTACTTTCCATGTGGTCTTCGCTATCTACGTGAGCAGGATTGATTCCAGCTTTCTTCAAAGCTGCTTCAACTGCCTTTTGAACTTGTTCAGCCTTAGTCTTTTCGATAGCAACAGCGATTTCCTTTTCTTTAACTTCTTCAGCAACGTCGCATTCGTCTACAGCTAGTGGATTCATAGCTGCAACTTGCATAGCTACGTTTTTGTAAACTTGTTCGTCAAGACCAGCTTTGTTGAAAGCTACAAGAGTTGCAAGTTTGTTACCGAAGTGGTTGTAAGCAATAGTTGCAGGAGCTTCTACATATTCGAATGCACCAAGTTCCATCTTTTCGCCAGTCTTACCAGATTCTTCAACGATAAGGTCAGCAATCTTTTGACCATTGATTTCAAGAGCCTTAACTTCGTCGATTGATTTAGCTTTTGCTTCAACTGCAGCAGCTAGGATAGACTTAGTAAGATTTACGAAACCTTCGTTTTTGCCTACGAAGTCGGTTTCACAGTTAAGAGCAACTACAGCTGCGTAATCACCTGTTGAAGCTGCGATAACACAACCTTCTGAAGCGTTGCGGTCTTCGCGCTTAGCTGCAACTGCTTGACCTTTCTTGCGAAGGATTTCGATTGCAGCGTCAATATCGTTGTTTGCTTCTGTTAAAGCTTTTTTGCAATCCATCATACCAGCACCTGTCATTTGACGAAGTTTGCTGATGTCTGCCATTGTAACTGCCATAATTCTTTTAATCTATTATATGGTTATTATTCTGCTACTTCTTCAGTTGCTGGAGCTTCAGCTTCTGTAGCTTTACGACGACCTACGCGAGTACGCTTAGCTTTAGGAGCTGCTACTTCTTCAGCGTCTTTGCTATCTACTTTTTCTACTTTACGTTCTTCTAGACCTTCATTCATAGCTTCGCATACAGTAGCAAGGATTAGCTCAATTGACTTAGATGCGTCATCGTTTGCTGGGATAGCGAAATCTACAGTTGTTGGGTCAGAGTTAGTATCAACGATACCGAATACAGGAATACCAAGACGGTTAGCTTCGGCAACAGCGATGTGTTCTTTCATTACGTCAACAACGAAAAGAGCTGAAGGAAGGCGGTTCAAATCAGCGATAGAACCAAGGTTCTTTTCAAGCTTAGCGCGTTGACGAGAAATTTGAAGCTTTTCACGCTTTGACAAGTTGTCAAATGTACCATCTTTAGTCATTTTATCGATAGTTGCCATCTTCTTAACAGCCTTACGGATTGTAGGGAAGTTTGTCAACATACCACCTGGCCAACGTTCAATTACGTATGGCATATTTACTGAAGTAGCTTTGTCAGCGATAACTTGTTTAGCTTGTTTTTTAGTAGCTACGAAAAGCACTTTCTTACCAGCTTTAGCGATGTTCTTAAGAGCAGCAGCAGCTTCAGCAAGTTTAGCGCTAGTCTTATATAGGTCAATGATGTGGATACCATTGCGCTCCATGAAAATATAAGGAGCCATTGCAGGATTCCATTTACGTTTTAGGTGTCCGAAGTGACATCCTGCTTCTAATAATTGTTCAAATGTTGGATTTGCCATTTTGTTTTTTCTTTTTTGTTTACATTCAACTTAATTCAACCATGCCGTAGCCCTTATTGGGGTCGGCATGATTTGGATACTAAACACTAATATTCTTTTTTCAGCAAGATAAGAAATAATATTAACGCTTGCTGAATTGGAATCTCTTACGAGCCTTAGGTTGACCTGGTTTCTTACGTTCAACTGCACGTGGGTCGCGAGTAACGAATCCGGCAGCACGAAGAGCAGCCTTATCTTCGGCATTGATTTTAACTAGTGCGCGCGCAATACCTAGACGAAGCGCTTCAGCTTGTCCTTTGTAACCACCGCCACATAGATTTACTTTGATATCATATTTACCAACTACGTTAAGAAGGGCTAGAGGTTGCTTAACGATGAATTGAAGGATTGAAGAAGGGAAATATGTTTCTAGTGAACGTTTGTTGATAGTTATCTCGCCATTACCTTCTTTTACGAATACGCGAGCTATAGCCGCTTTACGGCGTCCTACTGCATTAATTTGTTCCATATTCTTCAATCTTATTTAAGTTTGTTGATATCAATTACTTTTGGGTTTTGAGCTTCATGTGGGTGCTCTGGGCCATTGTATACGTGTACATTCTTGATAAGTTGAGCTCCTAGACGATTTTTAGGAAGCATACCCTTAAGAACTTTGATGAACAATGGGTTGATACCTGCTTTTAGCTTGTAAGTTTCAGCTTTCATCTTCAAGATTGCAGGAGTAGCTTCGCGTTGTCCACCTGGATAACCTGTATATGAATAGTAAATACGGTCATTCCACTTGTTGCCTGTTAGAGCCACTTTGTCTGCATTGATGATGATTACATTATCACCACAATCTACGTGAGGAGTGTAACATGGTTTGTATTTACCACGTACAATTTTAGCCACCTTTGCACAAAGGCGACCTAAAACTTGGTCGGTAGCATCAATTACTACCCATTCTTTTTGTGCTTTCTCAGCGTTTACTGAGATTGTCTTGTAACTTAAAGTATCCACTTTTTAAATTCCTGATTAATAGTTAATTAAATTACCTCGTAACACAAACTAAACTCGGCCAAAAGTTTCCTTGTGTCCGTAAGTGCTTAATGTTTTGGATATAATCGGCGTGCAAAAGTACAAAAAATATTTTAATTGACAATGGGTTAGCTGTTTTTTTGTTATAGTTTTTTTAAAAAAAAAACTGGGGCTGTGCTATGCTCAGTCCCAGGGAGTGTATATTAGTAGATTCGTTATTCTATCGAGGCAATACCATTATGGATGAGAATGTATTGATGTGGTGATAGGGATATTTTCTGGTTGTCGTTGTTTCTTGCTTTGAATGTGAAAGCTATTTTATCTAGTAGTTTTAATTGATTGGAGTTATTTGTACATTCAACAATAAATGATATTGTAGAATGTTTTTGTTGAGTGGGTTGATGTGGCTTTATGATGAATTTATTATTATCCAATCCTATAATTGCTAGATCGTTTAGCGGGTTCTCGTTTGCGTCAAGTAATACAATACTAGTTTCAATATCCATAGGTAAAGTGTTGTATGTAAGGAATGTGAATTTAATTTTATCACATTCTTTTGTGTGTTGACTAAGCGCTCTGTTGATATCACCTATTAGGGCAGTGTGGTTGAAGTTTACTTTAGTAAATAAAATGGATTCGTTTACTTTGTAGTTACTTAAAAGAATTGAACGTTCGCCTAATGTGAAAAAATTCGAATATTTGCTATTAATGGAAAAACCGTTTGAGGATATTTGATATGCATTAGGTTTCATGTTTTGGAAATTTGAAATATTTTCGTTCACAATGTTTATTGTATCACTACCTTTAAAAGTTTGAGGCTTGTTGGATATTACGTAATTTGTTATACGTAGAGGATGTATTGATTTATTATTTGATAGCTCAATGGAAACAGGGGAACCTATAGCTTTATTGGAAATAGTATCCCAAGGTGTTAAAGTGATAGATGTATTTAGAGCTAAACCTGATGTGTTGTTGAAAGAGAATTCAAACATTACGTCATCAGATGTTAATGATGATTCAATTTTTTTAGCGAAAATAGGAATGTCATTAGTCTTTATGGTGTTATTAATTTTTATATCTTGAGAAATAATACCATTTATTTTATTTACAGTAGGTGTGTTGATTGATTGTGAAAAATCGATATCTATATTTGTATGTTTAATTTTTGATGGGTTGTATTTGACTAGAGCATCGGCATTAAACATAACAGAACCTTTAAATGATATATATTTTTTACCATTTTCCTCTATGATATATTCGCTAATTTCTTCTTCGTTTATTGTTATGGATTGAATTTGAAAATTGATATATGTGTGAAATGAATTTGAACTATTAAGAGTTATGTTATTAGGCTTTAATATGTTTGTTCCATCTTTTAAAATGATGAATTTTGGGAATTTTATTAGAATGTTTTTTAGATTAATTTCTTCAATACCAGTCATATTATTCTGCCAATTTCTAATAGTGAAGAAGAGTGTTGAGTTTGTTTTGATTTCTGCTGTGAATATAGCTTCAATTTTCTTAGGAAGTTCTGTTTTTGTATTTATTGTTTCATACGAAGCTTTTGAATTTATATTAGTAGTAAATTCTTCAATACTATTATTATTTGATGTGGGTATATTTTTAATAGATGGGTCTTCAAATTGAATGTTAAAACCATTAAGTGTGAAAGGTTCAATTATATCAAAATAAAAGCAATTTGATTCAGTAACTCCGGAAATATTATATGTACCATTAATATTGCCGTTTCCGTTATTACTTTTCTCTAATGAAATGCTACTTAATGGAATGTGTATTTTACTGAGTAAAGGTATGTTTTTGTTGTCCTGTTGTACGATTGCTTCCGGCTCGGAATTGCATGAAACTAAATTAATTGCGATTAATATACTCAAAAATGTAATTGCTGTAAAAAATAATAAATGTCTCATAATAGCGTATAATTTAAGTTATTATAATAATATATATTCACACTGATGCAAATGTATATAAAAAAAAGAATAAGGAACCTCGATGAGGTTCCTTATTTTGTGATATTTAGCTTATTTTGTGCTTTTTATACAATTTCGCGACCTTCTACAATGGCTTCGGTATCGCGTGCGATAAGGTATTCTTCGTCGGTTGGAATTACTACAACTTTTACTTTTGAGTCGGCTGTGCTGATTACTGTTTCTGTACCACGAATCTTAGCGTTCAACTCGTTGTCAAGTTTAACTCCCATGAATCCTAGAGGTGCACATACGTTTTCGCGCACTCCGGTTTGGTTTTCACCTACACCACCTGTGAATACGATAATGTCAACTCCGCCCATTTCGGCTGCGTATGCTCCAATGTATTTGATGATACGTTGTTCGTACATTGCAAGTCCAAGTTGTGCGCGTTCATCACCAGCATTGTCGGCGGCTTCTATTTCACGCATATCTGAAGATATTTCAGTTACTCCGGCGATACCACTTTGTTTGTTGATTATATTTTGAATGTCTTTCGCCGATAGGTTGTGTTTTTCCATTATGTATGTCAACGCTCCCGGGTCAACGTCGCCGGAACGTGTTCCCATCATAAGTCCTTCGGTTGGGGTTAAGCCCATAGATGTATCAACACTCTTGCCATGGTCGATAGCAGTTATACTACCTCCATTACCTACGTGACACGTGATGATTTTTTGATCTTCATATTTTACGTCTAGGAATTCGCATACACGTTTTGAAACATAGCGGTGGCTTGTGCCGTGAAATCCGTAACGACGTACTCCATCTTCCTTGTAGAATTTATAAGGTAGGGCATACATAAACGATTTAGCAGGCATAGTTTGGTGAAATGCAGTGTCGAATACACCAACCTGAGGTACATTAGGCAAAATGCTAGTGATTGCATCAATACCGGCAATGTTTACTGGGTTGTGTAGAGGTGCGATGTCGTAACATTCTTTTACTTTAGCGATTACCTCTTCGTTGATAAGCACACTCTTATTGAATTTTTCGCCACCATGAACAACACGGTGACCTACGGCATCGATTTCGTCAAAACTCTTTATGCAACCAAATTCTTCTCCTGTGATAGTGTCAAGAATGGCTTTGATTGCTCCTTGATGATCGGTAATGTCTAGTTCAACGATTTTCTTTGAGCCGTCAGATAGTTTAAATTTGATAAATGCGTCGGGTAATCCAATTTTTTCTACACCACCTTCGGCTAAAACTTCGTTTGCTTTAATTTCGATAAGTTTGTATTTTACCGAACTGCTACCGCAGTTAAGAACTAATATATTCATGTTTTAAATGTCTTATATTATATAATAATGTGTTAGTTGTTTTCTTCTTTTTGTGCGATTGCTTGGTTGCAAGTGATGATAAGAGTTTTGTATATATCTTCCGGACTGCAACCACGAGAAAGGTCATTGACTGGCTTGGCTAGACCTTGTAGGATTGGACCTACGGCTTCGGCATTACCTATGCGTTGTACTAGTTTATAAGCAATGTTACCAACTTCAAGATTTGGGAATACAAGTACGTTTGCTTTGCCGGCTACTGGGCTGCCAGGAGCTTTACTGAAACCAACTGATGGAACAATAGCGGCATCGGCTTGTAGTTCGCCGTCTATTGTTAAGTTTGGATTCATTTCTTTAGCAATCTTTGTTGCCTCTATAACTTTATCAACAACTTCGTGGGAAGCGCTGCCTTTGGTTGAAAAACTTAGCATAGCTACCACGGGATCGAGTTTTGCTACTGCTTTGGCTGTTTGAGCAGTTGAAACAGCTATTTGTGCAAGTTCATTGGCGGTTGGTGCAGGTATTACGGCGCAGTCGCCTAGCACAAGAATACCGTTGGTGCCGTAAGGTGAGCCTGCAGGAAGAAGCATTACGAAAGCTCCGGAAACAACGTTTATGCCGGGAGCCGTCTTGATAACTTGGAATGCAGCACGAAGTACATTGCCGGTGGTGTTTTGCGCTCCGGCTACTTGTCCGTCGGCTTCACCTGCTTTGATGAGTAAGCAGCCTAGATATAGTGGGTTCTTTGCTGTTTTACGAGCTGCCTCCATGTCGATGCCTTTGTTCTTGCGCATTTCGAAGAATATTTCGGCATATTTTTCGATTTCGGCATCGTTTGTGTTGTCAACAATACGAGCTTTGTCGATATGTGTCAAGTTAAGTTCTGCGGCTTTAGCTAAAACTTCTTCAGGCTTGCCGATGAGTATAACTTCGGCTACACCTTCTGCTAATACTTGGTTTGCGGCTTGGAGTGTACGAATTTCGGTGCTCTCCGGTAGAACTATGCGTTGTTTATTGGCAATAGCTCTTTCTTTAAGTTCTTTAAAAAGGTCAATCATAATGTGAGAATTATTTATGCTACAAATTTAGGAATTTTTCTTGTGTAAAAGAGGAATTAGTGCATTTTTTTGTCAAAAAATTGTTTATTATGAAATAATTTATTAGATTCGCAATGAAGAATAATCTAACTAATACAGAAAACGCTATGCCAAAAAATAAATACACATTGGAATTTGATATGAAAGGAACACCTGAGTCTTTGCTTTGGATGTATATTGCTACGCCAAATGGGTTGAGTCAGTGGTTTGCCGATGAGGTAGTGCAGGTGGGGAAGAATTTTACTTTTTATTGGAATAAGTATCCTACTGATGCTGTGTTAATGTCCTCTCGTATGGGTGAAAGAGTGAAATATAGGTGGGTTGATGAAGATGATAAAACTTATTTCGAGTTTAAAATAACACTTTCGGAATTAACCGGACATAGCCAACTCTCAATAACTGATTTTGCTTTACCGGATGAAGAGGATGAAGCGAAAGCGTTGTGGACCAAACAAATCAAAACCTTAAAGCGAAAATTAGGTTGCTAAATATGAATAAAAAGGTATTTGCTGTTGTGCTTGTTGTGTTAATAA
>JAEIGA010019677.1_pt1 | contig 10288 bp, 7 predicted proteins | sample 9270691 | NCBI WGS metagenome assembly JAEIGA01 (sample SAMN17057246, study PRJNA624740) | gut metagenome | biome: biome; isolation source: fecal sample | host: Bos grunniens | place: China: Xizang | collected 2019
AGACCCGTGGCTTTAAGTTTATCAGTTATGCCGTATGGTGGATTCGTCAGTCTATCCTTCAGGCTTTGGCTGAGCAGGCTCGTATCGTGCGCTTGCCCCTCAATCAGGTTGGCTCATTGAATAAGATTAGCAAGGCTTTCTCAAAGTTTGAACAAGAGAACGAACGCCGTCCCTCTGCAGAAGAGTTGGCGGATGAACTCGATATACCCGTTGACAAGATTGCCGATACCTTGAAGGTGTCGGGCCGTCATATCTCGGTGGATGCCCCCTTCGTGGATGGTGAGGACAATAGCCTGCTTGACGTGCTCGTAAACGACGATTCTCCTATGGCCGACCGCTCGCTTGTGAATGAGTCGCTCTCTACAGAGATTGACCGTGCGCTCTCTACGCTGACCGATCGTGAGAAGGATATTCTACAGATGTTCTTCGGTATAGGTTGTCAGGAGATGACGCTTGAGGAGATTGGTGATAAGTTTGGACTTACTCGCGAGCGCGTGCGCCAGATCAAGGAGAAGGCTATCCGTCGCTTGCGCCAGAACTCTCGTAGCAAGTTGCTGAAGTCGTACTTGGGATAATCCTCTTTATTATATATAGAACGCGCGCGATATGAAAAAGTGGAAGTTGCTGCTCCTGGTATTGGTGACGGTATTGGTGATGCCTGCTTTCTCGGCTCCTAAGGAGAAGAAGGAGCGTGAGATTGAGCCCAAGCGTGTCTATCTGTGTGGCGTATCGCTCAATTTTAATGATTCGGTGGTGTATGTTACCGATATTCAATATCTTGACAGTGTGGTAATCAATAATGAGGGCTCGTTGGCTAATTACTCTTCTTATACGATGCAGATGAAGATTTATATGCAAGGCACGTTGGGGGAGGGTAATCAGACATGTGCTGTGCTCTACTCTGAGGATAAGAAGAAATTGGAAAAGCGTGTAAACCGTATGCGCAAACACTTCCTGACTAACGAAAACAAACTGTTCAAGAAAGTAAGCCGTGAGGCTTTTGCCTTTCGTAAAGAACAGTAATATATGAAGAGATTCTACAGTAAATTCCATTTGGTTATGCTCGTGATGTTGCTGCTTTGCAGCTTGACATCATGCCGTTGGTTTCGTCCGGATGAGGATGATATCATATATGACCGTACCGTGATTGTATATATGGCTGCCGAGAATAGCCTATCGGGGGGTGCCTTCCATGAACAGGATATTAATGAAATGGTGGCTTCGGCCAGTGATATTCCCAGCAATAGCCGGTTGCTGATTTATTTGGACGATACAGACCTGCCTCGCATATTGTCTGTGGAGAAGAAGGAGGGCGAACTGCCTGCATGCCACACGTTGCATGCCTATACCGAAGAGCACAACTCGGGTGATGTAGAGACATTACGGCTGGTAATGGAGTGGGTGAGTGAACATTCACCTTCGGAAAGCTATGGCCTGGTGTTTTGGTCGCATGGCGATGCCTGGTTGCCTGCCAAAGCACCAGTAATGCGCAGTATCTGTATTGATAATGAGCATAACAGCAGCTATTCGAACAGTGGTACCAAGATGGAGATTGATGAGGTTGCCGAAATACTTTCGGGTTTCCCGCGTCTCGATTTCATCATGTTCGATGCTTGTTTCATGCAGTCGGTAGAGGTTGCCTATGAGCTGCGCAATGTGACGAGGTATGTGGTAGCTTCGCCTGCCGAGATACCCAATCCGGGTGCTCCTTATGAGCGGATGTTGAAGCCCATGTTCAGTTCTCCTCTTGATGTCGAAGGGATTATAGAGGAGTATTACCGTGTCTACAATGATAGTGTGATGAGCGTATGGGGGTATGGCTCTGACCGATATGGTGTAGCGCTCTCGGTGGTTGATTGTGACTATTTGGATGAGTTGGCGGATATGACAGCCTCGATGGTCAATAAATATGTGTCGGCCAATACGGATATAGACCTCAAGGGTGTACAACGATACTATCCTATATCAAGCAAGTCGCGCCCCGAGTATTATGATATGAATGGCTATATGCTGAGGCTCATCACTGATGAGGCTGACTATGAACGTTGGTACGATGCCTTTGAACTTGCAGTGCCGTATCGTATGGCTACACCATGGTGGTTCTCCAATGATGCACGCACTCAATACATCGATTTGGAATGCTTTGGAGGGGTTTCCTGTTATGTGCCACAAAACTTGTCCGTCTATAGCAGTCTTAATCGCAAGTTTACCACCACGGCATGGTATGCCGTATCGGGTTGGAAGAGTGTAGGGTGGTAATTCTCTACTATAATTATCCTATAGATTAAGGATGCAACGGAGCCAAGTGCTGTAACTGTTGCATCTTTTTTTTGTTTGTATTATTCTTGATGGTTTCAAACAAAAGTTTACATTTATTTGTTTATTTCGTATATTGATTGGTTTTATATGTTAATAATGTTTATATATGTTTTTAATAAGTGTTAAAAATAATGCATTGTTTAAGATTTCGTGTATATTTGCGGCATGAAAAAGATAACAATCGTCATACTGGGACTTATCATGGGAATCTCTTTCCTTGTCTTGCTATCTCTGCAGGTGGGATATATAGATGAGATTGCACAGATGCGGCGTGAACAGTTTGAAGAATCGGTCAAACGTAGTCTCTATAATGCTGCGCATAAATTGGAGCTGGAGGAAACAAAACGCTATCTACAGAAAGAGGTGGCAGCTTCCGAAGCCCTTTCGCCATGGGGCAAGCAGGGTGGGGGATTTGAGATTCATCAATATGATTTCAGAAACTCCAAAGATGGCAAGGTCTCGTCTTTTGAGATGCACACCATTATCATGCCTCGCCGCCATATGCACGAGGATACAAAGAAGAATATACCTGAAGCTTCGCGTTCGTTGCAGGATGCTATACGCGAACGCTATGTGCATCAGCGCTCTTTAGTCGATGAGGTAATCAACGAGATGCTCTATGTGGCCAGCAACGAGCCTCTTGATAAGCGTATTAACTTCAGCATGCTTGACCGTGAGTTGCAGTCAGAGCTGCAGCACAATGGTATAGAAATTCCCTATCATTTTACTGTGTCTACGAGCGATGGACGTGAGATCTTTCGTTGTTCTGACTATGAAGCTAAAGGGGAGCACAATGCCTATTCACAAATTTTGTTTAGCAATGATCCGCCAAATAAGATGGGGGTACTGAAAATTCATTTCCCTACATTGAACAGTTATGTATATAGTTCTGTTCGTTTTATGATGCCTGCGCTATTTTTTACTGTCGTATTGTGTATAACGTTCATGTATACCCTTTTTATAATATTCCGACAGAAAAAGATAACAGAGCTTAAGAACGATTTCATCAACAATATGACACACGAGTTCAAGACACCTATCTCGACCATATCGTTGGCTGCTCAGATGCTGACGGACGGAGCCGTGTCAAAGTCGCCACAGATGCTCCAGCATGTGACGAATATCATTTCTGACGAGGCTACACGTTTGCGATTCCAGGTTGAGAAGGTGTTGCAGATATCTCTTTTTGATCATCAGACTGCAGCGTTGAAGGTTGCCGAAATCGATGCGAATGATTTGGTGACGGGTATCGTCAATACCTTTGCACTGAAGGTGGAGAAGAATGGCGGCACCATAGTGATGCAGCTTGATGCTGAGGATTCTGTGATATTTGCTGACGAAATGCATATCACCAATGTGGTATTCAATCTGATGGACAATGCGGTGAAATATAAGCGTGATGATGAGGCGTTGTGCTTGAAAGTGCGTACATGGAACGAACAGAATAAACTATGTCTTTCTATCCAGGACAATGGTATCGGCATTAAGAAGGAGGACTTGAAGAAGGTGTTTGACCGATTCTATCGTGTGCATACGGGCAACTTGCATAATGTCAAGGGATTTGGATTGGGACTGGCCTATGTCAAGAAAGTCATACAAGATCATAAAGGTACCATACGTGCCGAGAGTGAGCTTGGTATAGGAACGAAATTTATTATTGTATTACCTTTATTAAATAGTAAGTAAGCTATGGGTGAAAAATTAACAATTTTGCTATGCGAAGATGATGAGAATCTTGGCATGCTGTTGAGAGAATATCTTAATGCCAAAGGATATAATGCCGAGCTATACCCTGATGGTGAGGCTGGTTACAAGGCTTATGTGAAAAATAAATATGACTTATGTGTGCTTGATGTCATGATGCCTAAGATGGACGGTTTCACTTTGGCACAGGAAATCCGTAAGGTGAATACCGAAACGCCTATCGTATTCCTCACCGCTAAGACGCTTAAGGAAGATGTGCTCGAAGGCTTTAAGATTGGTGCCGATGACTACCTTACCAAACCCTTCAGTATGGAGGAACTCACCTTCCGTATAGAGGCAATATTGCGTCGTGTGCGTGGCAAGAAGAGTAAGGAAAGTACGGTGTATAAGATTGGCCGTTTCAGTTTCGATACACAGAAACAGTTGCTTTCTATCGACGGAAAGCAGGAGAAGCTTACAACCAAAGAGTCAGAGCTGCTTGCGCTCTTGTGTGCTCATTCCAATGAGATACTGCAGCGAGACTTTGCTCTCAAGGCCATTTGGGTCGATGATAACTATTTCAATGCGCGAAGCATGGATGTGTATATCACCAAGCTGCGCAAGCATCTCAAGGACGATGAGTCTGTCGAGATTATCAACGTACATGGAAAGGGATACAAACTCATCATTCCAGAGCCTAATGCTTGATTGCTCGTGAGTGAGAAAATAAAGAAGAGGACAATTCGATAGATTGTCCTCTTCTTTTTGATTTTGGGAAAATGAAATCGTTGTTTATTGGTATTTCTTGTTGAGCCAAATATACAGCACTAAACCAATAATCATAGCGCCCATAGAGCCGAATTGAACGAAGTTGATATTGTTCCATCCCAAGAAGTGGCTGAGCACCAATACGATAGCGGCGATAACGATGATGATTATGCCTAAATTTTTCATAAGTCCATTCATAATGCTATTCTGTTTTTTTGATTATATCTATCTAATATTTTACAAAGAAACACAATATTCTTCAAATGAGAAAATAAAATCAATGAAAAGTTTATTGTGGTATCAAAATATGCCATCTACAGACCTCGGAAAGGAATATGTTGATGGATTTTCTTAACTCTGTGTGATACTCTGATATGGTTTCGTTTTTCATACCAACTGACATTTGTTTTTTATACCTTAATAGACTTTTATATTTAGCTTGTTTCTTGTAAATTTGCACATTGTATTGAATGCAAAAGTGATAAAGTGATATGAAGAAAATTTATCTATGCCTGGTAGCTCTGTTCACGACAATAGGAGCCGTGGCTACCGATGAAAAGGACATTACACAGGTCTACGTGCAGAATGCCTCGTTCGAGGCCGATGCTGTAGCCAGTCTTGCCGAAGTGATAAACTCTGCCGATGGACGTCGCGGATGGACACTCGCCAAACCTACAGGGTGGACGGTGAGCGGCACCGCAGTGACGCAGCTGCTGGTGAAGTCTGACTGCTATGCCGACAACAACTTTGGTCTGGTGACTACCGTTGCTGATGGCGAAGCTGCCTACTACCTGCGCCAAGGATGGGCCGATGGCTCGACCAAGGTGTCACAGACCTTGAAGAACCTGCCCGCAGGAAAGTATAGACTCACCGTAGACCATCGTACAGGCTATGCCAATAGTGCTACCTCATCGCTCACGCTCTCAGCGGGTACTACCGCTGTGACTGAGAGCTTCGTGCAAGGTAGTGTGGGTTTCTTTGCTACGGCTCCGTGGAAGACGGCTGAAGTGGTGTTCTCGATAGCATCGGCAGGTGATGTGGAGATTGCCGTGAAGGCCGATTGGCTCTCGGGCGGTAGCTGTGTGATGATGGACAATGTGCGCCTCTACGAGCTCCCCGAAGACTATGTGGATCCCGAGCAACCCGACGAGACCGATGTGGAGAGCCCCACAGAGGGTGTTATCACCCACGACTTCGTACCTGAGGCACAGATGAAGGATGATCTGCTGCAGATGCTGGCCAACTTTTCGCTATGGATGAAGAATGACTTCCAGCCCTGCGTGGCACCCAACAGCATAGGGGAGGTGTGTGGGTGCTTCCGTGGTGAGAACACCATGGCCAATGATGAACGTGGAGTGCGTCCTAATGCCGACCTCTCGATGATTTGTGCCTTCTTGGTGAAATATGCCAAGGATAGGGTGTCTCTACCCGAGGGCGTTACATGGACCGATGTGGAGGATATGGCCATGCAGTCGCTCGTGTTTGCCTACTCTACCCATAAGGCCAACCGCCTCAAAGTGTGTAAGGATAATAACTATTGGGGCTCTACGAGCAAGAATGATTATACGTGGGAGTCATCGCTTTGGGCCATGTCGGTAGCCTACTCGGCTTATTTCCAGTGGGACAAGCTTACTGAAAGGCAGAAGGGATATATCTACGCCCTGCTCAAGGCAGAATGTAACTATGAACTCGAGCGTTCTATCCCTACGGGGTATGCCTCTGACTCTAAGGCGGAGGAGAATGGATGGGAGGCCGATGTGTTGGCTGCAACTTTGGGACTCTTCCCCGACGATGCATTGGCACCAAAGTGGTTTGCTCGCCTTCGCGAATTTGCCATCAACAGCTATTCGCACTATGCCGATGCTACCGATCGCACCATCATCGACCCCGACTATGATAACGCTACCGTGGCTGATCTCTATAAAGGAAAGAATCTCTACGATGACTTCACCTTGCAGAATCATAACCTCTTTCACACCAGTTATCAGAATGTGGTGATGCAGGAGTTGGGCGAGGCTGCATTGGCACTGAAGATGTTTCAGCTGGGTACCACAGGAGTGGAGAAGTGGCGTACCAATGCCCTGATGCACAACAATCAGGAGGTGATGGACGAGGTGCTCAACTGGTTGGCCCTGGCTGATGGCGAACTGGCCATGCCCAACGGCAATGACTGGAGCCTCTTCCTCTTCGACCAGATCACCTCGTACTCTACGATGGCCTGCTTCCTGCGCGACCCCAATGCGCTCATGCTCGAGAATATGGCATACAAGTACATCAAGGCACGCCAGCAGACCACACCCGATGGCTCATGGCTGCTCAATGCCGATGTGGGTGCTCGTCGTATGGGTGTGGAGGCTCACCGTGTGATGATGACGTGGCTGATGCACGAGACGCTCCCTACGGCCGACCTCACAGCTACCATGTGGAGCGACTTCAACGCCCGCTATGCCGATGCTAAGATCTTCGGTACACAGAATATTGTGCGTGCCGCAACAGAGGACCGCTTCACCTGCTTCTCATGGAGCACTGGACTGAAGAGCTACACGGGATACGTGGCGGCCAACAGTCCCGACAAGAACAAGATCATCGTTCCCTACCGTGCCAACAATACGGGTAACTTTCTTGGATGGTACACAGTGAGCGGAAAGGGTATCAATGCCACTCCTGTGGTGAGCGGCATCTATGACCTACGCGGCAACAGCTACACCATGAATGGCGAGCTCAATACAAATGATGCTACTCTCAACAACCGCTTTGCCATCTATTCTACTCCCGGCAATGCTGTCATCTATCTCGACTATGTGCGTGGTAATACTGCCGGAACCATAACCCGTGAGCAAGGTGGACTGATGGCTATCAGCGTCGATCCGATGATGAAGGAGAAGAGGACGGTGTATGTGTCCTCTATGGACGGTAATGTAAATCAACCATCCGATAGGCGATCATCGTCATCGTTTAAGTTTGCTCAATTGGATGGTAGCTCGCTCACCACTTGGCAGACTCCGTGGGTCAACGTGGACAATGAGTTGGGTATCGTGTCCAAGAGTGCCCGTAGCATGGCCTTTGGCGACCGCTCACTCAACAACTCCATCCACTCAGCCAAGCTCTACCCATTATACTCTGCTGAGAACCGTAGCTTTGCTGCTGGTGAGGTGGTAGACCGCCGTCATATTATCTATTATAGTAATATGGATGCTGCCACTACGCAGGCCATGAGCGAGGGTCTCCAGGTTCTTACCGACCGTGTGCCCGAGGGCTGGAATGGTGTCATCGCTCCCGATCCCGACGGAGCATATTACCTCCTGCTTTCCAACTTCGTGAGCGACCGCAAGTGTACCCTTACCGCAGTGGCTTGTCCGCTGGGAGCTCCAGTATTTGGTTCGATGACCTCTATCGCTGACAGCAAGTCGACTGCTGAGTTCGTTGCCGAAGTCAACCACTCGGTGAGCGAGACCCTGCGTGTGTTTGTCGAGGGCGATGAGATTACTGCACTGCAAGCTCCTGCCGACTCATGTGCCGCCTACCTTGCCACCACGTGCAATCAGCCTGCCGAGATTACAGTAAGCATCGTATGTGGTGATACTGTGGTAACAGGCTCCTTTACCTTTAGCGGATCAGTCAAGGTAAGTGTTGAGGGTGATACACTCAAGGTAGAGGAGGCGTCTTTCCCTGAGGATGATAGTGTAAATTTTTATGAGGGTTATACCGATATCACCGATGAAATGCTGACCAATGCCAGCTTTGAAGATGATGTCACCTATGGCGATGCTGGTGGCAATGTTACCTTGGGCGGCACGGTCTATAACCCTTGCTATGTGAACGCGGTGAAAGCGAAAGATTCCAAATATCCCAATATGCTTCCAGTGAAGGGTTGGACAGCTAAAAACTCACTTAGTGGTGCTTCTAATTATGCTCGTATGTACTCTATGCCTTATAGCACCACTATGTACTGCGTGAGTCCCTCTAATGTAGGCAACTATGCTGCTCAGTGTGCCCGCCCGCTGATGGACGATACCTGTGGTGTGCGCTGTCTCACAGTACTCAATTCATGGACTTCGGGTACTAACCGTATTGTGCAGTCAGTGACCCTACCTGCAGGTGAATATCGTTTGCTCGTCGACATGCGCTACGAGTGTACCAACCAACAGAGCAATGATGGCCGCCGAGTCGCAGCTTCGGGTAATACCAATACTTCCTATACCGGTATTAAGCATTCAAATATTACGGACTACCGTTACCCTTCTGAGAATGCTTCATGGGAACTTATCCCCTATGACTTTACCCTCTCTGAACGAGGTGAGGTAGAGATAAGCCTCGGCTTTGCTACCTCGTCCAGTGTGGGGGCTGCAAACAATACGCTGTTGTATATTGATAATGTGCGTTTGTTGAAGAAAAATAGCAATATGGAGGATCTTGTGGAGTCGATGACTCAAGAAGAACCATTAGTAGATGTGTTTTCTCTACAAGGTGTACTCTTGCGAAGTGCTCAATCTACAGCTGTAGCTTTACAAGGTGTCGAGAGTGGTATATACATTGTAAATGGTAAGAAGTTAGTGGTGGAATAGGATAGGGGAGTTACGATTGATACCAGCTGCTGTTTTATCTAAGAAGCATATAGGGTGTGTCAGATTTGACACACCCTATATGCTTATAAAATCCATGGGATGGAATCCCGATATGGAGTTATTACTTCTTTGCCTTTACGGCAGCAGCTTCGATAGGTAAGCAAGCCTTGTAGTTCTCAATGTATGCGTTGAAGCCTGCTACTTCTTCCTTGGTGGGAGCAATCTCCTCGCCGGTGTTGCCACCGAATACAACCTCTTCGAGATAGTCTTCGAGTGACATACCCTTGGCGTTGTTCACCAAGTAAGAGCCGAGCAATGCCATACCCCAAGCACCACCTTCACCTGCAGTCTCCATCACAGAGATGGGTGAGTTGATGGCTGCTGCAAGCACGCGCTGACCTACGCCTTTGGTCTTGAACAGGCCACCGTGACCAGTGATACGGTCTACGCGGATCTTCTCTTCGTTGAAGAGGATGTCGTTACCGATCTTGAGCACGCCTACCGATGCATGCAAGTGCGCACGCATGAAGTTGGCGAGGTTGAACTTGTCGCCGGCTGAGCGTACAAACATGGGGCGACCCTCTTCCATACCGGTGATAGGCTCACCAGAGATGTAGTTGTATGAAATCAAGCCACCGCAGTCGGCATTGCCGGTGAGGGCATGGTTGTAGAGTTTGCCATAGATTTCGTTCATGTCAACGGGGATACCCATCAACTCCTGGTACTCCTTGAAGAGGTTGACCCATGCGTTGAGGTCAGAGGTACAGTTGTTGCAGTGTACCATAGCCACGAGGCTACCGTCGGGAGTGGTTACCATATCGATCATCTCGTAAGGCTTAGAGAGGTCTTTCTCCAATACGATCATTGAGAATGAAGAGGTACCTGCCGATACGTTACCGGTGCGCTGCTTGACGGCGTTGGTAGCTACCATACCGGTGCCTGCGTCGCCCTCG
>JAEIGA010019678.1_pt1 | contig 10288 bp, 12 predicted proteins | sample 9270691 | NCBI WGS metagenome assembly JAEIGA01 (sample SAMN17057246, study PRJNA624740) | gut metagenome | biome: biome; isolation source: fecal sample | host: Bos grunniens | place: China: Xizang | collected 2019
CTTCTTCGGTCTTCTTGTTCTTCTGTTCTTTTTCTTGCTCTTTGTTTTTCTGCTTCTGTTCTTTTTTCGGTTTTTGTGTCTGCTCTTTCTTTTCTGGTGCTTTTCTTTCGTGCTGACCTTCTCCATAAAGCAGTTCATATACCGAGAAGTCGGATTCCGCTTTTGTGACTTTCACTTTTGCGGGTTTTGAGAAAAACAGGATCTTTTGAGGCATCTCGAGGATCTCAACCTTGACTTCGTCTCGGTTTACTCCAAGCTGTCTGCATGCTTCCTCGACGGCCTCATCGACAGTTTTGCCTGTCGTGATGATTTCTGCCATCTGTTCTTCCTTTCGATAAGATTACTCGTCTCCGTACCGTTCCTGATCGATCTCTCTTGCCCTCTGCAGGCGCAGACGATCCGCCTCATTGGCAGAGAGCTCTTTTTCTACGGTCTTTCCTGTTACTTTGTCCGTATAAGTTACTTTGCGTTTTGCGTTCTTTTGTTTCTTTTTCTGTTTGATCTGTTCCTGAATCTGTTCTTTCATCTTTTCAGGATCATACATCTTCTTAAGCAACAAGCTCTGCAGCATGGAGAGCAAGTTCTGGAAACCCCAATACAGGCTGAAGCCCAGCGGATACAGGAAGGAGAACCATGCGAACATAAGGCTGGAAGTGATCATCATCGATCTGGTCTGCCTTGCTGCCGCACCGTCCTGGGCGCCGGAGCTCTTCATAATAATGACTGTTGAGAGTAGCTGCGTAACAATAGAGAAAATCGGAATAAGAAGCGCTAAACTGAGTTTCAGCTCCGGTTTCTCATAGAGGTTGATGCTTCCGATATTCATCTGCAGGTTCTGAATCTTTGTGAGCTCAGGACCATATGTAGATACGAGATCGGAAAACGCCGCAAAGTTGGTCTTTACGTACTGGATGATATAAGTCTCAATCATACGATTGTTACTTGCCAATGTAGTGCCTGCTTCTGCTGCAAGCGATATCGTCCTCTCTGTCATCGTGCTGATGAATTCGGACGGAAGTGTGAGCATGTAGGTCAAAGGCTTGTAAATGACTTCAACGAGACCGAACATGATCAGAAGGTTGATGACCATCGGGAGACATCCCGCTGTCGGGTTGTATCCGTATTCCGTGGTAAGCTTACTGAGCTCTTCATTTTGTTTTTCACGGTCATTTTTGTATCTGGTCTGGATATCCTGGATCATCGGATTGAATGCAGCCATCATTGCCGTGCTCTTCTGTTGCTGCATGCTCAAAGGGAACATAAGGATCTTTGTGATCAGAGTGAATAAAAGAAGTGCAAATACATATGCTAAAGGCATATGCATGATATCTGTCACAAGCCAGTAACAGAATTTCATGATGTACCCAAGAGGTACTGCTAAAAGGCCGTTAAGTAGATTCATAATAATCTCCGAACTTATTATTTTTTCGGGGGAACAGGGTCATATCCCCATCCACCGAATGGATTGCATCTCAGTATGCGGCGTATTCCCAGCCAGACTCCGCGCACAGGTCCATGGATCTGTATCGCTCCGATCATGTACTGGCTGCATGTAGGTGTGTATCGGCAGCTTTTCCCTATCCAGGGAGATAATGTCATCTGATACAGACGTACCAGTCCTATAAGTATTTTACTGACTGCTGTACTGATCATCACTAAGAAATCCCGCCTTTGTAAGGTGATCCCTGAGGATCTCCTCTACTTCTGTGCTTTTCTTATCAAGGATAGCATGTCTGCAAACAACTACCATATCAAAGGATTCATTTGAATCCTTCAAAAGGTTGGTAGCAGCTGCTTTCACTATCCTCCTCGCACGATTGCGCTCGACCGCGCATCCGAGTTTTTTATTTGTCGTTATACCCAAACATATCCCACCACGCTTTTTGGGCACTAAATACGTGACCAGCATGGGAGATACATAGGAAATATTGCTTCTGTATGCTCTTAGAAACAGATAGTTCTTATTAAGAGATTGTAATTTCATTAAGACCCGTTGCCCGCTTATTAATAAAGCCAGCCGTTATCGGTTGGCTTCTTTTTTACGCGCTTAAACGAGCCCGGCCGCGTGCACGACGGCGTGCTAAAATCTTGCGTCCGCTCTTTGTTGCCATACGCTTCAGGAAACCGTGTTCCTTCTTCTGTGTCCTTCTTTTAGGATGAAATGTAGGTTGCATTAGAATTCTCCTTTTTAAACCTTGCGGGAAATAAGTATATACTAGTGTATTTTTGATTGTCAAGGAAAAAACATTTACCCCTGCATTTTTCTTGATCAGTTTACACTCCGTTTTTTAAGTAAAAACACCCTCTTTTTGTTGAAAACTGGCCTTATTTTTGATAAAATTAATGGGTACATTATATAGTATTATTTTAAAGACATTCTATTATATTTTTTATTCGAGGACGATTATGGATTCATTCTCACAATGCTTAGACGCTGTTAAGGAGTACTGCAAACAACATATTACTGAGGCGGCATATAATCTCTGGATCAACGGTCTTGAAGCCGAATCCTTTAACGGAGACAGTGCCGTTCTTTCAACGTCATCTGAATTTCTCAGATCAAATGTTGAATCCCGCTACCTCAATCTTCTTAAGGAAGGTTTTGAAGCCGTTATAGGATATTCCATCGACCTTAAGATCATTGCAAGGGATAATAAAACTCCTGAACCTGTTCTTCGTGCTCCTATGGCAACGAGAGGGGAGAGTTCCTATACCTTTGACAACTTCATCATTGGTCCGGACAACAGATTTGCACATGCCGCAGCAATTGCCGTAGCAGCAAATCCCTCCAATGCATACAACCCTCTTTTCATCTATGGATCTTCAGGACTTGGAAAGACGCACCTTCTTTATGCCATTAAGAATCAGCTTGCTCAGACCAGACCTGAGTTGAAAGTACTGTATATCGGCGGTGACAGTTTCACGAATGAACTTATTGCTGCCATTAAAAGCGGATCTACAGAACCTTTCCATGACAAATATCGTAATGTAGATGTTCTTCTTGTAGATGATGTTCAGTTCATCGGTGGTAAGGAAGCAACACAGGAAGAATTTTTCCACACTTTTAATGCATTGCACGATGCTCATAAGCAGATAGTACTTACATCTGACCGCCCTCCGAAAGAAATTAAGAGTCTTGAAGACCGTCTGCGCACTCGTTTTGAATGGGGCCTCATAGCGGATGTTAAACCTCCGGATATTGAGACAAGGATCTCCATTCTTTACCAGAAAGCAGATGAGATGAACTTTAAACTTCCTGCTGATGTTGCGGAATACATTGCGCAGCAGCTCAAGAATGACGTAAGACAGCTTGAAGGAACATTGAAAAAATTATATGCATATTACCTTATGACTGGATCAGAACCTACTTTAGCACAGGCTCAGGAGGCTATAAGCGATATAATCAATGAGCAGATGCCATGGCCGGCAACAGTAGATAAAATCATAGAGGAATGTTCCAGAACATTCGTTGTTTCTGCAGATGATCTCCGTTCAAACAAACAAAATGCAGATATTTCAACTGCCAGACAAGCTGCAATGTATGTCATCCGTGAGATCACAGGAAATACTATGGAAAAGATAGGTGCTGAGCTTGGCGGAAGAAATCATGCCACTGTCGTTTATGCTATCCGCAAAGTGGAAAAACAAATGAAAGAAGATCCAAGATTCAGAGCTATAGTTGAGGATATAATCAAAAACTGCCAACAATAAACAATTCTTCAACTTTTCACATTGTGTTTTAAACATCATCAACATCTTTTTTCTTTTGGTTAACTATTCAATAATTTTTTAACTGTCCATTGTTAAAGAATCATCCTTCATTTTTCCATATATATCTTGATTTTTGATAATCTTTTACATTTTGACAGTGCCTACTAAAGTTACTCAATAAATTTATATAGATTAGGGGAATTTGGATCATGAAAATTACTTGCAACCGGATGGAACTTTTATCTTCCATAACTGGAGTCAGCAGAGCTGTCAGCGGAAAGTCTTCTATCCCTTCGATTGAAGGTATCTTATTTGAATGTGATGACACAAAACTGAAACTCACAGCATACGATCTTGAGATAGGAATAATCACTTATACATCTGCAGAAGTATATGACACTGGCAACATTGTTATTAATGCAAGACTTCTCAGTGATATCCTTCGTAAGAGTGATGGAGATACAGTTACCATCGAGAGCGATGATAATCTCAGAGTTAATATTCAAAGCGGTATCACCAAGTATAGCTTTATTGGAATATCTGCATTGGATTTCCCTGAACTTCCATCTCCGACAACAGAGAATTCTCTCACTATTCCCGGACAGGATATAAAGGATCTGATAGACAAAACTATCTATGCCGTTTCTACCAGTGATCAGAAACCTGTTCACACAGGAAGTAAATTCATCCTTGAGGATAATGTTCTTACTGTTGTTTCTGTAGACGGACACAGGCTTGCTATAGCAAAGAAAGAAGGTCTTGAAAGTGATCTTAATACGTCTTTCATAGTACCTGCTAAAACTCTTCAGGAACTCTCAAAACTCATTGGAGATAAAGAAGAGAATGTAAGGATCAGCACTGAAGAAGATATGCTGTGTTTAATCTTGTAGGTTATACAGTTATCACCAGACTTTTAGAGGGTGATTTCATAGATTATAAGAAGAGCCTTCCTCGCTCATATAAGACAGTAGTAAAACTTAATGCAGGAAGTCTGATTGATGCTGTTGACCGCACATCGCTGCTTATAAGTGACAGATTCAAAAGCCCCATCAGACTTGAAGTTGAAGACCAGGATATAAAGGTTAGTTGTACTACAGCTTTAGGATCTGTTAATGATGAGATAGCATGCGAATCAGAAGGAGATCCTGTAACTATAGGATTTAACTATCGTTATATTCTTGATGCTTTGAGAAATGCCGGAGTATCTACTGTGAAGTTGATGCTAAATGAGCCAACGATGCCTATGACTGTTGTTCCGGAAGAGGGGGATGATTTCCTCTATCTTATCCTTCCGGTAAGATTGCGTTCAAATGACTAGGATATTGATTCATACAGATTACATTACATTAAGTCAGTTTCTGAAATTCTCAGGTGCTGTCGAAACGGGCGGAGAAGCCGGGGATGAAATTAGGGCTGGACAGGTATTACTCAACGGTGAACCTTGTACGGTAAAAGGAAAGAAACTGTACGGTGGTGAAGTAATAACTGTATATGGTGAAGATTATCAGGTGGTGAAGCCGTGAGGCTGATATCGGAAAAGATCCTGAATTTTAGGAATATTGCATCCGCAGAATTTGTTCCTTCAGAGACAGTAACTGTCATTTGCGGGGAAAACGGACAGGGAAAGACCAATCTGTTAGAGAGTATCTTTCTTCTCAGCGGAGCCAAAAGTTTCCGAAAAGTGAAGGATCGTGAAATGATCACAAAAGAAGAGGAGTTTTCGGTGATCGATGCCTCATTTTTTGCGGGGCAGAGGGAACAAAGTTTCCATTTTACGATCAGTGATAAAGGAAGACGCGCCTCTCTCAATCATGGTTCGGAACAAAAGGCTTCAGATTTTGCTGGAACCTTTTGTTGTGTTGTCTTTTCTCCGGATCATCTTGAACTTGTGAAAGGAACACCATCAGAACGAAGAAGGTTTCTTGATACCGCCCTCTGTCAGCTTTCAACCAGATATCTTAATGATCTCAGAAATTATACGAGACTGATACAGCAGAAAAATACACTGCTTAAAGACGCCAGAGGAATATCTGCTGCTTTTGATATTCTTGATATTTATGATCGACAGCTTGCTGAAAATGCTGTAGGGATCTCAAGAGCAAGAAGAGCTTTTATCGGGCAGCTGGATCTTGTTGCCAAGGAAGCCTATGCCTCTATTTCGGGAAAGTGGGAAGAACTTGAACTCGGATACCAGACCACTTTGTTCGACAACGGGGAATTTGATGCAGAAGAAGCCTATAAAAAGATCCTGGCTTCCAGAACAGATGATATCAGAGCCGGTTTTTCAACAGTTGGTCCTCACAGGGACGACATGGATATGAGAATAAACAGTGATGCTGCTAAAGTATATGCGTCACAGGGACAGCAGAGAACAGCGGTCCTTGCTCTCAAACTGGCAGAAGCAGAATTGTTCAGACAAAAACTTGAGGAAGAGCCAATCCTTCTATTGGATGATGTTCTGTCAGAATTGGACGGATACAGACAGGAATATTTACTCAAAAGGCTTGGGAGATCACAGGCTATCATCACATGTTGTGATCCCAATTTCGTAGAGAGACAAACTGATGCCAAAGTATTCCGGATGCATCGGGGCATCCTCACGGAGGAATGAAAGCATGTATCTGCATCTGGGAAATGATATAGCAGTAAGAACAGGAGATATAATAGGAATCTTTGATTTCGATTACTGCTCAATAGACAAAAGAGCACGACTGTTTCTGACGAAAGCTCAGAAAAACGGTGAGATCATAGATGTCACACACGAACTGCCGAAAAGCTTTGTTGTCACGGCAGATAAAAAAGAAAAAAGAGTATACATAACAAATGTCTCAACTTCCACTCTTGCTAAACGCGGAGAGAGAGACAGAGACATCGAAGAATAAAGGTTAGAGATGGAAGAAGTAAAGAAAACAATCGAACAGGAAAACACATACGATGCTTCCAATATTGAAGTATTGGAAGGATTGGAAGCTGTAAGAAAGCGTCCAGGTATGTACATAGGAACTACTGGGGCTGCAGGACTACATCACCTTGTCTATGAGATAGTGGACAACTCTATAGACGAGGCTTTGGCAGGATACTGCACAGAGATAGATGTCAAGATCCTTCCCGGTGAAGTCATTGAAGTATCAGATAACGGAAGAGGAATCCCGGTAGGAATTCAGCCTAAAGTAGGACTTCCTGCAGTTACTGTTGTATACACAGTTCTGCACGCAGGCGGTAAGTTCAGCGGAAAAGGATACCATTTCTCAGGCGGTCTTCACGGTGTTGGAGCTTCAGTTGTCAATGCTCTGTCTGAGTGGCTGGAAGTAACAGTCGATTCGGATGACGGAAAAGTATACAGACAGAGATTTACCCGCGGCAAACCGGACGCCGATCTTGAAGTTATAGGAACATGCGAATCCACTGGAACAAAAGTGCGCTTTATGGCGGATTATGAGATATTTGAGAATATCCAGTATTCGTATGAGACCCTGCATCAGAGGTTGAGAGAGCAGGCTTTCCTTAATGCAGGTGTCCGCATCGTTCTTTCAGACGAGAGAGATGAAAACAACATCAGACAGGATACGATGCAGTACGAAGGAGGCATCCGCTCGTTCGTAGAGTTCATCAATAACGAGCGCAATTACGACGTCCTCCATGATGAAGTCATCTATTTCAAAAAGGAAGGAACTTTCCCTGCGCAGAGGATCAACGAAAATACCGGGGAAGCAGAAAAAACAGATCTCGCATACGAGGCTGAAGTAGCTATTCAGTATAACGACAGCTATGTGGAACTCATTGTTTCCTTCGCTAACGACATTAGAACTGCTGACGGCGGAATGCATGAAGATGGGTTTAAAACCGCTCTCACACGTGTTTTCAACGATTACGCGAGAAAATACAAGATACTTAAAGACAGCGATGAAAACCTGAAAGGTGAGGATGTACGCGAAGGGATGACATGCGTCATCAGTGTTAAGCTTCAGGAAGCACAGTTTGAAGGACAGACCAAGGGCAAGCTTGGAAATCCCGAAATGCGAGGCATCATCAATCAGCTCACACTTGAGAAACTCGGGGAATACTTCGAGGAACATCCGCAGGTAGCAAAGAACATTCTTGATAAAGCTCTACAGGCTTCAAGAGCGAGAGAAGCCGCGAGAAGGGCTAGAGACAACGCAAGGAGAAAGACAGCACTTGACTCATCCACACTTCCCGGAAAGCTTGCTGATTGCTCATCCAGAGATACTGAACTCACAGAGATCTACATCGTTGAGGGAGACTCAGCTGGAGGTTCCGCAAAGGATGGACGTGACAGAAGGTTCCAGGCCATTCTTCCTCTTTGGGGAAAGATGCTCAACGTTGAGAAAGTGCGTATAGATAAGGTGTACGGGAACGACAAACTGCAGCCAGTCATCCTGGCTCTCGGAACAGGAATCGGTGACGAGTTCGATCTGTCGAAACTCCGCTACGGAAAAGTTATCATCATGGCGGATGCCGATGTTGACGGATCCCATATCCGTGTACTTATGCTTACCTTCTTCTTCCGCTATATGAGAGAACTGATTGAGTCAGGGCATGTCTATCTGGCACAACCGCCTCTGTACCGCCTTACAAAGGGGCAGCAGATACGGTATGCGTATACAGATGAAGAACTTGTGCAGATACAGTCTGAGATGGGTGGTAATAATATCAAGGTCAACCGCTATAAAGGACTTGGTGAGATGAACCCATCCCAGCTTTGGGAAACTACCATGGATCCTGAGTTCCGCACACTGAAAAAAGTCACTGTAGAGGATGCTGAGAGCGCAGATATGGCTTTTGCAATACTCATGGGAGATAAAGTTCCGCCTCGCAGAGAATTTATTGAGAAGAACGCACAGTTCGTAAAGAATCTTGATGTTTGATAAAAAGTCAAAAAATGATAGCCCAATGCCGAAGATCCTGCCCGAAGGCAGACCTTTCCGTATCCGGTGCACTGTTACGGAGACGGATCAGTTTCAAGCGGATTTTCTGGGGGAATACGGGGATATGGTCTATTCCCGCAGGGCAAATATCAGGAGAACAGTGGTTGGCGTTTCAGTGTGCCTCGTTTTGATTATCCTTATATTAGTGTCAAGAGAACTTGTCAATCAGGCAGCCTGGTTTCCATTTGGATTTGCAATGATGTATATCGCATATGGGCTGTACTTTCATTTTTATGAATACAGGACTAATTACAGACAGTTCCAGAGACACCTTGAACAGGCGGTGAACAAGGGACTCACCATATATCCGGAAGAGCAGATAACCTATGATTTTCAGGATTCTGCAGTGTATCTGGAATATGGGGACGGCATGAAAAGATACTTTTTATATGAAGATATTAGGTACTTTGAGGAAACAGACAGGTTCTACCTCTTTGGAATGAAATACCGCCCCAGAGAGAACAGATTGGCCGGATTTGAGAGGGCTCTTTTTCCAAAAAGAGACTTGGATCCTGAAACAGAAGAAAGATTGATCAGAGTGATGGCGAATGTGGTCGATGCTTACGATCTTAAGCCGGTCCTCGATGAACACCCGTTTAAGTGATATGCAGCAGGAAGATAGAGTTTTTTATTTGTCCTCTGAAGAGGCAGAAGTGATAGCTAAAGCCGAGACAGGAATAGGGGACCTTCCAAGACAATTGTCCATGGGAATGGTGATAATGCTCATGGCGGTAATTATTCTTAGGATCATTATGGATCTCCCGTTGCCTTCATTCCGGATGCTCGGTGCATACATGGTAGCCATAGTAGCATGGATTACTCTTGTTTCTTTTTCCAGAGTAAGAATAAGCAGAACAGCGGAAGAAATGAAGAATAAACCGTTCTATTTAAAGGTATCAGAAACGGGAATATTTGCCGGAAAATTCAGTGATGATTTTTCATACCATTCATCGTGGAATGACATACAGATGGTGGAAAAAGGAACTTATATATACAGGATCACCTCCCCTATGGGCAGACTGTGCTTACCCAGAACGGCTCTTTCCTCAGTTGAACGGGACAAACTGGAGTCTTTAGAGGCTATTCAGGTCGAAAAAAAGTGGATGTAACACGAAAGTGAGATATAAATGGAAGAATTCAATCTAGAAAATGAAAAGATCGTAGAGGTCAATGTTGAAGAGGAGATAAAACAAAGCTTCCTTGACTATTCGATGTCTGTTATAGTCAGCCGAGCATTGCCCGATGTCCGCGACGGACTAAAGCCCGTTCATCGCAGAATCCTTTATTCTATGGATGAGAACGGACTGACTCATGAAAGGCCAACAAGAAAGTGCGCTACTATAGTCGGCGCTGTTCTTGGCGCATATCACCCTCACGGTGACTCCTCTGTTTACGGAGCGCTTGTCCGTTTGGCTCAGACCTTCTCAATGAGATATCCGCTTGTAGAAGGGCAGGGAAACTTCGGTTCAGTAGACGGAGATCCACCTGCTGCTTATCGTTATACAGAAGCACGGATGGCCCGTATGGCCAACCTCATGCTTGAGGATATAGACAAGGATACAGTGGATTTTGTACCGAACTTCGATGATACGACCAAGGAGCCGGAAGTTCTTCCTGCAAGGATCCCGAAC
>JAEIGA010019679.1_pt1 | contig 10288 bp, 7 predicted proteins | sample 9270691 | NCBI WGS metagenome assembly JAEIGA01 (sample SAMN17057246, study PRJNA624740) | gut metagenome | biome: biome; isolation source: fecal sample | host: Bos grunniens | place: China: Xizang | collected 2019
ATTGATAAGTGGTATAAAATATCTTTAACCAAAAGATATAGTGATAAAGAAAAAATAAAACTAATAAGAACAAAATGTTTAACACTTCCTTATCAGTTTTATATGTTTGAGATATTAACACCTTCAATAGTAACAATCTTATTTTTGTCATTAACAGGAAGTCATTTAAGTATAATGATTACAAAAATAATAATGCTACTTGCTGCATTTTCAATATTATTGGGTGTTGTATCGTTTATATTTTCAAAAAATTTATATGACGAAATATTAACTCAAACATATATTGAAGGTTCTGATATTGGATTAAGAGTAAGTCTAAGAAAAAGAATTTTAATATTATTGTTTCCAATATTTGTTGCAGGAATAATTCTTACTGCTCTTGTTGGATATTCTGCTAGTGTAATAGAAAAAGAAGAAGTATTTTATAATGTTTATAGCAAAATTTTAGAAGAAAATTTTGACAGAGAAAATGTTTATACATATGATGAAATAAAAGAAATAGCAAAGAAAATTGAATTGTATAACAAAAATGATAGAGTTTTCATTTTAAATAAAAACAAAAACTACGAAATGATAAAAGGTGATAAAATAAGCAATTTTATTACAGAGTATACAATTCAGATTTCTGAACAAAATAACGGAAGATTATACGATAGTTATGGGGTTGATACACAAGGTAGTTCTATAAAATTAAAAACAGAAAATGGGGAAATATATCTTGGAATTTTATATGATGTATTTTCAGAAACTGCTTTGAATTATTTGGTGTTAACTGTACTGTTCTTAACAATAATAAGTGGAATTATAATAACTATATTTGCATCATCAATTTCAAAATCTTTAAGACAAATTCATAAAGGATTTAGAAATATATGTACTGAGAGCGGAAAAGAAACACTTTTGCCGGTTGTATCAAATGATGAAATTGGAGATTTAGTTGTTGCGTTTAATGATATACAAAAATTAAATAATGAACAGATAGAAGATATTCATAATAAACAAAATATGCTTGTAGAAAGAGAACGTTTGGCATCTTTAGGTCAAATGGTTGGAGGTATAGCTCACAGTTTAAAGACGCCAATATTTTCTATTTCAGGTGGAGTAACAGGCTTAACTGATTTAGTAAATGAATTTGATGCATCAATAGGAAATCCGACAGTAAATGATCAAGATATGCATGAAATTGCAAACGATATGAGAGTTTGGCTTCAAAAAATTAAAGGTCAATTATCTTATATGTCTGAGGTAATAACAACAGTAAAAGGACAGGCAGTTAATCTTTCAGGAGATGATACTGTTGATTTTACAATAAAAGAGTTATTTAGTCATACAAATATCTTGATGAAACATGAATTACAATCAGCATTGGTAACTTTAAATATAAAGAATGATGTTGATAATAACATAATTTTAAAAGGAAATATAAATAGTTTAGTACAAGTATTAAACAATTTGATTTCTAATGCAATACAAGCTTATAAAAAAGAACCAAACAAATCTATAGATTTAAGTGCTAAAGTTATAGAGAATAAAATTGTTATTTCTGTTAAAGATTATGGACCTGGAATTCCAGAAAATATAAAAGATAAATTATTTAAAGAAATGATAACAACAAAAGGAAAAGAAGGAACAGGACTTGGAGTATTTATGTCTTATTCGATGATTAAAGCGAAATTTAACGGAGATATAAAATTAGAAACTTCAAGTAATGGAACAGAATTTACAATATATTTACCAATGAATAATAAATAAATTGTGGAGGGATACAATGAGATTATCAGCACAACAAAATGAAAATGTAAATGAAAAGAAGAATTATAAAATTATAGCTGTAGATGATGAAATTGGAATTATTGATTCTTTATCAGTATTTTTAAGACATTCTGGATATACATTAGTTGGATGTACAGATCCTTATGAAGCTATAGAAAAAGTAAAAAATGAGAAATATGATCTAATGTTATTAGATTTTATGATGTCACCTATACATGGAGATACTGTTGTTGAAGAAATTAGAAAATTTAATAAAGAATTATATATAATTTTGTTAACAGGTCACAAAGATTTAGTGCCGCCACTTGAAACAATCAAGAGATTATCAATACAAGCTTATTGCGAAAAAGAAGATAAATTTGATCAATTATTATTACTTATTGAATCTGCATTTAAATCAATAGAGCAAATGCAAACAATTAAAGAAATGAATGAAGAATTAAAAGCCTCAAAAGAAAAAATAGAAAAAGCTTATTTAGAAACAATACAAATGTTAAGATATACTGTTGAAGCAAAAGATACTTATATAAGAGGCCATTCAGATAGGGTTTCTGCATATTCGGTTTTAATTGGTCAAGAACTGTCTCTTTATGATAAAGATATTGCAACTTTAAGGATTGGTGGGCTTTTCCATGATATTGGAAAAATTGGAATATCAGATACAATTTTATTAAAGCCATCAAAATTAACTGAAGAAGAATACAATGAATTAAAAAAACATCCATCAATAGGAAAACAAATTGTATCAACATCTTCGATTTTTAGAGATATTGTTCCGATAATATATTCACATCATGAAAGATTTGATGGAAATGGATATCCTCAAAAATTACAAGGAGATCAAATTTCATTTTTAGCAAGAATTGTAAGTGTAGCTGATGCTTTTGATGCTATGACTTCAAGACGTTCTTATAGAGATGAAATGGATTTAGATTATGTTAAAAATCAAATAAAAGAAGGAATCGGAACACAATTTGATCCAGAAGTTGCGAAAGTTATGCTAAATATTTTAGAAAATAAATTGGATAAGATAAATGAAATTAGAAATAAATTTCCATGTTAGTTAGTAAAATATTAAGAAAAAATAAGAGTGTAAGTTAAATCTTACGCTCTTAATTTTTTTTCAAAAACTGTCTTCAAAAATGTCAAAAAGTGTTACAAAAATAATAGTATTTAATTAATATTTTGTGGTATTTTTCTTGTCTAAAAAAACACTATATGATATAATTGTTGAGTACTATGAGAAGTATATAAACAAGGATGTAGAAGTGGAGAAATAATTATGCTTGAAAAATTAATTTTTAGTTTGCTTGCATGTTCATTATTTATAATAATCTTTTTTAAGATAATAAGAAGAAATGATGCGAATTATATAATTTTATTAGTATTACAGGCTATTGGAATAACAGTAAGTTTTGTGGAAATAAAGCTTGGAATTGAAGAAAATGCATTTTGGGGAACAATTAGATATGTATTTTCAATTATACTTCCTTTAGCGATTATAATAATGGAATTAAAGGGCTTCAATTTTTCAGAATTATTAAGTGTTACAGCAGCAAAGTTTTTTATGATGATAGGAGATACTAAAACTGCCAAAACAATTTTAGTAAAACTAGTAACAAAATATCCTGATAGTTATTTGGGACATAAATTACTTGCTGAATGTTATGAAAAAGAAGGTGGAATGAGAAGAGCAATTGATGAATATGTAACTGCAGTAGATATAAATAAAAAAGATTATAAATCATATTTTAAAATTGCAGATTTATTAAGAGATTTGGGTAAAAAAGATGAAGCAATTCAAATGCTAGAACATTTAGTGAAAACAAAACCAGATTGTTATGAAGCGTCTTGTTTGCTTGGAGAACTTCTATGTGAACAAGAACGATTTAAAGAAGCTGCAAATGTTTATAATGCTGCTTTAATATATAATCCTGGAGCATTTGATTTGTATTATAATTTAGGAATTGTTTATACTAGATTAAGTGATTTTCAAATGGCAAAAGAGATGTATGAAAAAGCTGCGGCAATAAATCATAAAATGTATGGGGCAAATTACAATTTAGGATTAATCGCATTTATCCAAAGAGACTACGATACAGCAGAGAAGTATTTTGAAAATAGTTTATATGGCGAGTTAGAAGCAATGTCTTATTATCAATTAGCTAAGATATATGTTCAAAAAGGAGATAAAGATAAAGCTATTAATTTCTTAAATAAAGCAATTGAAATTGAACCAAAACTTTTAAAACTTGCTGAGAAAGAGAAAAGTTTCGAAAAAATTAAAGAATATATAACTGTATCAGTAAAAATGGATGAAAAAGAAGAACAAGAAATAGATGAAGAAGAAAAAGAAGAAAAAGAACTGATCTTAAAAGAACAAGAAGCAGAGGCGAGAAAGTATTTAGAGTATACAGCTAGACTTGTTGAAGAAATGAGTGATGGAGCTTCAAAACAAAAAATTGATGAAAAATTAGATTATATTTTCAACAAAGAAAAAAAGAAAAAAGAAATTGAATTAGAATATGATAATAAAGAAAATTTGGTAAAAACAAAAGAAGAAAAATTAAAAGACTTAGGAAATAATTAAATTATAAGTGAAAAAATTTAATATACATAAGTTTAAATAATAAAAAAGAGAGGTAAAAGGTGAAAACTATGGAAAAATCAATAACAGTAGTTGGAGGAGATTTACGTATAGTAAAACTTATAGAAATGCTAGATAAGGATGGATATAAAGTATTTACTTACGGTTTAGAAAATTCAGAAGAATTGTTGAATTTAGAAAGTGTAGAAATGTGTCCGACATTAGAAGAAGCGGTTAGCAATTCGAAAATAGTAGTTGGTCCTATTCCATTATCAAGTGATAGAAAAAGACTTTCTACTCCATTTGGAAGAAATAATGTTGAACTTTCTGAATTTGTAAATTGCTTAAAAGATAAATATTTAATTGCTGGAAATATTAATATTAGAGAAGAACTAGAAGAAAAAGGAGTTCAATTTACTGATTTATTAAAAAGAGAAGAATTTTCTGTATTAAATACAATTGCTACAGCAGAAGGAACTATACAAATTGCAATGGAAGAAACACAAAGAACAGTTCATGGTTCTAATGTGCTTGTTATGGGATTTGGTAGAATTGGTAAAGTTTTAGCTAAAATGCTTGATGGAATCGGAGCTAAAGTATATTGTGAAGCTAGAAAAAATGAAGATATTTCATGGATTAAAGCTTATGGATATAATCCGGTTCACTTAAATGATTTAAATGAAAATTTAAATAAATTTGATATTATTATTAATACAATACCATTTCAAATTTTAGATGCTGAAAGGTTAGATTTAATAAAAAAAGAATCTATTATAATTGATTTAGCTTCAAATCCTGGTGGTGTTGATAGAAAAGCAGCAAGAGATAGAGGAATAAAAGTTATTTGGGCATTATCTTTACCAGCTAAAGTTGCACCTTTAACATCTGCTGAATTTATAAAAGAAACTTTATATCATGTATTAAAAGAATTATAAAATAAAAATAAATAAAAAACGGAGGATAAAATGACTGTAATACAGGCTTTAATATTAGGTATAGTGCAAGGGTTAACAGAGTTATTACCAGTTTCAAGCTCTGCACATTTAAATGTTATTCCATGGATTTTTAATTGGACACAAAATCCTCAATTTGTAGAAGATTTTGCTGGTTCGTTTGACGTTGCACTTCATTTTGGAACATTAATTGCGATTGGATTATTTTTCATAAAAGATTGGATTAAATTAATTCAAGCTGGATTAAAAAAAGTAGTAAAAAAAGAGGATTCTGTAGAAGGAAAAATGTTTTGGTATTTAGTAATTGCTACAATACCAGCAGGAATTCTAGCTTTGGTTTTGGATGAAGTTTCTGAAATGATAATAAATGGAAACTTTAAAGTAGAAATGGGAATGATTGCTATTGCATTAATTGTGATGGGAATAATTTTAGCAATAGTTGATAAAAAAGCAGAGAATAAAAATAAATATGAAGATATAAACTTAAAACAATCTTTATTAATAGGAATTTCTCAAGCGTTAGCAGCAGCTTTTCCAGGAGTATCTAGATCGGGAATAACAATGACTGTTGCTAGAAGTTTAAAAATAGATAGAGAAAGTGCAGCAAAATTTTCATTTCTTTTATCAACTCCTATTGTGGCAGCGGCAGTTTTAGTTGATATATCAAAATTTGCATTAACTTCAATTCCATTTTGGATTGGTGTTTTATCAAGTTTTATAGTAGGCTTAATAGTTGTTAAATTTTTGATGGATTATTTGAAAAAAGGAAGTTTTAAAATATTTGCAATATATAGAGTTGTACTTGGAATTATAATATTAGGATTAATATTCATAAGATAAAAAGGGGGAAAAATATATGGCGCCTGGAAAACACTCATACGATGCGGATTCGTATAATGATGATTATAACCAAAATTATTATTCAAATAGTTATGAGAATGACTATGAAGACGACGATGATGATTATGAAGGATTTGATAAGAAAAAGGCAATAATAATTGGTATAGTAATCGGTGTTGTAGTTGCAATAATAGCTATAATTGGAATCAATAGTAAGAAACAAGAAAATAAAGATACTAATACAGTTAATTCTGCAACTAGTGGAATGGTAGAGAAACATAATGGTTATGATGTACTAGGAAAAATTGTTATAGAAGAATTAGGTGTAGAACAATATATATTAGATTCTAAAGAAGATAAAGCTTTAGAAAATGGAGTTATAAGACTTTATGGAGGAAGTTTAAATAACTATGGTAATTTTTGTATAGCAGGACACAATAAGTCTGGAGTTTTTGATAAATTGTCAGAAATGGAAGTTGGAGATTTATTTACTGTAATAGAACCAGATTTAAAAGAAACAAAATATAAGATTACGGAAATATATTCTGTTGAAGCAACAGATTTGAAATGTTTATTACAAGACGATGAAAAAATAGAAATAACATTAATAACATGTGAAAATGCTTCAACTACAAGATTGGTTGTGAAAGCGGAAGAAGTATAAAATTCAAAAGAAAATGTAAAAGAGGACGGTTGGAAAATGAAAAAAGTATTATCACAAATTTCATTAATTTTATTAGTAATGATGATTGGTTTAGCATCAGTTTTTATAACTAATACATATGCAAGTGGCGAGAGTGCTGCGCAAATAAAAAGTCCTTCATCAGTAAAAGAAGGAGAAGAATTTACTGTTTCTTTAATATTTCCGGCAGGATATGACATAACGGCTGCTCAAGCCAACGTAACAGTCACATATTCTGACGGGACAAAACAAACAGATAAAATAGTATATACGGTAGACAAAGCATTAAATTTGACAGTAGATACACCTGCTAAATTTAATGCAAAAGTTGCAGGAAATGCAACTATATCTTTATCAGGAATATATATGTATAAAGAAGATGGTACTCCTGTAGAAGAAGCAAAAACTAAATCAAAAAGTTTGACTGTAACAGGAACGCCAAAACCAAATACTAATACAACTGGAGGAGGTACAAGTACAGGTTCTGGAAATACAGCTGGTGAAAATAAACCATCTACTGGAAATACAACAGGTGGTGGAACAAAACCAAGTACAGGAAATACTACATCTGGAGGAACAAATACAGGTTCTGGAAACACAACTGGAAATAAACCAGTAACAAAAGAACCGAATTTTAAAGACGTAAATGAAACTGTATATACAACAAAAAAATGTAATATAAGAAAAAGTTATTCAACAGATAGTGATAAAATTGCAACTTTGGAAAAAAATACTAAATTGACAAGAAAAGGTATTGGAGATAATGGTTGGTCTAAAGTAGAATATAATGGAAAGACAGCATATGTTTTTTCAGAATATTTAACTAAAGAAGAATCAAAAGATGAAGAAGTTGTATTTAAAGATACTCACGAAAACTTATATGCAAAACAAAGTTGTAATCTAAGAGCTAGTTGGAGTACAGATAGTGAAAAAGTTGGGTATTTAGAAAAAGGTCAACCAGTTGAAAGAACTGGTTATTCAGATAATGGTTGGTCAAGAATATTGTATGAAGGAAAAACAGTATATGTTGCTTCAAGATTATTAGTTGTTGAAAAACCAGAAGATGAAGATGGAAATACAGTTGCTAACAATGTGGTTAATAATGTTATTGATAATACTGTTGAAAATGCTATAGAAGATCCAACTCAAATGTCAGAAGAAGATAGATTGAAAGAACTTCAAGATGAAATTGGAGTATTACCAGAGGTTGGTACGAATGCAGCTAACATAGCATATATGGTTGTTACTTTAATTGCAATTGCAGGTGTTGTAGCAGGAATTATATATATTAAAAAAATAAAATAAGGAGGATTGTTAGTTTCTAACAAAGATATAAAATGGCGGAAATAATTGATGGAAAAGAACTTGCAAAAAAAGTAAGAAAAGAGTTAAAAAAAGATGTTGATGAATTAAAACAAAGAGGAATTAATCCAAAATTAGCAGTAATAATGGTTGGAAATGATCCTGGTTCAACAGTATATGTAAGAAATAAATCAAAAGCTTGTGAAAAAGTTGGAATTGAATTTGAAGAATTTTTATTTGATGAAACAATATCAGAAGAACTTCTTTTGGAAACAATAGAAAAACTTAATAAAGACGACTCTATTCATGGAATATTGTTACAATGCCCGGTTCCAAAACATATTGATGTAAATAAAGCTTTTAGAACAATTTCGCCTAATAAGGATGTTGATGGTTTTAACCCAATAAATGTTGGAAATTTAACAATAGGAGAAGATGCATTTGTTTCTTGTACTCCTTTTGGTGTAATAAAAATGTTAGAAGAATACAATATCGAAACAGAAGGAAAAAATGCTGTTATATTAGGTAGAAGTAATATTGTTGGTAAACCTATGATTCAATGTATGCTTAACAAAAATTCTACTGTTACAGTATGTCATTCTAGAACCAAAGACATTGGTGATGTTATAAAAAGAGCTGATATTGTAATTGCGGCTATAGGTAAACCAAAATTTGTGAAAGCAGAAATGGTTAAAGATGGGGCTGTGGTAATAGATGTTGGTATAAACAGATTGGATGATGGTTCGATTTGTGGAGATGTGGATTACGATGCTATTTTTGAGAAAGCAAGTTATATCACTCCAGTACCAGGTGGAGTTGGACCAATGACAATAGCAATGCTTTTAAACAATGTTGTTAAAGCTGCAAAATTAAAATTAAATTAATTAAAAATACAAATAAAAAAGGCATAGAATTAACTATGTCTTTTTTGCTTTTGGGATTAAACAATTATTAGAGGATACAATATTTTAAAGGCTTGAAATTTAAGAAAAAAATAACAAAAAAAGCTTTATCTTTTTGCTGAATTGTAATATAATACATTTGTTAAAATAGTGAAAAAATGTGAATATAAAATTACAAAAAACAAAGGAGGATTTATGAGTAGAGATAATAATGAAACAAAAAAAGTAAGAACAACATCAAGAAAAAAACAAGTTAAAAGTAAATCAACAGACTCAAAAACCAAAAAAACAAAATTTAAAGATAAACATCCAAAAGCCTTAAAAGTAATTAAAATTTCAATAATTGCACTAATATTAATTGGTATTATTGGTGCTGGAATTTTAGTTGGTGCATTTGTTGGTGTTTTTGGGGATGAATTAAAAATAGATGAATCTATGTTGAAAGTAGGCTCAGAAAACTCTACAGTATATGATGCTGATGGGAACTTAATTGCAACATTAAGTGGTGGTACAAAAAGAAAAAGTATAACACTAGCTGAGATGAATGAATATTTACCAAAAGCATATGTTGCTATAGAAGATGAAAGATTCTATGAACATAGTGGTGTTGACATCGGAAGAACAGTTTATGCTACTGCAACATATGTTTTAAACGGAGGAAGCTCTAAATTTGGTGGTAGTACAATAACTCAACAAGTAATTAAAAATATAACACAAGATAAAGAAAGATCATCTTTAGCTGGTGTTGTAAGAAAAGTAAAAGAAATATCAAAAGCAATTCAAGTAGAACATTATTTATCAAAAGATCAAATATTAGAATTATATTTAAATCTAATTTTTGTTGGTGGTGATGATATTAATGGTGTTGAACTTGGTTCTATATATTATTTCAATAAATCAGCAAAAGATTTAAGTATTGAAGAATGTGCTTATCTAGCTGGTATAAATCATTCACCTAATGCATATAAACCATTTTCGGATTTTTCTAATAAGGAAGATCCAGCTAAAGCAAAAGAGGAAATGGCAGAAAAAATAAAATTCAGAACAAAAACAGTTTTAGCAAAAATGTTAGAGGTTGGATATATTACCGAAGAACAACACAAAACAGCTGTTAGTGAAGTTGATAAAGGATTAAAATTTGAAAAAGGTGAAAGTGCAGATGCGACTGTTGATGTGTCTTATTTAGCTGGTGCTGCAATAGAGCAACTTTTAGACAGAATTGTAGCTGAAGGAAATGAAGATATGGATA
>JAEIGA010019680.1_pt1 | contig 10287 bp, 7 predicted proteins | sample 9270691 | NCBI WGS metagenome assembly JAEIGA01 (sample SAMN17057246, study PRJNA624740) | gut metagenome | biome: biome; isolation source: fecal sample | host: Bos grunniens | place: China: Xizang | collected 2019
AGTTGAATATTTTATTCGTTGTTCATTATCTATCATCGATGTGTCGCCAGTGATTGTTGCATTCAAAAATTCGATGCTTCCCGAAGAAAGAGGCAACGAAGCAATTAAATGTGTGATATTGTTGCGATATTTTTCAAGTTGTGATATCCAGCCGTTATTGCTGTTTACGATAATGATATCCTCAGGTTGTATAAATGACGATGTATAAATACCTTTACGATTGTAATGACGCACGATGTCAAATTCATAAGGTAAGTCGCGTCGGTCTTTTAGACGCTCTAGAGTGCCAAGATATGCAATTCTATCTCCCACTTCAATAATAGGGTTTAGAGATGGGATATAAAGACAACTTTTAACGAGTGGGATATGGTGATGTAAAGAGGAATCTTTTACGCCATCTAATTCTACTACAATAGTGCGAATCTCATCTTTTTCATGTATTGATAGTGCAGTACCCTCAAATATTAGTTCTTTTTCGAGGTATTCATAATTTATTATAGGTGCATTTCTAATCGTAGAGTTGCCCCATCCTAATGTCGTTGCTAAAAGAATGATTGCAATAATATTTCGTTTAGCGATAAATGCAATGACGGCACATATTATTGTGGCAATAATAAAAATAGAGGGTAATATCGTGTCAAAAATTGTTCCACACACAACCCCAATAAGGATTGGGAGCAAGGGAATCGATGACAACGATATACGCATAGTTTGTGACTGATTTAGATTGTCGTAGTTACAACAACAAAACTACCTATTCCAATGATAATCCATAAAGCAACTGCTAAAATAAGGGGTTTTATACCTACAGCCTTTATTGTAGATAATGAAAGACTTGCACCAATTAAAAATAAGGTCAAAACTAATCCTTTTTTAGCAATCCATAGTAGTGACGATGTGAGTTGTTGAGGGAGATTGCAATAGGTATTGATTACCATTGCAAGGATAAACATAAAAATGAACCAAGGGATTGAAATCTTGCTCGTTTTGTCGCGAAAGATAAACATAGTTACGATTGCTAATGGAATAATCCATAGGGCACGAGTTAGTTTTACCAATGTTGCAGTTTGCAACGCAATTGGGCCATAAGCTTCCCCTGCACCTACCACCGACGAGGTGTCGTGGATGGCAATTGCTGCCCATGTGCCAAATTGAACCTCACTTAATTCAAAATAGTGCCCAATTGCTGGGAATATAAATAATGCAATGGCATTGAGAATAAATACTACGCCAAGCGAAACAGCCATTTCATGTTCATTAGCTTTTACAATTGGGCCCACGGCAGCGATGGCACTACCTCCGCAAATTGCCGTTCCTGAGGCAATTAGGTAAGATGCTTTTTTGTTTAAGTGTAGCCATTTGCCTATCAGTACACCTAAAACCATAACGCCGATTACCGATGCAATGGTAAATAACATTCCTTCACCTCCCGATTTTAGCGATTCGGTAACATTCATGCCAAAACCTAATCCCACAACCGATGCTTGAAGTAGATATTTTGAAGTTTTCTTATTAAACTTGGGATAAGGATTTTTGAAAATTAAAGCAAATGCAAGCCCTAAAAATAGTGCTATTGCAGGTGTAATAATGTTTCCAAATCCCACCAAATCAAATGGAAATATTACTAATGCAATGAGTAGAATGTAGATGATTTTATTAGTCATAATGTGAATTAAAACTTAACTATTCCATATTTCCCACGCTGCGAGTGCTTGCAGAATCAACATCTCAAGACCATTCTTTACCATTGCGCCCTGTTCTTGAGTTTTTTTCATGAATAAAGTGACCTCTGGATTATATACAACATCGTAACATAGGTGTTGAGGTGTGAGGAGATGATAAGGAATATCAGGACAAGTATCAACATGCGGATACATTCCAGCAGGAGTGGTATTTACAATAACTTGATACTTCTCAATAATTTCGGGAGTTAATTCATTGTATGTTAAAACGCCATCTTTCTTAGTGCGAGATACGTATATGGGTTCAATGCCAAGACTCTTTAACCCGTGAGCAATTGCTTTTGCCGCTCCTCCAGTCCCCAATACCAATGCGTGAGTGTGGTGTGGTTTAAGCAATGGCTTTAGTGAATTGCAAAATCCTATCACATCTGAGTTAAAGCCTTTTAGGATAAGATTATTCCCATTCCTAATAAATTTTACAACATTAACTGCACCAATCTCTGATGCAGTTATGTCAATATCATCAAGATATGGAATAACTTGTTCTTTATATGGAATTGTTACATTCAATCCACGCAAATTGGTGTTGGTATTAATGATATTTCTAAACTCATTAATATCGGGAATCTCAAAATTAAGATATTGCGCATCTATTCCTTCAGAGTTGAATTTGTTGTTAAAAAAACTCTCTGAGAATGAATGTCCTAAAGGATATCCCACCAATCCGAATAACTCCTTGCGTGACATGTGAAATTAATTATTGCGACTATTTGTCTTGAATGTAATTTTCGGTTGTAGATGTGAGCTCAAGCACTACATTGTTGTCTTTGTCGCACAAAAAGAGAATTTTATCATCTTTCCCCTTTTTGTAATATTCGGTTTGCTCAAGAGCCATCAATATCTCAGTTTCCAATGCTAAATCGGGGCAAGATTTCATGGTAGAAATCAAATCGAGAAACATAATAGAATTGGCTTTGCTTGCATCAAGTAGAAGAGAGCCATTTACGATGTTGCAACCAACATTGCCATGCACTTTCAAATCTTCAATATCTAAAGCTAATTCGATATTTTTGTTTTTGCAACTTGTGCTATTAACTTTAGTTATTTTCCAAGTGCCGTTGATAAAGTCAAGATTTGGTTTGCGAAGAGTCATCAATGCTTCGTTTTTGATATTTAAGAATGTCATATAATATTCGTTGCCAACGGTCTTTACCGAAACTGCTTTTGCATTAGCAAGCGCTTGATTTATCTCCATTTCATATTGAGCATCGTGGCAATAACGTTGAGTCGAGAGCATGTTGATGAACTCAATATTACCATTTGAGATTTTGTATTCTGCATTAAGTGTATTACAACCATTGTTGGCATACATAGTTTTTGTTGCTTCATCAAAAATTATGTAAGGGCGTTCATCACCACTGGTTGCTTTCCCCATAGCAATACACACAGTCCAATTGCCGTTGATTACACTTGAAGGTATTTCTGCATCGATAGGATTGTTTGAGACACTCTCTTTTTTAGAGTTGGTCTTTTTTGTAGAAGTCTTTTTAGTTGCTTTTTTCTCTTGGGCTTCTTCCTGTTCCTTTACGATAGGTTTAACAACAATATTTGCACTTTCATCATGCACTTCTTTTGATACTAAAGTGGAATTGTCGGTAGTTTTGTTGAAAATATCGTTGAGAAGACTACAACTTGAAAGAGAAAAAACAGTAACAACTGAGGTAAATATGATTTGAGATAAATGTTTCATCTGCATAAAATGTAATATTAGTAATAAGCAACAAAGATAGTGAAAAAAAGTGGATTTTGTGGCTGAGGCAAATATAATTGGGGGATTTTATCATTTTATGTGGTTTATTTATGTAATTTTGCACTTGCTTTTTGATTATCCTATATGAATAATATATTAGTTCAATTATTTATCGTCTTTTTTAAGATTGGAGCGTTCACCTTTGGTGGAGGTTGGGCCATGATTTCAATCATTGAAAAGGAGATAGTAGATAAAAAACATTGGGTTACAAAAGAGGAATTTCTCGATCTCTTAGCCGTAGCACAATCAATCCCTGGTATTTTGGCTGTAAATATGGCTGTGGCTGTTGGCGATAAAATTCGAGATCGTCGAGGTGCGATAATATCAGCATTAGGTACGATTATTCCATCATTTGCTATGATACTGTTTATTGCGATATTTCTCACCCCCGACATGATAAAGAGCAACGAAATCCTCAACAATATATTTCGAGGTATTCGTCCAGCAGTAGTGGCATTGATTATAGCTCCTGTTTTCAAAAATGCTAAAGTCGCAAAAATAGGGTGGAAAACTGTCGCAATACCCATTGTTGTTGCACTATTGATATGGTCAAAACTTCCCATTATTTCTAATCCCATTATATTTATCATATTGGGTGGTCTTGGTGGTTATTTATGGTTGCGACATCAACACTCACGCATAATTCAACGAAAGGAGGGTGCAGAGCAATGATTTATCTTAAATTGATGTGGAGCTACTTCAAGATTGGCTTATTTGGCTTTGGTGGTGGTTATGCTATGCTTTCTCTGATAGAGCGTGAAATAGTAGGTAATGGTTGGATTACCCCCCAAGAATTTACCGATATTGTTGCAATCTCACAAATGACTCCAGGTGCAATTGGTATTAACTCTGCTACTTATATCGGTTATGTAGCACCAGCATCGGCTTCGCCCGAGTTTGCAGCTCCTATATGGGGCATTTTGGGCTCAATATTATGTACATTTGTAGTAGTGCTTCCCCCTGCATTGATGGTAATGTACACAAGTCATTTCATTGCTCGACACAAAGAAAGTATTGCCATTAAGGGTATATTTATGGGACTGCGCATCGTAATCGTGGGTCTTATTGCATCGGCTGCATTGCTATTGATGAATACTCAAAATTTTGGAACTGAGCAACCTGAAATTATTAAAAGCATTATTATTTGTATATCAGCATTTTGTTTGGTGTATTTTGCAAAACTTCACCCTATATTAGTAATAATTCTTGCAGGTATTACTGGGTATTTAATATATTGATATGAAAGAATATAACGACGCAATAGAGTTTCTTTATACAAGTATGCCAATGTTTCAACGTGTTGGTGCTACAGCCTATAAGCCTGGACTTGATACCGTTAAATTGCTCGATGAGCAGTTTGGTAATCCACATTTGAAATATAGGTCTATCCACATTGCAGGTACTAATGGGAAGGGCTCTACTGCACATACCATTGCTGCAATACTCCAATCAGCAGGATATCGAGTGGGACTTTACACCTCACCTCACTTGGTTGATTTTCGTGAACGTATTAGGGTGAATGGGAAAATGATTTCGCATGAGGCTGTCGTAGATTTTGTAAATCGCTATCGTGCCATGTCGCTCAACTGCCACCCCTCGTTCTTTGAATTGACAATGACAATGGCATTTGAGTATTTCGCAAATGAAAAAGTTGACATTGCAGTGATTGAGACTGGTCTTGGTGGTCGATTGGATAGCACAAATATCATCACTCCGATATTGAGCATTATCACAAACATATCATTTGATCACACTGCATTTCTTGGCAATACACTACCCGCGATTGCTTCAGAAAAGGCGGGAATTATAAAATCAAGTGTGCCAGTTGTTATTGGTGAAGCACAAGGTGAAGTGCGTGAAGTATTTGTTCAAAAGGCAATAGAGCAACATGCCCCCATTTCGTTTGCTGAAGATAATCGCTGTTTTAATAGCGTTGAATCGCTCAACGATAGCGTTCTCTATCGTGCCACTCGCTATGGTGATATCGTAGGCGAACTTGTTGGCGATTGCCAACCTAAAAATGCTGCTACTATCTTAACTGCATTGCCATTGCTTGAAGCACAAGGCCTTTCTATCACATCGCAAGCAGTAAAAGAGGGCTTCGCACATGTAACCACTCTCACTGGTTTGATGGGGCGTTGGATGACATTGCAACGCAATCCCCATGTGGTATGCGATACAGGACATAATGTAGGTGGTTGGGAATATATCTCACGCCGTTTACACTCTATTGAGGGCACACTCCACATGGTTATCGGTTTTGTCAACGATAAAGATGTGAGCCATATCCTTGAAATGATGCCCAAAACGGCTCGATATTACTTCACTAATGCACAAATCGAGCGCGCAATGCCTGCAACACAACTTGCCGAAATTGCCACCCAATGTGGCTTGATAGGGGAGCAATACCCCTCGGTAGAGGACGCCTACAACGCAGCCCTTGCAGTCGCTCAACCATCCGACACTATCTTCATCGGCGGTAGCACCTTTATCGTCGCCGACCTACTTACTTTTTCAAAAAGAGGGAGTACATGTAGTGAGTGTTAAATTTTTTGACAGAATGGCAAAAAAGTTGGTGCGTCAGTTGGCATTGCCGAAGGTAATGCTTTTTGCGTAGCCGGGGATTGAGCGAAGCGAAATCTCCGGTATAGGTGTTGAGTAGAATTAGAATCTGGAAGATTCTTTTTTGGAACGATAACTTAGTTGGCACATTCTTGGAGCATAACTAGTTGATTGTTATTGGGCTATTACTCTTGCAAAACTTTTATCGGACTTAATAATAAAAAAGGTCGCGACACGAATGCCACGACCTTTCGGTAATTCATATCATATATAGTTATTTCAAAATTTCTTTGCGAGTTGTGCCGTCGCTGTATTTTACTATATTAATGCCCTTGGTTGGTTCGCTTAACAAACGACCATGAATATCATAACGAGCAACCTCTTCAGCTCCATTGATCCAGATATTTTCAACACCACTTGAGTTAATTTCAATTGAATGAGTGAAATCATCAATATCCAATTGTGTGCCATCAGGTTTAATTATATAAACTGTTGACATATCGATGTTGTATGTACCATCTTCAAGAGTTGAAGCAGCTTCAAGAGTGATTTCCACTAATGTTCCGCTATTACCCTTGAATGGACGGCTTTTGCTTGAATATGCGGCAACTCTCAATGAACCATCTTCTTGATATGCCGAAACTATTTGATGAGTATTTGTAGCTCGTGATGTCAATGAAATTAAAGGATCGCCATATTCATCAACAGGAATTGAAATGCCCTCAGGTAGTTTAATATCAAATTGGAATGCTGTAATATCAACATCGTTAGTCATATCTACTAATAACGTTGCAGTTTCGCCTGGTATTAGGGCCAAATCTTGTAAAGTTATGGAATTTGGAGTTTCAGCCATGGGCACAATTGCCGACTTACAGCCTTTAGGTTGAGATACACCACCATTCAACACTGCATTTACAACCAAAACCACATCTGCCATTGTAATGTCTCCATCGGCATTCATATCAGAGGCAACAAATACAAATTTTTCGGGAGTATCGCCAAGAACATAATTAACAATATTTACTACATCGGCCATTGTGATTAGTAGGTCATCGTTTGAGTCGCCAAGAATCAAGTCATATATTCCAAACGATGATTCATTGCGATTTGTAATAACATCATTTGCTTTGGCATCAGTTAGTCTGATATTTGTTATAGCCAATGTTTTGTCGCCTGCTTCAGCATCGGGTGCAATGTTCACCGTCATATAGAACATATCTCCCTCATTTCCACTGAAAGCATAGTTTTTAGACGAATAAACAATAACGCGTATTGAGCCGTCAGCTTGGAGTTCCGATGAAACAATGTGAGTATTAGATTTACGATTAGAAAGTTCGATTACATAATCTCCATATTCATCAGTTGCGGCAGTAACGCCTGCAGGTAAATGAATGTCACATTGCAAAGCGGTAAATTCTCGATTGTTTATCATCTTAAACGGAATTTGCATTTGGCGCCCACGATAAGCCTTGATTGCATCTACAAAAATTGTGTTTGAGGTATTAGGGGTAATCGAGAATTTGCTCACCATTTCAAATTCCATATCCTCAATCATATAAGTGAACACTGCTTGATAATCTCCAATTGTGCATGGAGTTTCACTCATTACCACCCCATCTTTTGTACGATACTCCTTAAGTATCAACTCGTAGGGGAAATTTGTAGTATAACTTAATTTTTCACCATCGGTTGTCCCTTCCCATGTTACCGATTGACAAATGGTTAAAGCCGCCCAAGATGCATTGGTTTTGTAAACCATCGCGTTAGGGACGTATGCAGTTGCTCCACTTTTGGCATAACTTAATGTTGGAGGGATTTCGGCGTATGAGATTATAATTGGCGAATTACAGCCGTAAAAAGCGGTAACACTATCTGTGAGAATTGCTGTTGGAGTGGCATTTCTATTACTTTTACCAAAATTATATACATCATAAACTCTTACAGCTTTTGCATTCCATTCAATAACTTTCAATGATTCAGAATAAATAATAGTATTGGGTATAATTTCTGCGTTTTTCCCTATTGTCAATTTTGTGAATTTTGCTTCAGGGAATATGGAATAATGATAATTACTTTCGGTAGCACATTGGGCTGCATTATATGTTGCAGAAAGCATATTATTGCAATTATAAAAGGCTTGACGACCTAAATATGTAACCGATTCTGGAATGGTTATGCTTTTTAGTGAATTATTGGCATAAAATGCATAGTTCCCAATTGTATTAAGTCCCTTAGGTAACTCAATTTCAGTAAATTTTGTGTCGGCAAATGCATATTCTCCTATACCTTTTAAAGTGCTTGGAAGTCTTACGTTTTCCAATGACGTACAAGCTCTAAACGCCCAATTACCTATATATTCTACTCCTTCAGGAATTGTTACTGATGAAATCTTAGTCAATTCATGACAAAGTGCGCTATAAATTTGTTGTATATTTTCGCCAAATGAAACCTCTGTGATATTTGAGCAACCACTGAATAAGTTGCCTCCCCAAGAGTATGTTGAAGATGTGGGAAGAATAGAGTTTTGCTGTATAGATGTTAAACCTACGCAATTACTAAATGCTCGCGAACCAAAAGAGTTAAGATTAATCGGTAAAACCAATTTCCCTGATATATTAGTATTTGCAAATGCATACTCACCAATAGTTGTAACCGACTCTGGCAAGTATAATTCACCTGAAATTTTACTATTATGAAAAGCGGAATTGTCTATTTTTGTTATGGATTCTCCCAATTTAAGTGAAGTAAAATTTGTATTATAGAATGCATAATTGTCAATCTGTGTTACATTATCGGGAATAATAAGTTCGCCGGATAAACCAGTACATCCGTTAAATGCATTTCCGCAAATTGTCTTCAAGTTTTGGGGTAATTTTAGTTCACCTTTCAAACCAGTACATCCGTTAAATGCATTGCCACCAATTGTTGTAACAGTTGAAGGAATATCTATTGTCGCAAGTTTTGTACAATTGTTAAACCCGCTTAAACGGGTAAGTCCTTCATTGAGTTTTACTTCTTGTAAAAATTCATTATAGGCAAAAGCATAATCCCCAATTGTTTTAACAGTGCTTGGAATAGTGATAGAATTCATATCTGAACCGTAAAATGCATAATCTTGTATTTCTTCGATGCTTTTCCCCCAAGTAATAGAAGATATATGGCTATTGGAACCGGAAATATAGAATAGTTTAGCCGGAATTACTTTTACCTTATCTCCTATCACTATTGTAGTAAGAATATTTCCTCTGTTGTCGGTGAATAAATATCCATCAGTAGCTTCACAAGCTATAGCATTATAGTTTATTTGCTTTAGAGATAAGCAGTTATAAAAAGCGCGATAGCCAATCGAAATTACCGATTCTCCAATTGTAATTGACGTTAAACCCGAGAAATTTTCAAATGCGTTAGCTGGAATAACTTTTACATTGTTGCCAATATATAAGTTGGCAGTATTTGAACAGTTTTCAAATGCATATGACATTGAATTACATTCAGTTGCATTAAAATTTACTTGAGCAATTGATATGCAACCTTGAAATGCGCGCTGTCCCATATATGTCACCCCCTCGGGAATTGTAATACTACGAAGGGCAGTAAGGTCTTTGAATGCGTAAGCGGGGATTGTTTTTACCGCATCGCCAATTGATACTGAACGCACTGATATACATCCATTAAATGCCGTCGCATCACTTGACCCCATTGTAGAACAATCTGTAGCATTATAACTCACAGATGTCATTCCAGTACAACCTTTAAAAGCGTTGTTGCCAATAGTGGTGATTGTTGATGGAATTGATACCGATGTCATGCCAGTAGCATTATTAAAAGCTTGAGTCGCAATTTGAACTACGGTGTAGGTTGCCCCATTGAATGTCACTGTTTCGGGAATAACTACATTACCCGATGCCGAATTATTTTCGGTAGTTTCAACGGTTAAAGCTTCTGGGGAGATAATGTTGTAATTTAAGCTTCCAACAGAGAAGTCATAGGCATGTGATGAAAATCCTATGACCAGCATTGTGGCTAACAACAAATGCTTTTTAGAGTAATTAAATTTTTTCATAATTAGGGTTATTTTGAGTTAAACATATTTCAAACAAATGTTTCTCAATCCTCGACGAAACGATTAACGTATAGACATAAAAAAGGTGTGAGGATTGTATCTAATCTTATCCTAATTCCAGGTCTTGGCGTACCTTCTACACGGATAAGACGACAGCCCCACACCGATTG